>Ga0209066_10000461_pt1 | contig 59658 bp, 85 predicted proteins | sample All_14_2_FD_187198 | JGI IMG/M metagenome (GOLD analysis project Ga0209066, IMG submission 187198) | Freshwater microbial communities in response to fracking from Pennsylvania, USA - Allegheny Zone_MetaG_DW_15 (SPAdes) (version 2) ...
TCTCCACCATGCTGAAGTTGGCGCTCGGCGAGCACGGGCTGGACATCGACCCCTCCAAGGTCAACGACCCCAGCATGGTGCTGCGGCCGGTGGGTACGCACCACAAAAAGCAGACCCCGTGGAAAGATGTGGCGTGCGCGCACGAGGCTGGCCCGTTCGACCTGAAGGACTTGGCGCCGCTGAAGGCGTGGGGTGCGCAGGCGGAGACAGCGAAGCCGGCCGTAGCGCTGGCACCCCGCAAGGCGTCCGGCGTCATGTCCGCGATGAGTAACAGCCGGGATGTGGACCTGAGCCTCGTAGCGCAGAACTGCCAGCAGATCAGGGCGCTGCTGGACTCGGGTGGTGCGACTGATGCGATGGGCCGGCGGGTGGAGGAGCCGCTGTGGCGCCTGTCCATAGGCTTGGCGAAACACTGCGTCGACGACCGCGCGTCCATCGTCATGATCGCCGGGCAGCACCCGGACTTCGACATGAACGCCAACACCGAAAAAATGGCGGCATGGGTGGGTGGGCCGCCGGTGTGCGCATCGTTCGAGTCGCAGTGCTCCGGCGGTTGCGACGGGTGCCCCAGCAAGGGGCGTGTCACCTCGCCGGCGGGGGTCTCGTACACCAACACCCCACAGGTGCCCGCAGAGGTCGTTGCGGCGTCGAACGGGGGCCAGGGCATACCCACGGTGCCCTCAGGCGTATCGGTGCCTCCGGGCGGCCCCCTGCTGCCCATGCCACCGGGTTACATGATGGGACAGGTAGCAAGGCCCCACCAGCACGTGGTGCGTGAGGAGGTGGACGACTCGGAGGAGGGCGGCGGCATGAAGCAGGTCGCTGTGGCACCCTATGAGATGTACGTCACGGGTGTGTACTCGGACGCGCTGCGCAACCGCACCACGGCCATCTTGCTGGTGCGTTTCCCGAACGACGGCTGGAAAGAGTTCGACATGCCGATCGACGTGCTGGCCACCGCTGGCAAGGAATTTCTCGTGTACATGCTCAGCAAACTGATCATGCTCGACACGATCAACTCAGTGAATGAAGTGAGGAAATATCTCATGCGCTACATCGACTTCGTGCAACAGCAGGCACCCGTGGGCGCCGACTTCGACGGCTTCGGCTGGCAGCCGGACGGCTCGTTCCTGTGCGGCCACCGCCTGCTGGGCTCTCCCACTGGCAACACCGTGCGCCGCCTGAGCGGCCCGGCCAAGCTGGTCGGCGACTCCATCATCACCGAGGGCGACCGGGGTGTGTTCGTGGACGCCATGCGCATGCTGGACGAGCCCTGTGCCAACAACGTGTCTGCTGCGGTGCTGCTGAGCACAGCGGGCATCCTCGGCAAGTACTCCGGCAACTCGTCGTTCCTCGTGTCGATCTACTCGACCGAGACCACCACCGGCAAGTCGCTGGCGCTGGCCGCGGTGAACAGCCTGATCGGGCGCCACCGCTCCCTGCTGCTGGGCCAGCGCGACACCGCCAACGCGGTGTACAAGATGCGCGGCGTGCTCAACCAGCTGCCGGCCACCATGGACGAGCTGACGCTGCAGGACGGCGAGGAGGCGGTGTCGCTGGCGTACAACCTGAGCCAGGGGCGCGAGAAGCTGGCCATGGACCGCAACCGCGACATCCGCGACCCGGTGACGTGGGAGGGACCCACCATCATCACCACGAACCACTCGATGCACCAGAAGTTCGACGAGTTCATGTCGCAGGCCGACCCGGTCAAGGCCCGCACGCTGGAGTTGCACCAGCATGACCGCGAGTTCATCCAGGGCATGGACGGCAAGCGCGGCACGATCTTCTACCAGATGCTGGAGGACAACCACGGCTTCGCCTTCCCCGAGCTGATCGAAGCCATCGTCGCCTACGGCGGCGCGCGCAAGTTCTGGGAGACCGCAGAACAGCAGTTCGAGTCCCGCGTCGGGTTCACGTTCGAGCCGCAGGAGCGCTTCTACCGCTCGGCCATCATCAGCGGCTGGGCGATCGGCAAGCTGGGCAAGACCCTCGGCCTGTTCCCGTTCGATGTGGACCGTGTGACCGAGTACCTGTGCGATCAGGTCCGGGCCTACCGCAAGCGCGCCGCTGACTCCCGCGTGGACGCCTTCGACATCGTGGGCCAGTTCCTGTCGGAGCACAACGACCGCATCATCGTCTGCCGTGAGCAGTATGCCAGCGGCCCGGTGAAGAATCAGGAGCAGGTGCAGTTCCCGGTGCCCGAGCTGGCCGTGGCCCGCATGAAGGTGGTGTTCGACGGAACCAACCCGGTGATGCCGGGCAGCGTGCTGTCCCTGAACCAGATCACGTTCAAGAAATGGCTTAGCCGATCGCGTGACAGTATCCAGCGGGTGTCGGACGAACTGCTCATGGCCGGCGCCCTGGTGGCTGAACGTGAGCGCGTGACGATGTACAAGGGCTGCCAGCGGGACAACCCGGGGCAGGCGTTCTGCATCACCATCAACCTGAACCATCCACGGTTCGTGGATGCGCTGACGTCACCCAAGGCTCGTATGCCGAGCCCGGTGACGTTGGCGGTGCTGGGGGGAACGAAATGAACCACATGCTCAAGATAGCCCCCGCATATTTCCAGGCGGTGCGGGACGGGCGCAAGACGTTCGAGATCCGCAAAAACGATCGCCACTTTGAGGAGGGGGATGGCGTAACCCTGCGCGAGTACGACGGGGGGTACACGGGGCGACTTCACGCCGCCACGATTGGCTACGTCACCGCATACGAACAGCAGCCAGGGTACGTCGTGTTCTCGCTGCTGCTGGCGAAGGAGCCAACATGATCCGCTTCTACTTCCGCAAGGGCCGGTGGCGCGTGACGTCCACCACCAAGCAGGTGCCGGCCACGGAGTGGTGGAACGCCATCAACGCCGTGAAGTGCATGAACCATAGGCTGCGTACAGCGCGGCAGAACACCGCCGATGACCGGCTTTAGTCCGGTCGATTTAAGAGTTGGGCTGATGCCCGGAAAGGAACCCATGGGAAAAGTGCAAAGCGCTGTATGGCGCGATCTTTTCGACCCCGGATGGCGCGAGCGGGAGGCCGCCCTTGTTGCGAAGTTTTTGGCGCTCATACCAGCGCGCTGCGGCTGCCAACTTGGTACGTGCCAGAGCAAGCCGGACGGTTGCCGCATGCGCCAGGAAATCAAGCCGGGCAGCGGTGCGCAGTAGTTGCCCAACACCACCAATGAGCCGCCTGCGGTCGGCTCGATTACAGAGTTGGGCTGATGCCCTGGAGAACACGATGGAAACACCAAAACCAATGGCTGGAACTTGGACGCTTACCGCACCAGATGGGCGAGAGTGGAAAGCAGAAACACCGCTTCGCTGTTGTGGGCTTGAGCAAAGAGAGCGAGTCCCCGCAGATGTTGCGCTAGCAAGAATTCTTGCTGCTGCAAAACTTGGTGCCGACGACAGAGATAGCGAACTATTGCAAGCCGCTCTCTATGCACTGGAATACCACACCGAACAAACGCGCCCGATCCAGTCAACCAATGATGCTATTGCCGCACTGCGCAAAAGGCTGCTGCCCAACACCAATTAGGCGACGACGACCGTCGCGTAACACCGGCACAAGCATTTACGCCCGACGGGCTATTTCATCCCCGCCGACTTCGTCCTAGCGAACGACCGGTTCTGCGACGCGGGCACAGCCCGTAGGTTCCCACCCCCGTTGCCGCCGCCCTTGACGATCGGCTTGCGGTGATCGACGTCGAGCCCGTCTCCTTTGCGGACGAGGCCCTTCTTCTCCATGGTGGCGCGCGCAGCGTTGCGGGCTGCACGATTCTTGATCTGCTCCGGCTTGCCACCATAGTTCCGGTACTCATCTGCGTAATTTCTGGCCATCTTACTCTCCACGTAGTTCACTGATTTCTTCCTGCATCCGCTTCAGCAGCTCGGTCTGCCGTTCGGCAAAACGCGCCCAATCCGGGCGCTCGTAGCGGGCCTCGGCGCGGCGCAGCCGGCCAATCTCCTGCTTGTACTCCGACATGATAGCCTTGGCCGCGCGGCTCTGGGCCACCACGGCTTGGTCCTCGTTGAACGAGTACACCTTCATGCCGAACCACTTGGCGACCTGCACCGCCTCGAAGCCCTCGGGCTTGTCCTTGCGCCCCTTTAGGATGTCGTCCACGCGTTCACCACGCATGAAGTCCACCACGGGGGGCGGCGCCACCTGGGCGGCGATCTCCCGGCCGCGCGTCAGGAACTTCTCCCACATGGTGTCCGTGGGTGGCGACAGCGGCTTGGCGAAGTACGGGTCAACGCCGGCCACCGCGGTGATGATGGTCGACACCAGGGGGCCGGTGGGGGTGATGGCAGACGGGAACCACTCCTGCCCCATGAACCCGTTGGGCTGGCCGCGCGCCACCGAGGTCCACGGCAGGTAGTCGCCCAGGCGGTAGTACACGGGGGACTTGTCGTCACCGAGGAACGGCAGGCGGATGTGCACGTAGGGACCCATGCCGAACATGCGGTCGCGGATGTACTCGGGCCCAGCCTTGCGCAGCCGCTCGTCCTCCTCATCCCCGCCAGCCATCTCCTGAAACGCATGTTCTAGGATGGCGAACGCCAGCATGATGTTGGCGATCTTCCACGGCTGGTGCACTGCGATCTTTCCCATGACCGGGATGATGGCGTAGGTCCACGAGATGAAGGGCAGCACCGTCTGGCGCGCCATGCGCACCGCCTTGGAGTCGATGTCGTAGTCGAGGAAGGCCCAGCGCGCGAAGTCGCCAGCAGCCTGCAGATCCTCGGCCGTCAGCTTGCCGTCGTGCAGGGCGGAGAGGTCGGCCGCGTGCTTCAGGAAGGCGGCCATGCGGAACACGTTGTCCTCGGCGGAGTACGCCTCGGTGATGATTTCATCCACCCGGCCACCGACGCCCTTGGCTTTGTCGACATGCTTCTGCAGTGCCTCGGACTTGGCCTTCTCCATTTTGGTCAGCGCCCCCAGGCGGCCCATGATCGTCGTGTCGCCCTCCAGCGACTCGCGCATGGCGTTGTACAGCGACTGCTTGACCTCGGCCGAGGAGAAGTCGCCGATCATGGCGTTGGAGTTGATGAAGGCCAGCACCAGCTGGCGCTCGGCCGGCTTCATGGAGTTCGGACGGAGTTCGTACTGCGCCATAAGGCGCGCGGCTTCCTTCACGGTCGCCAGCGGAATGTCGTGCATCGTCGCCAGGGTGAAGTTGGTCGCCACGTTGGTCAGGTGGGTGCCGGGGTTGTAGACTGTCTTGGCTTTCTTGAACCAGCGCATGCCGGTGTTCAGCGAACGGAACGAGGTCGCCGGGCGGCGGTCGCTCATGTCCTGCATCGCCATCCACACGCCACTCCTGATCAGCTTGCCCTTGAGCGTGCCGTATGCGTCAGAGTCCGGCAGCTGCACCCACAGGTGCGGGGAGCGGTACAGGTGCTGGGTCTGCGTGCTGCGCGCGGCGTCGCTGCCGGCCTTGAGCACCAGCGCCGGGTCGATCTTGATCTTCAGCGAGTCCTCGGCATGGGCGATGCTGTCGAACGCCACGGCGTTGTCAGGGTGCCCGTCGCTGTGCCCGTATGTGGCCAGTGAGTCCGAGAACTGCTTGGACGCGAAGTTGTTAGCGAGCGCTGACATCGTGTTGCGCAGCGCGTTGGACAGCTTCTCCGCCTGCTGGGCCTGCACCGCCTGCTTCACCGTCATCGACGCGCGGAAGGTGTGCTTGCCGTTGGCGAAGCTGGTGTGGAACCACACGTATTCCTGATCCACCATGTGGCCAGCGGGGGCTCCGACGCGGTCGAACTTTTCCGCGGCCATGAACCCATCGTGCGCCTTGTTGCCAGCGGCGTCCATGTGGAACACCTCGAAGTACTTGCCGTCCAGCACCGGGTCCCCCTGGGCGTCCAGCATCATCCACGAGGTCTCCAGATTTTCCTCGACCTGCTTTTTCTCGCCCAGCATGCTGTTGAGCTTGCGCAGGCCGAAGGTCTGGCCCGCCACCTGTTCCTCGGTGTTGGCGAACAGCATGGTCTCGGAGAACTTGCCGCTGGAGAAGAACCGCGACGCCTTCTCGTTGCCGAGCCGGGACACGTAGAAGTCGCGCCAGCGCACCACCTCGTCGGCCAGTTCGGCGGTAGCCTTGTCATCGCCCAGCGCCTGCTTGTCGCCGTCGAGGTAGTCGAAGATCGCCTGGATCTTGGCAGGGGACTGGCGCTGCACGAACGTGGCCAAGCGCTCGGTCAGCTTGTACCCTGCCTGCTTGTCGTCCTTGTACTGCTCGAACGCGGCGCGGGAGTCCACCGGCACGGCGAAGCGCGTGTTGACGTAGGTGAGCCAGCGGGCGATGCCGGGGAAGTCGTCGCGCACCTTCTCGGCCAGCTTGTCGGACTGCTCCAGCACTTTGTTGGCGCCGTACTTCCACCCCAGCGCGTCGAAGATGAACTTCGTGCTGAGGAACGAGGGCAGGATTTTCTTGTTGTAGCGCGACACGTCGGTGTCGGAGGGCAGTTGCGCACCGGGGCGGGCCAGCAGTTCGGGAATGCTGCTCGTCGGGTCCATGCCGGACATGACCTCGGCCTTGAGGATGTTGCCCTTCCTTTTCCCTGGGGCGTCGATGCCGGGGGCAGCGGCCATCTCCAGCAGCGCCACGGTGCCGTCGAGCACATCGTTGGCCACGGTGTTGGAGACGCCGAGGAACTTCTGCACCAGTCGCGTGATGCGCAGCCAGATAGCGGACAACCCGGACATGCCGGTGTCCTTCTCCTGCACGGTCTCCATGCCCTTGAGCGCCTTGCGGAACTCATACAGCGTGCTGCCGTAGGAGATCAGTTCGAGCACGGCGTCCAGGCGCGCGGTCTTGGACTTGCCCTTGGCGACGTTGCGCAGCACAGCCACCACCTCGGCGGCCTTGGGCGAGAACGTGGCGGGGTCCGCGGCCAGCACCTTGTCCAGCGCCTGCATGAGCATCTTGACTTCAGCGATGTCCGGGTTCTGGTACACATACCACTGCAGCGCAGTGTGCAGCGTCTCGTGCAGGATCTCCTCGGGGGAGGCTTCCTTGTGCAGGTACACGGTATTCGTTTTCGGGTCGTAGTACGCCTTGACGTCCTCGGCCACCCATGCCAGCTGGGGCTCCTGCGGCGTGCCGATAAAGCGACGCAGCGCGCGACCGACACCGGCAGCCAGCAGCTTCTCATACCCCGTGCCGTGCAGCTGCAGGCGGGAGACGATGCCAGAGACACCGAACTCCAGCTGGTCCTCGATGCGCTGCTGGAACTTCTCATCCGACTCGTTCTCGCCCTGCCTCATGGGGCGGCGCGTGGAGCCTTCAGTGGCCGCCACCACGTTCGGAGGATCGGTCAGCCCGCGTTTCTTCAACTCCATCGACTCGCGGATAGAGCGGGGGCGCACGACGTCCGAGTACTCCACGGTGTCCAGCGCGCCGTCCTTGAACTGGGCCCATGCCTGCGACAGGTTCACATCGAGCGAGGTGTCGGCCTTGGTCTTGCCAAGATCCTGCTCCTTCAGCTTGCTCTCCTGAATCCGGCGCTTGAGCGATCCTACAATGGCTTCGACGTTCATGTCGCCACCGGACACATCGCGCAGGTTGTCGATGGCGGTGCGCAGCTGGCCGCGCAGGGCCGTTGCCTTGGCGTAGCCCTCGTCTGCCTTGCGGTTGGCAAGCGCCACATCGGACGCGATGGGGGAGCGGATGTCCTTCTCGGCGTCTCCGCTCGGCACCATGCTGGTCTCGTGGGCGGACAGCGCCTTGAACGCCTCGGCCACTTTCTTGGCGGCGTCCACCATGCTGCGCATGCGCTCGGACCACTCGGTCGTAGTGGCGACGTCCGGGTTCATGGTCTTGTTCTGGTACACCACCGGGCTCTTGTTGCCGCGGACAGCGCGCGCCACACCGGCGAGCACACCCTGCGGGACGTTCATGCGGCCAGTGACTTTGCCCGGCGTGGAGGCGGCTTGCGCCTTCAGCACCTTGTCGAGTTCGGCTTCAATGTCGGCCGAGTCAGCAGCGGCCGCGTCCCGCGCCTGTTCTTCTTCAAGGTCTCTGTCCCACTCGGCTTCTAGTTCGTCCAGGGTGGGCGTAAAAGAGTCCGCTGCGGGTTCATTCGCAGCGGACAAATCACCTTGGAGGGGTGAGGAGACAACCGTGGCAACGGGTGTTGGGGCAGCAGGGGCTTCGAGGTCCAGTGTAACCCCTTGTAGCGCGCGCTGGAAGCCCGTCATGGGATCGGGCCCGGCGGCGGCCACCTGCTGGCCAGGGGTGAGCGCACCGGAGACGGGGCGTGCGGGTCCGGCGAGTGCCGCCTGCTGCCCGGGTGTCAGGTCGTCGCTAACCGCACGTGGAAGGGTTCCCGCCTGGATCTGGTCCATGACCTCGTTGAGTGCAGGCAGGCCGGCAACGACGCGCTGTTCCGGCGTGAGGCGGGGGCCCTCGAAGGTCTGATCGCGCTCGAACGGGCTCACGCCGAAGCTGGTGTCGGCACCGTAGGTGGGGGCGCCCCCCTCACCGAAAAGTTCGTCTTGTCCGGGCTGCGCCACGCCGATGGGTTCTTCGGTTTCCAGTGCGGCCGGCTGCTGCACCGTGGTGTCGCCACGCGCGAACAGGTCCCGTTGCGGCGCAAGATCCAGCAGGTTCACGGCGTCGCCGTTGGCGAGCGCTTCCTTGGCGGCGTTGTCGACGATGAGGGTGTCGATGTACTGCAGCTTCTGGCGGAACTCCTGCAGCTGCTCGTTGAACAGCGGGTCCTCGGATGAGCCACGCAGCACGTCCTGAGCGCGGCGGGCGGCGGCAACGCGCTGGCCGGATGGCGCCTGCGGGTTCGCTGCGATCTGCATGTCCTCTTGCAGGTTGGCGATGAAGTTCTTCGCCTGCATGTACTCGGGCACGGAGGCCAGTGGGGACGCAGCCGCGCCGCCCACAGCGCCCTTGAATGCGCCGATCGCGTACTCGTCCATGGCACCGTCGCCGGTGAGGTCCTTCTCGGCGCCCCAGCGTTCGATGGCGGACTGCGGCACCTCGGTGAGGGGGCCCTCCACCGCGCCGCCGATCAGCGCCTGCTTTCCGAGGTACTTGGCCATGCCTCCACCCGTGAGCCGCGCTGCCGCGCCAGTGGTCGTGTTGAGCGCCTGTTTGGTCATCGCACGGCCGAGCAGGTTGCCGGCGGCGGCTTCAGGACCCAGCAGGGCCTCCAGTGCAGCGGAGCCGGAGCCAGCGGCCAGGGCCCGGCCCTTGTTGTCGATGCCCGCCTCGCGCTGCTCGCTGCGCACGGAGCCATAGGTTTCTGCCAGCGTGCCGATGAAGCGCCCTGCCGCACCGCCGAGGAACGCTCCGAGGGGAATGGACGCGCCGCCAGTGACGGGGGCTGCCAGTGCGCCGAGGCCGGCACCGATCTTTGCACCGACCGCCGTCTGTGCGATGGCCATGGGCACGTCGTATGCCACTTCGCCGAGCGCTTCGGTGGCCGCTTGGCCGGGCGACTCCATGAGGTCCGTGGCGCCGGTGATGTGGCTGGGGTTGCGCCGGGCGAGCGCGCCGCCCCACTCCTGCATCGACTGGCCGACGCCCTCCATGCCGAGATCCTGCATGGTGGAGCCGACGTTGCCCACCGCTTGGCCTGCACGGCGCTGGAACGCATCGACGAGGCCGAGGTCCCCGTACTCCTTCACCAGCTTCTGCTTCACCGAGTCGCCGTACACCGCCGTGAAGCCGGGCGGCAGGTCAGGGTTGTCCATGTCCAGCAGCGCCGCGTTGGCGGAGCCCTGGTCGAGGTCCAGCCTGAACGTCTTGCCGCCGCTGAACACCTCCTCGGTGTCCGGGTTGTAACCCACAACTGGTGGACGCTGCGGCTTCGTGCGTGCAGCCAGCATGTCCTGCGTGCCTTGCTCCATCTCAGCCAGCAAGCTGTCCGCTTGCGCGTTGCTGGACCCCGGAGCGAAGCTGCCGGGCAGACCTCGCTGAACCGGGATACCGAGCGCGCGCTCGGCGCGGGCACCACCCATCAGCGACTGGTCGGCCTGCTGGTTGTAGTCAAAGACGTTCTGCATGCGAATAGCCCCAGTTGTTACTGCGGGCTATTCTACCGGCGTGTCAACTCACTGGATAGGCCGCAGCGTGCTCGGGCCCGCCAGATCGCCGACGCCGCCGGGCACCACCTCGAACACCCCGCGCGTGGTGCGCACCATGGCTGCGCCGTTTACCGGGTTGAACTCGACGCCCTTGACGTCGTTCTCGCTGAGCTGGTACTTCATCAGCTCGCTCTGCATGTCCATCTGCCCCTTGGCCGCGATCTCGCGCAGCTTGTTGAGGCCCTTGACCTGCTCGGTGGCGACGCTCTCCTGCACCTTGTATCCGGCCTTGCGGTCCTCGGCGGCGCGTGCGGCCAGCGAACCCGTGAGCACACCGGTGATGTGGGTGATGAGCGCCATGCGGTCGGCCGGCGGGCTCGCCGCGCGCCAGTTGCCCTGGCCGTCCGGCTTCACCAGCACGAAACCCTCTGGGGTCTGCGTGAACGGAACACCGGCGGCGCGCGCCAACGAGGTCAGCGCTTGGTCGTTGTCGATCGCCTGCGTGGCCGCGTTGCGGACTTGGATGTCCTGTGCACCAGAGACGATCGTCACCAGCTTGTCGCGGATGGCCTGTGCCTCGGCGATGTCTTTGGCGTACGGAAGGCGCCGTGCCAGCTCGGAGTGCTGCAGGCGCAGTACACGCAGGGCTTGGTCGTCCTCGGGGGACAGGCCGGCAACGGTGCCACGGTCCACCGGCTGCGCGCCCTGCGCGACTTGTTGCGGCTGCGGGGCGACGGCTGCGGCGTCCGTGGGGATGGGCTGCGCGCCCTGAGCCGCCTGCGCCACCTGCGGTGGTTGTTGCACCGGGAGGCCCGGCGCCGCGGCGGGGGGTTGTGCGCCCATGCGGGCCAGCACCTGCTGGGCGTACCCGTTGGTGTCCGGCGCGTTCGGGTTCTTCAGGTCGCGGTAGGTGTTGACTTTGCCGCCCGCGATGGCCTTGGGGCCACCGTAGTAGTACGCCGCCGCCATGCGGGGGTCGCCGTTCGCAGCCTGCCACGCCTCCTGCATGTACGCCACCGCGCCGGCTTCGTTGTGCTCCGGGTTGCGCCAGTCGTAGTGCGCCGGGATCTTGCCGTTCGCCTTGAGCCCGTTGAACGTGGACTCCAGAATCTGCCCCTTGCCGAGCGCGCCTGCGTAGTTCGGCCGGCTGGTGTCCGCAGCGCCGTTGCCCGACTCCTGGCCGAAGATGGCGGCCTTGAACGCGTCGAAGCCACCGCCCTGCTCAGGGGACGCAGGAACCGGTTGTCGCAGCAGGCGTGCGGATTCCGCCGGGGCTTCACCGCGGCGCGTGTCGGTCGTAGGATTTTTCCGAACCAGTTCAGAAAGTCGGCGCTGCTGCGCGCCGCGGTTCGCGGTGGCCCGGCTGGGCTCGTCGGCGCGCTGCGCCATGGCGATGGACTGCGCGTCGTAGCCGCTTGTGGCCAGCTTGCCGGGCTTCTGTGGCGGCGCTTGGCGCGCGAGACGCGACGACTCCGCCATGCTCTGGTCCGGTGCGGCACCGGTGGGCTTGTTGACCTCGCGGTAGCGCGACGCCTTCATCGGGTTCACCTCGATGCCGGGCTTCACCGTGGGCTGCGTGGCCGGCGCCTGGGGCGCCGCGGGGGTATTCATGCCCCACGTGCCGCCGGACGGCAAATCGACGAAGCCGGGGATGTCCTGCTGCGCGTCGGCCTTACCTCGCGCTTGGCGGTCGCGCTCGGTGGCGGCATCTGCGTCCTGCTGGCGCATGCGCTGCAGATTACGGATCTCCTGCTCCCACCGGCGGTTCGAGGACTCGACCTGCCGCGTCTCGCGGTTGGCTGTACTGATTGCGTTGAGCCAGCTCATAGGAACCTCATTTCACACGGCTTTCGGTGGACGTTCCCAGCGGGTTGCCGAGGTAGTAATTCAGCAGGTCTTGGATGGCGTTGGAGTTACCGGCCGCCTGATCGTTGTAGTAGCTCGCCAAGTCGCTGTTCGACTGCGCGCTGCTCGGCATGGACATGCTGGGCAGGCTCTGGCTGGCCAGCGCGGTGTAATTGCTGCCGAGCCCCTTGGCGGACGACAGCGCGCCACCTTGCGCCGAGCGCCCGGTGTCGAGGCCCTTCATGTAGCCCGTGCTGGCGTTGGTGCTGCCCGCCACCTTGGCGCGGCGCACTTCGGCGTCGATGGCGGACTGGCTCTTGCCTTGGCGGGCCATGCGGCTCTGCGTGTCCTGCACCGCGCGCCCGGTGGCGGCGGCCTCGGTAGCGTAGCCGCGAATACCCAGCTCCTGCGGGTTGTACAGGCTGCGCGCCTCGTTGCCCGACTGCTGCGCCTGCCGGTTCCAGTAATCTGCCTGTGCGTTGTTGCGGTTCACGGCACTGGACTGAGACGCCTGCGACCGGTGCTGCGCACCCTGTGCGGCACGCATGTTCTCCAGCTGCGTGCGGTACATCTCCTCTTTCATCTCGCGCTCACGTGCCCGGTCGGCCAGTGTCTGCTCCATGAGCTGGTCGGAGCGCTTCTGGTCTTTGCGCGCGGCGAACATGCCGGCGACACCGATACCGAGGCGGGCGAGGTCAGCGTTTTCCCGAGCGAACTCCCGGGTCGCCTTGAAGCCGTCTTTCACTGCCCCTAGCGGCCCGCCGCTCTCGCCATCCCGTGCGGCGACGAGCATGGCCTCGCCCTTCTTCTCTGCGTCATCATCCACACCAGCGCCGCCCATCATGCCCGTGGTGCTGCTGGATGCAGTCGGCGTGCTGGCGCCGACACTCATGTCGTACCCGCTAGCCCCGTTCGCGCCAAACTGGCCTTGGCCAGCGGTATACCCGCCCGCCTGCTGCAGCGCGACGCTGTTGGCGTCACCTGCGCCGGACCACCATGCGCCGGTGGTATCCGGCTGCGGGTTCCAGTCGGACCAGCCCTGCGTGTCCCAGTTGGTCTGGCCGCCCCAGTCGTAGCTGCCGTCGTCCCAGCCGCCACCGCCTGCGTTGTAGTCCACGCCGGGGTCGTAGCCGCCGTTGTCGTAGCTGCCCCAGTCGAAGTCAGCGTTCAGGTCCCAGTTGTCGTCCGTTACGGGCTGGCTCCACTCGGACCAGCCCATGTCGTCCCAATTGAATTCACCCATGGTTTACTCCTGACCCACTTGTGTGTATTTGCGCAGCAGGCCATCGAAGAAATCGCGGCCCTTGGCCCGCACGACGTGCGCCGGGATGATGTACTCGTCCGTAGCCACCTTCACAGGAGCGCCAGAGGTCTCGTTGACCGTGCCGATGGAATCGCTGCGGCCGGTGCCCGGACCGCGGATGTAGCCACCGTTGCCGAAACCGGGGACAGGTTGCTCTACCTGCGCCTGATCCATGCCGGGGACCATGCCCGGTTCGGTGGCGGGCATCTGCGCCTGCAGCGCCTTGGAGATCACCATGATGTTGGTGATGACGGATGGGTCGAACGCGGCTGGCAGCGGGGTCATGCCCTGCTGCGCCACGAAGGCGCGCAGTTGCGGGTACAGCGCCGGGTTGTACATGGCGGCCTCGGCCACACGGCCCAGGGTCATGACTTCCTCGGGGGTCAGTTCCCCGGACTCCATGAGCGACATGGGCAGGGCAAGCAGTTGCTGCACCGCTTGCGGGTCACGCAGGGTCTGCTGCACGCGGGTCTGCACGTCGCGCTCGTCCGGGGCCGAGCCCATGGGGACGCCCATCGGCACCTGCCCGCCGTTGTTGAAGCGCATCGGGCGCGGCTGCCGGTTGGCTTGGGGGAGTCCGGGGCGAGAGAAGCCGCGCGAGGTAGCCATGCCGCCGTCCGCAGCGAAACCGCGGTTCCCGGGACCACTGCCGCCGAAGCCGCCGCCCGCACTGTTGTTGGTGCCGCCGAAGTTGCCGGTACGCCCGCCCTGCCCCCCGCGGTCGGTCATATTGGCGATGTTGCGCTGCGCCTGATCGAGGCTGGCACGGTTCTCGGCGGACATGTCACCCCAGCCCGGTTCTCCGCCGGGCAGGCTGTCCGGCACGTTTGGCAGGCCGAGGTTTGCACCGCCGTATGATTCGTTGGACACGCGGTTTCCCGGCGTGCCGGCGGGGGCGTTGCGGCCGACCTGTGCTTGCGCCTGGGCCCGAGCAGCGGCCTGGGCTTGCGCCACGCGCGCCGCGAGTGCTGCACGAGTGGTGACGTTCACACCGGTGGCGCTGGGGGCACCGGGCTGGCCCTCGTCCTGCGTCGCCATGTTAACGTTCTGCGCCAACCCGAGCACGCCGCGCACCTCGGAGGGAGCCTGCGCCACCGCGTAGCTGGCCGCCGTTCCGAGCGCGCCTCGCATCGTCGGGTCGTTATCCGGGTTGTCGTCGAACTGCCGGCGCGCGCCGCCAATAGCGTCCGCGCCAAGTTGCAACGCGCCGCTCGGAGCACCCATGGCGCCGCCGGCCATGCCGAGGAAACCGCTCATGTCCGCATCCTCGCCCGCAGCGAGGGACGCTTGGTGCCGGCGCGTGGCCGAGTCCATGCCGCTGATCATGCCGGCCGCCATGCCGATGGGGCCCGGGATCGCGCGACCCCACTGCGCCGCGCCGAGGATGCCACGGCTGAGCGCCGTCTCCGGGCCGCCCGTGCTGCTGATATTGCTGTGCCCACCGGGGGCCTGCATGTTCGGCACTGTGGTGTCCACCGACGTCAGGCCAGCGCCGGGGGCCTCGCGGTCAGACGCCGCCGGGTTCGAGAAGCCGGGGTCCAGTTGCGTCACGCGCGCTGCCGCACGAGGGGGCGGCTGGCGCCGCGGAGCCATCTGGGCGCCAACACCGCCGGGGCGGCGCAGCGAGGCGCCAACGCGCTGGCCCACGTCACCGAAGTAGTCGATGCCGCTCTCGGGTCCACGCATGCCCACCGAGGGCCCCGACACAGGACGGGGGTTGAGAGATTGTTCGAGCATGTTGGCCATATCAGCGCCTCGTGTTGGTGAGCAGCGCGTTCAGCGCATCTTGGATTTTAGCCACGTCGGTGGCTAGCTGTTGCACATCGTTGAGCAGTTTGACGTAATCCTGCAGCTGCGGCACGTTGATGATGCCAGAACCGGTGTCGATGGCGTAGAAGTCGCCGCGTGCGGACAGCTGCCGCATCTCCTGGCGCTCCGCCGGCTCCACGCCGATGGTGTCGTTGGTAACGGCCCGGCCGGGGCCGCGCTGCCCCATGAGGATCTCAAGGTTCTCTTTCAGCGCCAGCAGCAAGTCGTATTGCCACTGCGGCATCTTCTCCATGGGCAGTGCTGGGATGCCTTGGTACTGGGCCATCAGGCGCCTCGCAGTCCAGCAGGGGTCTCTGCGATGTGGATGGCGCGAACGCGCACGTTGGACGACACCTCGACCTCGAACGTGTCGGATCGGTACCCGGTGGGCAGGCGGAACGGCAGATTGTCCAGCCGCGTGGAGGAGAACACCAGCTGTTTGTCGACGTAGAACTTGAACGACACGAACTTCTGCGGGCTCACGAGGTCGGTCAGGCGACTGCCGCCAAGGTACAACTCGCCGACGTCGTCACCGCCCAGATCGCCGCCGGCTTCCCCCGTGTCTATGATCGCTTGGTTCGCCGCCTCGATGGCAGCGTTTTCCGTGGCGATCGCGTCGTCGTCCTGCCCCTCATAGTCAGCAATGACCCGGGCGGCACCGAAGTTCAGGTACTGCTTGACCGTGAACACCTTGGATTTCCAGCTCACCGAGGTGAAGCCTACGTTCGGCGAGTTCCACAGGTACAGCGCGCCGTCGTGAGCGTAGTAGAACTCGTCGTTCAGCGCGCGGTAGTGCGCGGCGGTGAACTTGATGTCCGTCTGCACGAGGTGGCCGCCGACCTCGTCGTTGCGCTCGAACATGAACGTGTGGGTGCCGTCCGAGCCGAAGTACCGGCCCCGGTAATAGGCTCCGTACAGGGTGTTCGGGTTCACTGCCGCCACCCACGATGGCCAGCTGTGCACGTTCTTGGTCAGGTAGTCGACACCGATGGTGGTCGAGTACGCAGCCAAGCCGCCGGCAGACGCCCATACCACGCCGAAGCCGACGTTGGTCACAGAGCGCTTGGAGTTGCACGGCAGGATGTAGTCCGTGCGCCGGATGGAGACCGCTTCGGGGTTGTTGCCGTCCACCACCCATGGCGTGCGGTCTGTAAGCACCAGCAGTGTGGTGCCGTACGCGCCCAGGGCCACAATCGGGGCGTCCACCGTCTGGCGGAACTTGATGGGCCACGCGTGGGGCTTGCCCGGCTCACAGAAACACAGCGTGTTGCCGAAGAACCCCACCATCATGTTGTTGTGGATGGAGAGCAGGCCCTGCATGCTTGCGTCCGGGGCGTCGTACTCCTCGGACTCCAGTGTGTTGTCCAGGGTCAGCACGTCCACGTCGTCCACGAAAGACGTCGTGCCAAGCGCAACTTCGCCGACGCGGAAGTATGTGGTGCCGTTGACCCCCGCCACGGTGCGGTAGATTCGCACCATCATGCCCGTCGTCTGGTACCCGGAGCCGTGCGGCCAGGACGCCGGGAGCCCGGTCACGGTGACGGACTGGCCCTCTTTGATGAAGATGGTGGCGGACGGCTCGGACGGCACAGACTCCTCGTCCCACGCTGTCAGGTACGTGAACACGTAGTTGCGTGGGAGTGTGTTGCCGGCGAGGTTGATCCGGCCGGCGGTGTCCGCGGTAGACGCCTCGGCGGCGCCGAAGCTGAAGAACGTGAACGCGGTCGCGTTTTCGACCGTGACGCGCACGTTGGTGAGGTTGTACCCGGTGCCGCCGAAGCTGGTCGTCGTGGCGTAGTCGCCCGTGGTCAGGCCGTGCGCAGCCGAGGTGACGATGCGCGCCGTGTTGCCTGCGTCGCGCGAGCGGGTGGAGGACGATTTCTGCGTGAACGTGGCTGCCGTGGCCACCGGGATGTTTGTCGGGAGCGGCAGGCCCAGCACGTAGGAGGCGGCCGGGTAGTTCGGGCCGGATGTAGCCAGATCGTACGTCGTCACCTTCGGCGCACCGTCGCCGGTGTAGTACATGCGCTGGGTCTCGTCGGCGTCCTCCACCTGCGCCACGGCTACATCCACGTCGGTGGTCCAGTGCAGCCACGCCAGTTCGCCCGTGATCGGGTCCGCCAGCGGGTAGATGGAGAGGATGTCGCCGACCTTGGTGAACGCCTGGATACGCTCGGCGCGGCGGTACGGCAGCAGGTCGCCGGAGGACAGGTCGAGGTTGAACGCGTACTGGGCGACGGTGTCGGGCAGCAGCTCGGGGCTGATCTTGGGCGCTTCACCGAAGAAGCGCTGGATTTTCATTGCTACGCCGGCCATGACTTACCTCGGCGGTTGGGGTGGGCGTAGGTGGGCTGCAGCAACATGCGGAGATTGTATCCGCGCGTCACCGCAGCCGCTAGTGGGTACTCACTCTGCTGTGGCAGGCGGCACAGCCTCGATGCGGATCTTGTCCGCCGTTGCGCGGTCAAGCGCAGCCGGGTCGTTGCGGGTGCCCACCAGATCGCGCATGAGCGAGTTGTTGCTCTGCGTGGTGAACGTGGACACAGCAGCGTTGGTCTCGATGCTCAGCTTGGCGATCTCGGACGTCTTGTCGATCTGGTACCACGGGATCAGCACGGACGCAGCGGTTTCCTTGATCTCGCGCCAGATTTTCAGGCCAGTGGACTCCACCTTGGGAGGGGGAGCGAGCGCGTAGCCAGCGCCTCCGATCTGTGGCGGTGGTGCGTATACCCGGAACGACTTGGCATCGATGGTGATGGGTTTTCCGTCGTGCGCCTCCATCTCCACCAGGGGCATGGACGAGCCCTTGGTGCCGACGCCTGCGATGGCCTTGATCGCGCCGTAGTAGTCCCGGTTCATGAGCACCGTGGCCGCGTCCGAGGACGACATGCCGGCAGTGACGCCCTTGGCCGTGGAGGTGTTCTCGTCGCTGATGGTCTCCGTGACCTTGACGAGGGGGTCGGCGAGGCCGGCAAAGTCGAAGCCGGCGCAGCCGGATAGACCGAGGACAGCGATGAGCAGAAAGCGTTTCATGGGGTTCCTTTGGTGGGGGTTGGCGGTACGTATCGGCAGTACACCCGGCGTTCCCACCGGTCTTTGCATAGGCTTCCGCTGCACGTCTTGATCTCGCCCGGCAGCCACTGCAAGTTGGATATGTTATCGCACCCGCCGCATACAAGGGGGATGATGTGGTCTTTGTACCACCCCGGGCAGCGCCCGGCGGCGGCACCGTTGGCGGGGCACGGGTACACCTGCTGGAAAGCACGCAGCACAGCGCGCGAGCGGAGAATGGTGCCGTCAGCGTCCCTGGCCGGTGGGCCGCAGTAGCGGGCGTCTTGTGGAAAAACCACGGCCGGGACCAGCAACGCGGCCAGTAGAAGGGCGAACAACAGCGCGTTGGCAAGGCGGATCATGGCGCGGTGAGGATTTCGCCTTGGTCCTTGCTGGCCAAGTTCTCGCTGTACCAGCTGACGCCGTACACCACCCACAGGGGGCGCACGTACGATAGCGCTTTGAATGCGTTGCGGGGCAGCCACGCCATGCGCGCAGCCACAACCTGCATATCGTTGCGCAGCATCTTCCCCAGCAGCTTGTCAGCCGCGGCGCGGCCCGCCTTGTCGATGATGCCCAGCTGCCACAGCTGGCACAGCGCGTCGTGCACAAGTGAGGGGCGAACGAACGCCTTGTCGTTGAGCGCGGGGCCGCTGGCACCGTCCCACGCGTACCACTTGCGGACGATGAGTCGCCCGTCGATGGTCAGGTGCACGAAGTCGTTGCCGCCGGGCTCCACCGGCAGGATCATGTCGCCGGCCACATACTGCTCATACTCGGTGACGAGCAGGTGGCGGTACCCCGTCTTGTAGTGGACAACCTGAAACTCGTCGCTCATTCGGACCCCCATGCTCGGACAACTTGTTGGGCACGCTCGTGGAAAGCATCCCATGTATCACGGTGCGGGCGACCCGGCCTCCATGTCCTGATATACAAGTTCCACGCGCCCCGGGTGTCGGTGGTGGCCGGCAGGCGTTTCGGGTCCGTGAACAGCAGCAGGCGCGCGGCGGCGGCGGCCAGCACGTCGTTGGTCTCCAGTGTGTTCCAGATGGCCGTGGCGTTGAACTGCACATCGTGCGCCTTGCAGATGCCGTGCATCCAGTAGCGGGAAGCTGTGTGGTCCACAACCCCTCTACAACCGCCCAGGCGCTCGAACTGCCAGAAACCCTTGGCCGGCCCGGTGGGGCGCGGGGGGTTGCCGACAAGCTGGCGCCGGTGCAGGAATCGGCTTTCTTGGAGGCCGATGGCGATGAGCATGACCCGCGCCTCTGGGCTGTCGAACTGCCCTGGCAACATGGCCAGCGCGGATCGTATGGAACTTCGTACTTCGGCGTCAGGTTGGTTCACTGGTGGCGCTCCTTCTGTTCGTCCTCGGATTCTTCGAGTGCGGCCCAGTCGCTGCGCAGCATGTCTGCCACGTCTCTGGCCGGGTCAGCGATCATCCGCAGTAGGCCGCGCGTGCGCGCCTGTTGCATCTTGGTCCCGTCGCGTGCGCGACGCGCTTCGCCCATGCGGTTGGCCCGTATCAGCACGCCGACGCAGACCAGGGCAATGCCGGTGCGGCACGCGAGGCCCACGTTCTGCCACGCCCACGCCGGGCCGCCTTGTAGGGTCAGCGCTGCGGAGGCCAGCAGCGCGAAGATCACGACCACCAGTCCGGCCTTGACCCATGCCCCCTCACGGATGCGCTGGTCCAGCACCACGTAGCCCAGCACCGCACTTGAGAATACAGCTGCGACAGCGTTCACCGCGTCGAGTGTGTCATCCATGTTCAGCCCTTTTTGGTGAACGGCAGAAGGTCGGACAGCTTGGCTTCGCCGATCCACACGACAATCGCCGCGGTGATGTTCAGACCGAACAGCCCCACGACGAAGGCTGCCACGTTCCGGTTGGCTTCTGTTTCGGCACCGAAGAACGCTGCCACCGCCGGAGACGTGTACCCGCTGATGAGCATGGCGCAGAACAGGTTGAACGCCCGCGACTTCCAGCCGGCTCCGGGCACCCCACGAAGGGCCACGATACCGCCAAGCAGGCCAATAAAAAAGGGGCTTTTTGTAACAGTTGCGGGGTCAACGTCAAAATTCATGCCGTCATACCCCCTTTTGAGTAGGCCACTCCATCGAGGGCAGTGATTTCAGGAAGGCGTCGATGGTCGGAACCTTGCGCTTGCCGGCCATCACCTCGGCCAGCGCCTGCGTGCCCTGCTGGTAGCAGGCATCCATCCACTGTGCGAACGCCAGCCCCTCGGCTTGGTACGGCCCCGGGTACGCAGCGCGCAGCGCGCAGGTGACGCGTGTGTCATATCCGCGCTCTTTGGCTGTGGCGTCGATGTGTGCGTCCAGCGCAGCGGTGTACTGGGTTTGCAGTCCGGCAGGTGACGGAGGCACAACCGGCAGATCGGCGTGCTCGGTGGTCTTGCCCGTCTGGGCGTTGTATTCGTATCGCATGGTCAGCTCCAAGTCGCCCATGCGGCACCAGCGTCAAAAGAGTCAGCCCCGGAACGAGACAGCGCGATGCGATCCAGCGCACCGGGAAGATCGATGTACCCCGTGGTCCAACACAGTCCGCCCGCCGTGCGTGACGTCAACCCCTGGCACTCCCACCGGTTTGTGCCGGGCTTCCTGAACAGCGTTACCGTCCCGCGCATCGTGGCTGTGGCTGCATTCAGTGGAACTGGGAATCCGGCCGTGATGGCACCTGAGAATGTCCCGGCGAATATGTCATAGGACGCAGATTCAGCGTACCCGGTGACAACTACACCAGCCGATGTTCCTGCCTGCACCAGCATGGGCTGCGTGCCAGTGGTGCTCACCGCATCCAGATGCAGCTCTACTCGAGTTGCGTACGCCGGGATACCAGTGATGGCGTGGGACGTGCCTGACGTCGTAGCAACCACGGCTGACGACTGCCGCTGTAGCTGCACCCACTCGGTGCCGTTATAGTGCTCGATGCAGTCGAGGTCCGTGTTTTCACCGGTGTCGCCCTGCGTAGGCGCTGCAGGGCGCCCTGCGGTTGCCCACTGCGGAAGGCGGGCCGCGCCGCCCACGTTCCAGATGAGCTGATTCGCGCGGCGCGCGTTGTTTCCAGTGGCGTCTACCGGAACCTCGGCGCCGCCGTTCGCGGTCAGCAGCGCGGCCATGGACACAGCACCAGTGAATGCAGCGCCCGTCAGCATGGCGGTGCCCGTCACCGCGTCGGCGATCGCAGCAGCGACGAACCGCAGTGCCACGATGTCGCCGGCGTTCCAGCCCAGCGCCGTGGTGTTGTCCTGCGCACGCACGATGGTGAGCGTGTCGACCGCGCGGCCGGTGCACTTCACGATCTCGCGGTCCAGCGCCGCGTTCTCCAGCACGAGGTAGAAGTAGTCCCCAACGCCAGGGTTCGGGAAGCGCGCGCCGTGGCCGGTCTGCACCGTCAGCGACAAGTCGCCTGCCAGCAGCGGGGCGGCCAGCTGTGACCGTGCGAAGTTGGTGAACAGAATGCCAGCCATGTGTTACCTCAAGCGAAGGGGCGTGCCTCGACGCGAAGCGCCTGTCGAGTGTAGCCGGAGTCAGCGCGCCAGCGGGCGTCGGAGACAAGATCTGTCCACATCTTGCCGTGGAAAATGGCATCTTTCGCGCTAGACCAGCCCCGGTTGGGCATGCTCATCAGGTCGTGCAGCACGCCGTGGAACAGACACCTGCGAAACTCGTTGTACAGGTCCGTGTCCCACTGGGTTGCCGTGGGCGTGGGGCGCAGGCAGCACTGCACGTGCAGGTCGCCGGCCGTATCTGGTGCAGGCGCCACGGTTAGCGTGGTCCCGGCGCCGCTGTGGAACAGCCGCGGCGTGCCTTCCTCGCCAGTGGGCACCTTGGCGCGCAGCAGCGCCAGCGGGAGCCAGCGCAGGTCGTGCCGTGCGGCCGAGACGACGACGTACGCTTCCAGCACATCGAGCGGCTCGGCGTAGGCCACCGGGGAGGCCAGTGTGTAGCCTTCCTGCGACACCACCAGCGTGATGGCGTCCAGATCCACACGCCACACCTTGGCGCGCTGGCACAGGTCCGTGATGATCTTGCGGTACGAGTTCTCGATCACCGGCGCCGGACACCCTTGGAGATGGCCTGACGCCTCGTAGATCATGCCGCTGATATCGATCGGTGCGCCCATGGGGTGTCCTTATTTCGTCGAACTGCCGCCAGCGGCGGGGTCGTCGGTGATCTGGCGGGTGGTGAGGCCGGCGGCCAGCGCTGAGTCGTAGGCGTCCTTGTACATCTTGGCGCGGCCGGACTCGGTGTGTTCGGCATCCACGGACTCCAGCAGCCACACGGTGCCGTTGACCACTGTGGACAGATAGGCGTCCTGCAGCGCGATGGTGTCTCCGAGCGCCGTCACCGGCACGCAGCGGGCGTAGGCGATGGACAGCGCGTCCCCGGCGGTAGCCGGCGGGAACACGTAGAAGCGGTTCGGGGCGCGCGGGTAGCGCATCCAGTTGGTGGCCGCCGCGGCGTTCTGGCCGGGCCAGCCGGGCGACAGCAGGTCCAGCGCCTCTTGGTTGATTTCCTTGAGGGACTGGCCGTTCTTGTTGCGCAGCACGTCGACCAGCCGCACGGAGTCTGCGGGGGCTTCCTGCAGCGCGCCGGCGGCGCAGGTGATGTCGGCGAAGTGGATGAACAGGTCCGGGCGGATGATCGCCATGCCCCGCACGATCTGGTCGATCTTGCGCAGCACGAACGGGTCCGAGTAGCGGTAGTCCGGGCCCATGCTGTCTTGCACGAGATCACGGACCTCGGTGAGGACTGCCTGGGCGGTGAAGCTCATGGCAGGTTGCGCGAGGCGTCAGCGGACAGGGCGGCTTCGTCGATCATCACGACGTCATCGAACGTCACCGGTGCGGCAGCCTTGGGTTTTTCCTTCGGTGCGCGGGGGCCCTTGGCGGGCGGTGCGATGGTTTCTTCGGCTGGCTCGTCAGGGATCGGCTCGAAGTCGGCGCGCTTGGCGAACACCGCCTGATACGCGTAGACAATGCCGGAAGGTATGTGACGGATGTACTTGGTCTGCATGAGGGTTCTCCATGGAAGTCAGGGGGCACGCGGCCCCCTGATTCTACGTCTGCAGGGGGTCAGGCAGCGATGGCCGAGACCATCTTGCCGAACACGCGCACGCGCAGCACGCCAGCGCCCAGGCCAGCGGTGTTCTGCTGCAGGCGCACGAACGACGCAGCGCCGGCGTTGACCACCGTGTTGGCGGCCGTGGCCAGTTTCACCAGCTTGGTGCCAGCAGCGGCGTCGGTGGCCCATGCGGTCAGGCCGGTCACGTCGGTGCCACCAAGCTGGATGTCCACGGTGCCCGTGGCAGTGCCGGGGCGCACCACGGTGACGGCAGCGGCGTGAACGATGAAGCCGGACAGGTCCGGGATCTCGAAGAACGACACCGTGTCGGTTGCGGCGACGGCCAGCTTGGAGCCGTCAATCTCGAAGTCCAGCATGATGTCGCCGGGGAAGCCGGGACGGTCAGTGGAGGCGGGGCCCATGCCTGCAGCGCGCAGGACGGCGATGGTTTTGTCAGCCATGATTCAGGTTCCTTTTCAGAATTGGGGGTTGAACTACCCCGGCCGAAGCCGGGGCGGTGTCATCACTGGCGGACGTAGCCTTTGGCCAGGGCTTCGGGCTTCACAACCTTGTAGCCGTAGACCTGCACGCCGCGCACGATGTTGCCGAAGGTGGATTCAGCACGGATGCTTTCCATCGCGGTCATCTGCGAAGCGAAGGTCAGGCCCATCTTGTGGCCGGCGACGATGCTGAAGCAGGTGTTGCCGGTGTCGGTCACGCGGTTCAGGTTGTGCGACACGTACAGGGTGAACGTGTCGATCATGCCCAGGCGGCCGTTGCGCAGGATGGAGGTGGCGTCTCCCGACAGGGAGGCGTCCTTCAGATCCGACTTTTTGATCATGCCGGCCATCCAGGCAGGGATCACCATGAAGCGGCCCGACTCGGGTGCGTTGGCTTCGGCCAGGACCGTGCCCATGTCGACGATGAAGTCGAGCACGTTGGTCTTGGTCAGCTGCAGCGGGGTGCCGGCCACGCCCAGGTTGATGTTCTGGCTGATGCGGCCAGCGGTGGCACCCTGGTTCAGGCTGGAGATGTCGGTCAGCATGCCGGTCAGCACTTCGCGGTCGATGCTGAGCTTCATGTTTTCCGACGCATCCTTGGACCACGTGTCCATCAGGTTGATGTCGGACTGGACCTTGTCCACGTCGTCCTCGATCACGGCGAAGTACTCGCCCTGGTCGATGAGCAGCTGGATCTTCGGCTTGTCCGGGCGGTCCACCGTCAGGGTCATGCCCTTCTGGTACGGACGGGTGTTGATGGTCGGGGTGGTACGGATGTTGACCGTGTCACCTTGCGACTTGATCTCGCCTTCGTAGTCGGTGTTCGAGATCGCCGGCAGCACGGATGCGTCGTAGAAGTTCTCGATCAGTTTCGAGGACCAGATCTCGGGAATGAAGTTGCCGCTGTATTGCGCGGCGCCGGGGGCAACGGGGTATGCCATGTGGGGCTCCTGTAGGGTTTAAGCTGCACTCAGGACAACGCGTCCTTCGTGCTGGGCGGCGTAGATGTCCTGCTCCAGCGCCTGCGCCTGCTGTTCCTTGCCCTTGTACTTGCCGGACAGCTTGTCGCGGTAGAAAGCGGCGATGTCCTCGCGCGTCCACTGCTTCTTCTGGGCCGACTGCGGAGGTGCCGTGCCGGTGCTTGCGCGCCCGGGTGCGACCTGCCGCTCCAGGCGCTCGCGCGCGCTGGGTGCTTGGGGGGTTACAGCGGCAGCAGGGGCTGCAGCGGCTTGGGGGGTTCCGTTGAGTCGCTTGTACGCGTTGAAGATGCTCACCACGCGTCCGAGATCGAGGTTGTCGTGCGCGTCCTTCAGCAGGGTGTCGCGTTGCAGGCCCGTGAATTCGTCCTCCTCAACCAGCCACGCGTGGAACGCGGCGTTGTCGTTGATGGACCGCCAGTCGCCCACAGCCCGGGTGAGGCTGTCGTAGAACTGGTCGCGCGTGTTGGCCACTTGCGTGTGGGCAACGGACTCCACCACCGGGCCCAGGCGGCGAAGCGCCTGGACTTGTGCGGCCATGGCTTGCACGGCTTGCGCCAAGGGAGCCATCTCGTCGCGGGCGGCGCGGCGGACGAAGTCCACCATTTCGCCACCGTACTCGGAGCTGTCCTTGTCGGTGATGTGAGAGGCGCGGGGCTTGGCCGGCTGCGCAGGAGTCGATTGCATCTGGGCGACCAGCTGCTCAAGATTCCGGCGTGCGGCGTCGGCGTCACGGAGTTTGGCCTGCAGCGAGTTGTGCACCCCTTGGAGGGAGCGCCACCGCTGGGCGAAGGTTTCACTGTTCTCGTCGTCGGTCTGGGTGTCACCGGCAGCGGGGGCAGGCGAGGGATCAGCAACAGGTGCGGGCGCAACGGCTTCACCTGCGGGGGCAGGTTGGGCAGAGGGATCGTTGTCAGCTGCGGGATCACCGTCGACGGGGGTGTCGGCGGGCTCACCGGAGAGCTGCTTGATCATCTCGTTGGCGCGGGCGGCGTTCGCTGCGATCTGCTCTTGGATGGACATGGTTCGTACCTTGCTTTCTGCTAAGGAGTTGGGTTTCAGGGCTCGATGAGCTGCCGGAGTTCGGTCAGCATCTGCACCCGCCCTTTGAGGGTGCTGAAAAGTTCAGTGCTGGTGGCGCATAGCCGCTCCATCTCTGCCACGCGCATGCGGGTCAGCAGTTCGCGCAAGGCGTCATGCTGCCTGCCCAGCTGTTTGAGCAGCTGGCGATCGGCGGGAGAGAGGTCGTACGCGCCCACGATCAGCCTTGTTTCACCAGCAGGAACGTGTAGGTGCCTGCCGTGGGAGTGAGGGCGCCAGCCGTGGGGTTCACGAACTGCAGCGCCAGCGTACCGGTCGTTGCGCACTTCGCGGACACCAGCGCGGTGGCGTTGGAGATGGGGTTTTGCATTGGGATGACGCCGGTGCCAGCCACTAGGCCAGCGACCGTGACGTTCTGGTACGCGGCCGTGGCAGCAGCGACTTCGGCCGGGGTCAGGGACACGCTGATGTGCGAACCGCCGGCCGGGGTGGCAACGGCGGGGATCAGCAGGTTGTCGGTATCGGTGGTGACGCGAGACATGGCAGGCTCCAGGCTAGGAAAAGCCGCGCTCCGCGGCGAAGTAAGTGCACACTATACACGAGGTGTAACAGGTGTCAACGCGCTCAACAGGGTTTCTTACCCTTGACCATGCCGCCGGCCTTGTACGGCGTGGCTTTCTTGGTCTGGGGGAAGAAAAAGTCCGAGTAGGACATGGTTTTCTCGGGCGCCTTGGGTTTCGGCGGTGCCGGGGCGGGCGCTGGCTGCGCCGTGGTGGCGGCTTCCTGGGCGGCGAGTTGTTTGCCGCGGAGGCCGGAAAGTTTTTCGGTGGCCATCAGAGCACCCCGCGGATCTTCGTGGCAGCGGTGCCGGTGGCCAGCACCTCGACAGCACACACCTCCAGCATGGTGCCAGCCGGCACGGACTCGAACAGGGCCGTGGCACCGCCCAAGCGGTGGCGGATGGTGATGTTGCCCGCGCCGCCGATCCACAGCTTGCGCACGCGCTGGAAGGTGGTGCCGTCTGCGGGGGTGATGGCGAAAGATTCTGTTCCGGTTTCGCTGCTCATGTCAGGCTCCTGTGATTTGGTTCGTTACAACAGTGGTTCGCCGGTGTACGTGCACCAGCTTTTGCGCGCTCGTGCCCACGCGCCCATGAATTTCGCAACCGGCGTTGTTTGTGGCTGCGCATAGAAGCCCTCCGCCGCTGAGTCGAACGCATCCGCGCACAGCCGCAGCTCGTGCTCCAGAGGGAGATTGTCGGCATTCGCTCTTTCGCGCATGGCGTCGGAGAGGGTGGTCCCGGTTGGCACCGTTAAGCTCCTGTGGTTCGACTGGTTACGGTGTTGGCGTCGCGGCCACCGGCCACGGACCCATCGGGGTTCTCTGCGCGACCGTTCGGGGCGCTCGGCCCCTGCGGTGCGGCTGCCTCGGCCATGGTTTTCTGCCGCTGCAGCTCGTCCATGATCTCCAGGCGCTCGTTGGTCGGCACGATGTCGTCGGTGGGCATGGCCAGCCCCTTGGCCACTTCGCGCAGGATGGCCGCGCGGCCCTTGACGCCCACGATCTGGCTGTCGATCGGGTTGGCGGTGGCTTGCAGGAACTCGACCCGGCGCACGTTGAGTTGTTCGCGGTTGGCCAGCGTCACAGCGCCGCGCGGAATGACCTCGCAGTCGCCCTTGATGCTCTCGTCGTCCACGTACTGCATGTTCCAGATGTACTGCGCCGTCACGGTCGGGCCGATGACGTCGAAGTCAATGTGCATGATGGTCTGGCGGATACCCTTGCCGGCCGAGCCCATGAGCATGGACAGGCCCGACGCGGTGCGCCCGGCGCCGCCCACCTGCCCGTCGCCGTAGACGTAGGCCGGGATGCCGGACTGTTCGTCGGCCATGCGAGCGAAGCGCTCGTACACGGCCATCAGCTGACCGCTGCGGTCCTCGGGCTGGTTGAAGCGGATCGCTGGCTGCCCCGAGCCCATCGGGTCGGTCTTGGTCTGCCAGATCTTCCATGGGAACATCTTGGTGATGACCTCCCCCTCGGCGAGCCGGTCGCGTGTGACTTCCACCTGGGGCCCGGAAGCGATGCCCATGTTGTTGGCCAGCGAGCGCGCGGCGGCGTTGCACATGGCCTGCACGTCCTCGATCAGCTCCGGGTAGCTCACGCCCCACAGCGCGCCGGGCGCCTTGACGGCGCTGGTCATGCGGTACGGTTTGTCACCCAGCGGGTCGTAGTTGAGGGTCGCCTTGATGACCCAGCGGCCCACGACCCACACGTTGGCGTCGTACATCTTGGCGGTGTCCGGCACCTCGGCCGAGGTCAGACCCCAGTCGATCAGGTCCTGGCCGGAGACACGGCCCCAGAACTCCAGCGCGTCGTACTTGCTGCTGTCGGTGCGCCAGATGCTGTACTTGTTCTCCAGCTGCGCCTTGGTGTGCTCGGCGGACCACAGCCACTCGGAACTGCTGCCCTCGCTGAGCACCGCGCGGATGGCGCCGTCGTCGTAGCCCGGCACGCCGATGAGGTCGGACAGGTCGGCCTCGGCAAGGCGGTGGTGCTCCAGGCAGTAGCCCTCGGTCAGGCGGGTCAGGCCCGGCTCCGGGTAGAAGCGGAACGGGTCCACGCGCCTGTAAGTGGGCACTAACTTCTCTTGCACCTTCGGTGTGTATGAGCCATCCGTGCCACGTGCCCACTCCAGCTGCCGCACGCGGCGGACCTCGGGGCCCTTCAGCACTGCTGCCGGGTACGTGGCCAAGTCGCTGATGAAGGCGTTGAACGCGTCCACCATGCCGCCCTCGGCGAACTGGTCGTCGATCTGGCGCTTCATCGCCGTGGCGCGGTCGCTGGCGTCGTCCAGCACCTGATTGCGGATGTCCTCCTGCGCCTGTTCTTCCAGGGCCGCCATGACCAGCGGGTCCAGCGGCGTGCCGCTCTGGATGAGCGCGATGACCTTCTGCCCCATCACCTCGGTGACGCGCTGCAGGCTCTCGGGGTTGACGTCAGGGTTGGCGGTCGGCTTCAGGTCGAAGGGGACGATGCCCTGGTCCAGCAGGATGTCGCGCAGCCAGCTCTCGGCACCGCGGCATTTGGTCGCCGTGACCATCATGAAGATGGCGCTGCCGCCCTCCTCGTTGATGGCGGCCAGCTTGTCGGGCTCGTACTCGCCGGAGCGCTGGCGCAGCGCCTTGAGCATCTTGGTCTCGATCGGCTGTTTGGCGTCCCGGGCCGCTTCCCAGCAGCGTCGCACGTGGGCGGCGAGGCCCGTGAGCACCGGGATCTGCTGGCGAAGCTCGGCGTCGCGTGCCTCTTGCGCTCGGGCGTCGTCAGCGTCGAGCTGGCTACCGGATTTGATGACGACGAGGCCGGGCATGGGCGGTCCTGTGGGTGAAGGTGCCCAGAGTGTAACGGAAGTGAGCCCTCACTTCAACAGGGCGACTTCTGGGCTATCAAAAAGCCCGCACTGTGCGGGCTTTTTGGGGGCGTCGGTGCAGACTGGATCGGGGATGGTGGGGGTGCTTGCGGAGGGGCTGTCAATTGGCGGCTTGAGCCGCCATAGCAACATACCCAATAGTCTTCGGATGTGTGCCATCCCCCGTATACCCAGCCTTCCAGATTCCAATGGTGTTTTCTGACTCAACAGCCAGCGCCACATCCAATACCTCAGAAACATATTGAGGAAAAGAGCGTAACCACTCGTTATATAGATGCCGAATGCTCAATACACCGCCGACAAAGTTTGCCCCGTTCGGAGTTTGATTTACTTCTGTGACAAAGCCATCCGTCGATGATGTTCTAGGTGGAAGCGTAGCGACTTTTACATCAATACCAGCGGCTGCAAGGTGCTTCCAAAATGCCGTCATCCTCGCTTGTATGAGCGCAAGTGCAACTCCGTTAATCATGTCGTTTGTGCCAAACTGACAAACTGCATGTGTTGCCCCGTAGGTAAGATTAATGACCTTGGCTGGATCACTCACCGGGTCAAATGTTGGAACTCCTCTACCTGGGTAACCAAGTTGCAAGAAAGGCACTTTTTTGCTAACGCAATATCTTGCAATCCACCCCCCGGAACTGAGATTACTTGAGTCTTCTTGCCCATTCGCAATAGAGTCTCCGAAAGAAACATATACGTCGCCGGAATAGCTTGATTTCCCTACGACAGCCAGCGGGGCGTAAATGTACCCGTTACTTGTGCCAAGCCCCGTGTTGTCCAGCAGTGTCCTGTCAACGCCACCATTGTCTGCCCATGAATCCCTTAGCCCGGCAGGGAATTGGCTCAAGTCACCAAAGAGTGTTGAGCTTCTACAAGCCATATTTCCAGAAGCCAGCGTAACATACGTGCGCAAATATAGTGCGTCTGCAGAAACTGGCGGAGTGGACGGTCCGCTATATTCAATAGGAACAATATTTGTTTTTACAACTTCACCTGGCTTTATCGTTCTACTTGTAGTGCCATCCGGGAATGTGAGCTGTATCTTTGTTCCGCTTTGCAGTTCAATTGCGGATTTAATGGTTATATCGACACTGCCAGGATTGTCGAAATAAACAGCAATTCCTATCAACGCAGTCTGTGGAATGAGCGCCATTCGCACCATGTGCGATGTTACGGCCTTGCTGCTTATGGATAGACCACTTGGGCGACCAAGCGGAACGCCTCCATCGAAGTAATCTAGACCGCTTTTGAACCCAATCCCCGCCCGCATCTGAACCTTCTGCGCGCTGGTAGGCTCAGACCCGCCGATTGCTAGGCCGGTGGGGGTCAGGGCGACCATGGCCATGGCCGTGGGGTTCGCATGGTCCAGCACCGCGCCGCCCAGGTCCCGGTCGACCCCCGTGTTGTCCGTGTAACCGACGAGCTTGCCGGTGATGCTGTCGTAGAGCAGCGGGCTGCGGGAGTCGGCGGTGTGAACGGGCATGGTGGAGCGCTCCGGGTGGTGTGACCCGGCTATGTTACACGGAGTGGGCGCTCACATCAACAGGGCTTGCGGCCCTTGGCCGGCGTCTTATGCAAACCCTCCTTCTTTTCGCCTCGGGCGTAGGCGGCCTTGCCCATCTTTTTCTCGGCGGCTTCTTCGCGCTTGGACTCTTTGGCGGCGAAGGGGAACGGTTTTTTCGTGGCCATGGGGGGCTCCTTAAAGAGGGTTGGTTGTGGCGCAGCTACGCTGCTGTCTGCCGGGCGTATTCTGCCATCAGCTCCTGCGCGATGGACTGTATCGCGTACGCCTCCTGCTCGGTACCTGGGTGGGTCTCTCCGATGCGTTCGGCGTAGTTCTGCCAGATGTGCACGGCCTCGTGCACCAGCAGTCCGGCGATCTCGATGCCCGAGCGCCCCTCGCAACTGCCCAGACACACGACGCACACGAGGTTGTTCTGTTTGTTGGTCATCACATGCGCGGTGGCGTCCGCATGCGTCGAACTGAGAAAGGGCGCGGAACCAGCCGGGATGCCGCAGTGTCGGAGCGCGTCGTGGAACTGCTCCTCGCTCAGGCACAGCGCCAGATAGGGCCCGGGCGCCGCGATGCGCCTGTCTAGCCATGTTACTTTTTGTTTTGCCATGTGCGTGTGTGCGTGTGTGCGTGTGGTCAGGTCCAGGCGGCGTACGATTTGCGTTGTATGGGGAGAGCCCGCTGGTCGTCCATGGCGCCGGAAATCTGTGCATCCGCGTGCAGGCACAGGTACTGGGCCGCATCCGAGATGTGCGAGGAGTTGTTCTTCTCCGGCGTGTCCTCGAACTCGCCGTTGGTTTTCAGCTTATACCGGTACCCGCCACGCATGGCGTTGATCAGCACACGGCAGCTGGGGTCCACGAGGAAGCCGGCACCTGCGTCCACCTGCCTGTTGAGGAACTGCTCCACCGCGGTGATGCGCGCGATGATCGAGTTGGTCTTGGCCGGGATCGCTTTGAACCCTTCCTTGCGTAAGACGTCGTACACCGTCTGCTCGTCGGTCTGGGCTCGGGCCGTGCCGGCGGGGTCTCCGATGACCAGCACTGGGCAGCCGGGGAACGAGCTCGCGAGTTCGGGTTTCAGGATGGTCCGCAGGAACCTCAGCAGCCCCATGCCGTCCGAGGTCAGCGAGCGGAAGATCAGCAGGCGGCCCATGGCGTCCAGCTGTCCGATGACGGCGGACGGGTTCAGGCCGAAGTCCATGCCGATGAGCAGCGGGCGCAGACCGTTGGCGATGTGGCGCAGCGGCTGCTTGGCGACGTGGAAGTCGGTGTCGAACGAGCGGAACACGGCCTGCCCGGCAAGACTCTTGCCGAACTTGCTGTGGATGTACACGTCGATGTAATCCTGGCTCTTTCCCTTGGCCAGATCCTCGTAGTAGTTCGAGGGCAGGTAGTGCACCCAGTCGGCTTCCTGCGACATGCCCGAGGGCTGGATGGTGATGTGCACGTTGTCCGGCGGCGCGCTCAGCAGGCGCTCCCAGTACGTGTCCATGTCCGGCGGGTTGCTCATTCCCCACACATGCCGGTTGCTCGCGCCCGTGTCGGTGACGCAGCCCTGGATGGGGTGCCCCTTGGCGTCGGTGCCCCACTCCGGCTTGTGCGGCACCATCATACCGTCCGGGTACCGGCCGAGACGACCCTGGAGCGCCTCGAACACGTCCGGGTTCAACTCGCGGAATTCCTCCACCACGGCGAAACTGGCCTGCAGCGAGAGCAGCCGGCGCACGTCGTTGGAGTCGTCCAGGCCCCGGAACATGACCTCGCACTCCACGTCGTCCATCCGGAGAATGAACCGGTAGCCCGTTTTCTCGTAGACACCCGCCAAGCCGTCCGGGAACCACTTCAGAAAGTCGGGGATCGAGGTGTCCCGCAGCTGTTCACGCGTCTGCCGGATCCAGATGCAGCGGGAACGACGGATGCCGTCGCGACAGGGCGCCATTCGCTTGGCATGATACAAAATCTTTATGATGCCGGCAGTTGTTTTGGTGCTCCCCACACATCCCACGGCGAGGGATATGAACGATTCGCTCAAAAAGAAGGGGGTTAGCGACGGAACGGGTGAGTAGGCCGTGTTGCTCACGAAATTGCGTCCTCGCCGGCGTATTCGTACTCCGCATCTTCCTCGAAAAACACGTTGGAGGAGCGTTTTTCGGTGGGCGGAGGGATATCCGGTGCTTGTGCAGCCTCTCGAGGGGCTCCGGGGAGGGTGATTGTCGGCACCTCGATCACATCCTGCAGCTTTTTCACCGCCAGAGCGTTCTGGTTCGACTGAATTTCGAGCCCCGCGCTCGGGATGTTGATCGTGATGCTGTATCCGGCACCTGCGGACTGCACTGCGGCCGCTTTTGGCTTCAGTCCGGCCCATTCGACGAGGTTTTCGAGCATTTTCACCCGCGCAGGACCGGCAACGTCCGGGTCTTTGACCAGCGCATGGGCGATCGGCAGCAGATCCTCGGCCAGCACCTGTGATTTGGCGGCAAAGGAGAACCCGTTTTCGGTGAGATCCTTGGTGTACGCGCCCACGTACCGTTGAAAGGTCGGGTTGGTTTCAATCCGGGCGTACTCGGACGGCAGGATGGCCTCTGCAGCCAGCACGGTGGCGATGGGTTCGTTGGCCCCGACCGCGTTTCGGGCGACAGCCAGCGCCAGCTCACGCAGGGTTTGGTCGGCAATCAGGGCATGGTTCATGCGTGGAATGTATCAAAAATCTCGGCGGCTGGGAAATGTGAGTGGTCACACCGGACTCGAAAAATAGCCGGGCGGATTTTTTGCGCATCTTTGTACGCAAACGCGTGTAAACGAAGCGGACTCTATTTTTTCCGGGCGCTCTACGCGGAGGGGATAAGACACCCGGGGTGGGGTGGCCGCTTGACGGGTGTGCCCCCTCCCCCCCCCCTACCCACCTTAACTACTATCACCATTCCACTCGCAAGTCAAGCCAGCCTGTCATATAATCAAGGCTCGGGACCACTACTTATTCACGTAAAGGAAACCACCATGAAAAGCCCTACCCTTTTCCCTTCCATTGTCTCGGACGACAACACCTCCACGCGCGCCCTGATCGCGGATGACGTCATGACATTCGGGTACCATGATGCTGCCGTTATCGCACGTAGGCAGCGCAAGCTGTGTTTCACGCTTGCGTACTTTCTTATTTTCGGCCGCGCACCTCGGAGCCTATGATGTCCATATCCAGCCAGAACATCCGGAGTATCAACAACATCAGGCGCGAGACGCTGCGCCGGCGCGAGACGGAGCGCACGAGCGAGGTGGCACGCATGGCCACCGACCTACAGCGGCAAGGGCTAACCCGCACCGAAGCGCTAAAAACTGCAGAGCGGCTGGTCCCCCATGTTTAAGGACGTCGCCCTCGCGGTCGTCATCGGCCTTGCGCTCGCCGCCCTCGCGGTGCGATACTTCACCACCTGATCCACTCACTCCCTGGGGCATATCGCTGCCCTTTCGCCCCCGCGCCGCAAGGTTCGGGGGCTTTTTTACGTCCGAGCAGTACGCGACGAGCTAAGGCCCGGGCAACTACTATCACTTCGCTAGCAAACTACTATCACCCGGCGGGGCTCGGCGAGCCGTAATCCCATGGGATTTGCCCTCACATAACGCTTGCACCACATGTGTCATAGGTATATAATTGGCACATGCCACGAAGGCATACCGACCCGGCGGACCCGGACACTTGTTTACTGGAGTACTTATCATGGCCATCGCCACCGCTATCAAAGCCCCCGTCACTCGCGCCCAGAAGGACGCAGCCCGCGCCACCAAAAAGGCCGCTGCTGTTGTCGCCACCCGCGACGCGAACGTGGGAACCCTCATCAACAAAGCTGGACAAGCTGCAGCTTCCATGTACACCCTGTGCCGGGAGGCTGCACAGGCGGCCGCAAAGCAACTCAACCCGGCCAAGCCTCTGCAGGAACGTCTCTCCGAAGTGGTGAGCCTGTATGCGGCCGACTTCGCTGCAGCGGGTCATAACGTCAAGGCCGTGTTCTCTGATGCACTCATGCTGCACGCATGCGCTCAGACCCCGGTGAGCGTCAACGCCATCGGCACCGATGGCAAAAAATGCGAACAGCATGTGACCGCAGCAGACGCGGTCAACATGAGCAAACATGCCATGCGCGATGCCGCAAAGCAAGTGCGCGAAGCCCATGGTATCGGCCGCAAAGCGGGTGCCGGCCGCAAAGCTGCAGTCCCGGCCGCAAAGCCCACGTCCAAGGTGGCGCAGCCCGCGACCGTGACGGCATCCGAGGTGGACCGGTTCACATCATGGTTGGATGACATGGACGCCTATATCGGCGACGCGGTTTACCACCCGCGGATTGTGGCCCACCTCATTACGCTGGGCTTCACGCTCAGCAAAGCCGCCAAAGGTCGCACCGTGACAGGCGCGGCCAGCCACTAAACCACAACATACCCGCCCCACATGGGGCGGGTAAAGGATCAACCATGAAAAATTTTTTCTACATCGAGGTGACCGACACGTTCGCGGGTGAAGCGAACTATGGTTGGATGACCCGCCACAAGGTGCGCGCATCCACACCACGTGGTGCCATGGTGCGCCTGGGCCGCATGTCTGGCATGTCATGGCGCAAGGTCGGCGACTATGGCGATACGCTCCGGTATGACAGCGCCAGCGGCGCCACGTGCGCGTTTATCGAGCCGTGGGAGGATGAGCACGCCGACCTGCCCCGCGTGCGCGAGCTGTTGTAAGCCCCGCGAATCCCCACCGAGGGCCCAGGCGCAAGCCGTGGGCCCTTTTTTGCGTCCACCAAGGGGGTAACTACTATCACCCGCGTTCGGCGCTCACAGGCCCGATACGCTGAACTACTATCAGGGCAACGTGCCCGCAGCGGGCGATGAGTGGGGATGCGGCCCACGGGGCCGCTAATCCCGTGGGATTAAGTCCTACATATGTTGCACAGATACATGAGCCTAGCAAACCCCGTGCCAACTGAGGTATGAGCGAGGCAAAAAGGCATACTGCTGGGGGTTTAACGAAAGTACTACAGTTTTTGGAAGGAAAATATCGCTCGGAACCCGCATAAACACTGGGCCTCTGAAAACTAACTAAAAGTTGTGCCGCATCGTGAGATGAATGAGCCGCGATGTGAAACGGCGGAAGCCGGAGAAAACGCGGAATCGGCATGAACAAAACAACGTAAGTACTTGATTTATATAGAGAATGTGGCTGCGGGCGGGCGGTTCCCGCACAGGTGCCAAGGGACAGCCCGGAGGGTGGGGGGTATAGAGTTAGTTAATTAGATAGATAGATGATAATAATTGGGTTACGCGGGCAACTTTTTGGTCTGTCCCCAATTTCGGCGCGGAGAGGTGCCGATGGAGGCTGCCGGCTTCCCGCAGTGTCTCTCTACCCCCGGAAAATCTATCTATTTGTCTAATCCTTATAAATCAACGACTTGCAAGCGTTTCTTCGAGCTAAACTCGAACGTCTGCAATCTATGGTTACGTTTCGTCCGCGCACATCAGAAGCACACGACACTAGTGCTTCGGTTCAACACAGTAACAACGCCGACATCTACGCACCTTGCTTCGGATACACACACGCACAACCCTTCGGGTTTCCAACAAACCGCACGTGCAACACACACACAACCGAAGCGTTGTACTAGCCTGTCCACGTGCAACACACGCATAACCACATCATCTACGCACAACCGAAGCACCTTAATCCCGTGGGATTAGCCCTGCCTCGTACGCAACTATTGCGCTCCGCGCTTTTTGTTGGTACATTGCAGCTTTCCACCCACCCAGGAGCCACGATGGCTAAGACCGTTACCACCCCAATCACCCTCCGCGTCCCCATGGATGTGTTCGAGTCGCTGCAGAGACTGGCCACTTTGCGGGGCGTGTCGCCCAGCGCCGCTGCCCGAGAGGTGCTGCACCGCGCCATGATCGAGGGCCGCCTGCAGAGCTACGTCGACCCTGCAGCCACCTCAGCGGCTCCCGCCGCACCCACCAAGCCAGCACCTGTGCTGGACATGAGCCCGGAGGCAGTAGCCCTGCGTGCAAAGCTCGACGCACTGTTCGACGGTGCCGACGAACCCGCTGCACCAGCCCCTGCGCACACTGCGAGCACCCCTGCACCCGCGTCGCCACCCGCCAACCCGCGCGACTGGCTGTTACTTGACGGCAGCGAGCCGGACCCTGACACGCTGGAGCAGCTGGTGTTCTGCTTCGACACACCGGAGAAGTTCGCGGCGCACAACGCACGCGAGCGCAAGCGCCTGGAGCAGGAGCGCATAAAAGCAACCATCCTCACCCCCGAGCAGACCATGGCACGCATTGCCGAGGGCATGGCGGCCGTGCGGGCACAACCCGGCCACGGCTACATCGAGCCTTACGTCCGCGTGGACCACGCCCCCAAGCGGGAGCCCCTCACCGCAGCCAACTCCGCCGAACTTCCCGAGGCCGGCACCCCCGCATGGATAGCCATGGCGGAACGTCAAGGGCTCCCGCCTGAAGCCATCGCCGAGGTGGTTGCAGCCACGCAGCCGAGCCCTGCACCCGAGGCCAAGGTGGTGTCGGGCTCCTTCGACTTCGACGCCTGGGGGGATTGATGGACACCGACACCGAACGGGTTGTGCTTCTGGCACAGATCGCGCTGGAGGGCGTCACCCTGAGCCCGGAGGTGCAGGACGCGTGCAGCACCGCGACGCTGCGGGCCATCCTCGACGTAGCAGTGCGCAGGAGCGCCCGAGGGCTTGAACCTATGCAGTATGTTGCGCGGACTACAGGGCTAAAGCCGCGCGTGTACCCGGCGTATGGAGCCCTGCCGTGCCCATAGCACCCGACGAAACCCGCCTCACCTTGCTGGCGCAGATCGCGCTGGAGGGCGTGCGGATGACACCGGAAGCGCAGGAGCTGGCGAGCATGGAACGGCTGGAAACCATCCTAGATGCAGCGAGGTACAGGAGCCGGTACAACCGGGCGCAGGCCGAGTACGGCGTAGAGCGCAATGCGGACGGCACTGGCCCAATCGTTGTGGGCGTAGCCAAGTTTCCCACGACTTGACACGTACACCACATAGTGGTACAATGTAGTCTGTGTAGGGGAAGAACGCCTGAACGATGGCGCCCCTGCACAGTTACCCTAATCCCGTGGGATTAACTTGTTCACTTATTGGAGAATCACAATGGCCCACATCGCCTACCTCATCCGCGAGACTCTGACGTTCGCCTACCTCTGCGGGCTCTATGAGTGCCTGCGCTACGGCAACGAGTCTGGCCGCACACACCGCTTCAACCAAGACTGGAACGAGGCGTACGACACGGGTATGAACCACGCGGACTGGCTGTGCCGTCGCAGCACCTACTAATCCCACGGGATTAGGGGTCCACTACTCATTCACTGGAGATTCTCATGGCCAAAGCCAAACGCACCTGCGCGTTCACCCCCGACGACATTCGGCAAATGCTGCCCGTAATAACCAAAGATGGGGCGTTCACACGATCGGATTTAATCCTCCTCTACACCGTCGTCACCTCCCGCATCGCCATGCTGGCCCTGAACCCGGACCTGCCGGAAGATGCCGCGTACAGGCAGTCCTTGGTGCACCTGTCCCTGCGCATCGAGAACATGGTGTACGACATGGACACACCGCGAGGTGCCGCATGAGCACCGGGCTCCCACTTCCACTGTCCATCGCCGACTTGCCCGTGGGCGCCACGTTCACCCACAAGGGTGTGGAGTACCGAAAGGTGTTCAACAAGGGTGTCGTGGACGCTGCCATCATCATGGCCGCGCGGCACCCGGACCACGAAGGCGTGTTCCCACTTGGTGGGCAGCTGGGTGCGCCGCCGTCACTGAGCATCTGCGCAGAGTGCCCCGCGAGTGGGTCCAATAACCACCGCCGGATGTGCTCGGATGTGTACACCACGGTCCCGTGCCACACGCCTGACCAGCGCGGCTCCATGCTGATCCTCACCGTGGATACCGCCTACGAAATGGCCTTGGCCGGGTGCGTGTCATGGTAGCAACGGCCCACCACAACTAATCCCGTGGGATTACCGGGTTCCCACACACCCGTACCCGGCGCACTTGTTTACTGGAGAATTCACATGGCCAAACCCCCTGTCAAAATCACCGCCCCCACGGCGTACCACGGTTTCATCCTTCGCCCTCGCAAAGACGGTGGCATGGACCTGATCGACCCCGAGACCCACCGCTGGGCAGCCTTCCCGACGCAACGGTATGCGAAATGGAGCGCTACGCTCTTGACCAACATGGCCACCCGGTTCGGCGCATCGGCACCACTGAAAACCCTGCCTATTGTGGATGCACCATGAAAGCCACTGACCGCCCCCCACTGCCCCTGGGCAACGCCGAGTACCTGTCGTGGTACGCACTGAAGCAAGCCGCCCGCGCCGATGGACTGGATGACACCGGCTACTGCCTCGACGCCCCATGCCGCATCCCATGCGGCTGCCACGCTAACGAGTACACACTGCCCCGCACCGCCCCCACGGTCGACCGGGAGCCCGGAGCAAGGGTGCACGCATGAACCCGCTCACCCGCGAGTACCTGCTGCTGTGGCTGCGCATCCGTGCCGCCTACTGGCGCTGGGTGCTGGACAACATCGACCCGTGCCACGAGGATGTGCCGCTCGTGATGCGCACCGCGTGGACCATCAACGACAGGATTGACGCCCTAGAACGGGCAAGGGGTACGACATGAGCACCAACACCCACACCCACACCATCTGCATCGACGTCAAGGTGCACGACATTACCAAGCTCTACGACGCCGCGTGCTTGCGGTACCGGGAGGAGAACACCGAAGCCGACCGCGACGAGGTATGCGACATGCTGGGCGACGGGCCCCCGGGCTACGTCGATGTGACCGCGTGCCTGATCATGCTGCTGGACCCGGGCACGCTGCCGGGCTGCGCCATCCTTGAGAGTCGAGGTGCAACATGACCTCCGACGACTTCATCATCATTTCGCTCGGCTTCGCTGCCGCGCTCTGGTTCCTGTGGGACGCGTACTGCCGGACCCCACCCGACGATAAGGAGTAGCACCATGACCATACCCACCCTGCACACTTTTGCTGCCTGGGCACACCTGCCCAATGCGCGCACTGCAGCCATGCTGATCAACCACGCGTCGACACACATCCCCCTGTGGGAAGCGGCGTGGTACGAGGCCCGAGGGATGACCACCTACACGCGGCTCACGCTCGCCTGGGATGCGGCGTGGCACGTCCACCGCGCCGACAACGCCAACGACGCAGCCCGCGCTGCACTGCGTGACTCCCGCTGGGACGTGCCCAGTGCCCTGGTGCGAGACGCCCTGCGTGGCCCCTGTGCCGCACTGACCACGTGGGAGCACTGCGCAGCGTACCTGACACGGCCGCACCGGGAACTTGTCACTATGGCCGACGCCGGGGACCACGCTGCCGCGCTTCTGATACCTGCCGTGCTGGCCGCCGAAGCCGCTCGCCGGGCGAAGGAGTAATCCCATGGGATTAAAAGCTGCTGATCTTCACACCTTCAACGACCCCCACCGGGGCCTGCTTGCTTTCATCATCTCCACCCGCGACGGTCACCCCACCGGTGTGCTGTACGCGGGCTCCACCAAAGCGGCGCAACACCGGGCGCAAGCCCTCGCCGGCCGCGGCGCCACTGCTTCCCTGACCCACACCACTCACTCATTTACTGGAGAACACCATGGCTATGAACCAAGAAAATCCCCTCGCCCCCATCCCCGAGGGCGCCTGCACCGATGACCCCGTGGAGTTCGTCTACAAAGGCCGCCGCTTCCGTGTGGAGTTGCAGTTCGACGACGACGCCGGGCCGCCGCAGAATGAGTGCGGTGGGCATGGTGTTATAACCCACCAATCCGAGACGTGGGCGCACCGGCACAGTGGAGACCCGGACGACATGGAACTGGCGTCTGATCTGCACGCGCTGGAGGATATTGACGACGAGGACTTGGCCGCTGCGTCGCTGATGCGTGAACTCACCTGCGGGTGCCCGAGTTACGATCGGTTGTGGTACGACGTCCTTCGAACCCTGCAGAAAGCCGAGGCCGAAGGCTGGGGCATGGACGCTGCGTGGCACGCCGAGCACCCTGGCGCCACCCCGGCGGAGATCCGCATGGCCGCGGTCGAGAAGGACTTCGCGTACCTGCAGGGCTGGTACGACGACGACTGGTGCTACGTCGGTGTGGTGGTGACACTGTTGGACGCCGAGGAAGATGGCGACGACGCGGAGATTGATGAAACCTCCTGCTGGCGCTTTGAATCCACCGACACCGAGGGGCAGAACGAGTACGTCCGTGACGCCGTGGAAGAATTACTGTCATCGAACGGCGGAGCCTTGGTTTGACACGTACACCACATAGTGGTATAATACAGGCTATGTAGGGGAGATGTGCTCCCACGCAGCTGACCCACCCCACGCTAATCCCGTGGGATTAACTTATTCACTTATTCAGGAGAATGCAATGAGCATCAAAGATCACGCCTTGTTGGTGTCGCTTAACGTCGGTAAGCCGCAGTTGACGGCAAAAGACGCCAAGGCAACCTTCGACGCCGAGCTGGCCAACAACGCCTCGGGCGCGGGCCAGTACCGCAAGGACCTCTACCCCAAGTCGCTGGTGGCGCCCATCCTGGCCGTCGAATCCGCGGCCCGGGCCTACATCGAGAACACCACGTACCCGTGGAACCGTGGCGAGAACCTGCTGCCGGTGACGCGCTTCATGGAGTTCACCGACCGCATCGGCAAATACCAGATCGAGTTCGATCAGGCCGTAACCGCGTTCCTCAACAACTGGACCGGCGTCATGGCACAGGCCCAGCAGCAGCAGGGCACCATGTTCGACCCGGGGTCCTACCCCGACGTGTCGGACCTGCGCAGCGACTTCCGCTTCCGCATCGCCTACCGCCCGGTGACGGACGCCGGCGACTTCCGCGTGCAACTGCAGGAGGACGACCTGAACACCGTGCGCGCCGCTGTCGAGGAGCAGGTGCGGGAGAGCACGAACGAGATGCTGCGAGCGCCGCTGGAGCGGCTGCGCAGCGTAGTCGCCCGGCTGCATGAAGTCGCCGGCAAGACCGACCGCGTGGTCGACGGGTCCAAGGGTGTGCAGGTGAAAGCCCCCATCTTCCGCGACTCCGTGGTGGAGAACATCTCCGAGGAAATCGCCCTGTTGCACGACTTCGCCGACATGCTGCCCGACACCCACTTGGCGCTGGCCAAACAGGTGGCCGACGCACTGCCGCACCCGCAGCAACTGCGTGACGACCCGGTGCAGCGCAGCGAGACCCGCAAGAACATGGGCGACCTGCTGGCACAGATCAACGGCATGTTGGGGGAATGAGCATGGATGCACCAACCCCCGCCAATGTTGTCGTAGCCATCAACGCCTCGGCCTTGTTGCTCACTGAGCCGGACGCTGTGGCTCTGGCCATGTTGATCCTCAAGTCACGCCACGTCGAACGCGACTGGTCCAACTCGGCGAGCAGCACCTGCAGGTGGAAGTACCGCGCGTCCGCCGAGGGCGGGGCCACTGTGGAGCTGTCGATGATGTCCCCAGCCCAGCTTGCCGAGCTGGCCCTGAAAGAAACCTAATCCCACGGGATTAGCACCCAGGAGAACCACCATGTTCATCATCGCCGCGGCGCTGCTCGCCATCTCCATGCAGCACTACAACGACACACGCCCCTACGTGTTTGTCCCCGAGCCCTACGTCTGCTACGATCGCTGCGCGTAAAGCAGCGCAAAGCATAACCGGCGCCACAGCGGTCCTGTGGCACAACCCTACGTAATCACTGGAGCATCATCGTGAGAATCAGCCATATCACCCCCGTCATCGTCAAGCGCTATCTCGACAAGCAGACCCGTGCCCGCACGCTGTTCCTCAAGGGCAAGTCCGGCATCGGCAAGTCCGAAGTCGTGTTCCAGGCTTCCGAACTGCTGTCCCAGCATGTTGACAACTGGAAGGGCGTCGTTGACCTGCGCCTCGCCCAGATGGACCCGACCGACCTGCGCGGCATTCCGCACGTCACCGACGAGGGCCGCACCGCGTGGGCCCGGCCTGACTTCATCCCCAGCGAGGGCGCCGGCATCATCTTCTGCGACGAGATCACCTCGGCCCCGCCCGCTGTGCAGGCGTCGGCCTACCAGCTGTGCCTGACCCCCTGGGACTTCGGCATCCCGCGTGAGTGGATGGTGATCGCGGCTGGCAACCGCAAGAGCGACCGTGGTGTGACGTTCAATATCGCCGCACCCCTGCAGAACCGCCTGTGCGACATCGAGGTGGTATCCACGCTGGACGACTTCACCAACTACGCCATCACGGCCGGCATCCGCCCCGAGATACTGTCATTCTTGCGGGACCGCCCGGACTTCCTGCACAAGTTCGACCACAAGGCCGAGCCCGGCCCGTTCTCCTCGCCACGTTCGTGGTTCGCTGTCAGCGGCACGCTGGGCCTCGACCTGCCGCAGGCTGACCGCCTGGAGATGATCCGCGGTGACGTCGGCGAGGAAGCCGCCGTCTCGTTCGAGACCCACCTGCGCGTCTGGGAGTCGATGCCCCGCATCGACGACATCTTGGAGGGCAAGCCGGTGGAGCTGCCCAAGGACCTGTCGGTGCGCTACTGCGTGGCCATGGGCTTGGCGACCCGCCTCGACAAGGACAACTTCGGCAAGGCGTGGCCGTTCATGGAGAAGATGCCCGGCGACATCCAGACGCTGACCATCAAGCTGGCCTACACCCGGGACCGCACGCTGACCACGTGCTCGGCGTTTGCAAAGTGGGCTGTGGCGAACGCAAATGCGTTTTCCGCACGGTGATGGAACCGCTGCGCTGGCAGACGGAGACACCCGGGGTTTGGTTAGCCCTGACCCCGGGGAAACTGTACCGGGTGATGCCTACTCGCCGTGACCCCGCCGGGTCCAAGCTGTTGTACCGCTTCGCGGTGGTCCGCGCTGCCCGGGACGCTGGGGGGCTGCACAACCCGGCTACGGGTACGTGGGTCGCTTCGCTGGTCGGCAAGATGCCGGCCGGCGCCACGGCCTTCGACATGCTCACCGAGCACGAGACGCTGGACGCGGCAAAGCTGCATGTTGAGGCGTTATATGCCTTGGAAGGGGGATAGCATGGCAACGACCTATGACATGGATAAGCAGGTGACGTGCACCACCTGTCGAGGCGAGGGCACCATCGACGAAACACTCGGTGGTGAACCGTTCAGCAATCGCTACGCGAAGTGTCCCGACTGCGATGGCCGTGGGCACGGCTTCGCCACTTCCCCCAACCGCGTGCAGCGCGTCGGCCCGCTGGAGGTGCTGCGCGAGGAGCTGGACGTGTACACCACATGGTCGGCTCGCCTTGCCAAGGACAAGCACGCCTACTACACATGGGTGCTGAGCCACAACCGGCGCGACGGCTACCTATTCGCCGGGTACCGGGACCGCAACAGGACCAATGGGAACATGCTCGTGGAGCCCGGTGAAGCCGAGAACGTAGCCATGGCGTTGCTGGCACTGAACACTGATGCCCTCGTCGAACGCCTTCGCTAATCCCACGGGATTAGATATACTCACCACTGTTACTTGTTCACTTACTTCTGGAGACCTTCATGTCCTCAAACCTCGACGACCGCATCGCGCTCGCCTACTCCAAAATGGGCCTGCGTGAGCCCTTCATCGCCGCTGTCATGGCCCGCGTCAAGCGCGAAGTCAGCGACACTGTGCCCACCGCCGGCACCAACGGATCGTGGGTTCGCTTCAACCCAACGTTTTGTTCCGCGCTCACCGACGAGCAGCTGTTCGGCGTCGCACTGCACGAGTCGCTGCACATCGTGTTCATGCACTCGTGGCGCCGTGAGGGCCGCGACCCCTCGCTGTGGAACGTGGCCAACGATGCGCTGATCAACCAGTACATCCGCGAGCGCAACTACCAGCTGCCGGACGGCGTCGTGAACATCGGCTGGGTGACGGCCACCATGGATTCGGAGGCTGTGTACGAACGGCTGCGGCAAGAGCAGAAGCAACAGCAGGCAGGCGGCGGTGCCAAGGGCCAAGGGTCCGGCAAGGGCACACCCGATTTCGGCGCCGGTGGTTTCGACGGCACGGGTGATCTGGAGGACGCCGTGGACGAGGCTGGCCGCACAGACATGGAAGCCAGCATCCAGGCTGCTGCGTCGATGGCCAAGGCGTGTGGCCAGGGCAGCTCCATTGTCGACCGCGTGCTGGGCAGCGTCGCCAAGTCCGACGCGCCGTGGTACGAAGTCACCCGCAACATGCTGACCGAGAAGTCGGCCGCTGATTACACCTACCTGCGCCCCTCGCGCCGCCACATCGCCGCCGGCCTGTATCTGCCCTCGCTGCACAGCGAGGACCTGGGCGGGCTGATCATCGGCTTCGACACTTCGGGCTCCATGGGCCCGAAGGAGTGCGATCAGGTGGCGGCCGAGCTGCGCGCCATCGTCGACGACGTCAACCCCGCGTTTGTCGAGGTGGTGTACTGCGATTACGACGTCACCGCTGTGGAGCGTTTCGAGCGCGACGAGCCGCTGGACCTGCACCCCAAGGGTGGTGGCGGCACCCGATTCCAGCCCGTGTTCGAGCACGCTGCGCGGAGCGAAGACAACTACTGCGGCATGATCTTCTTCACCGACCTCGAAGGCAATCTCTCCGAGTGCGAGGAGCCCTCGTACCCCGTCATCTGGGCCGACATCGGCCGTTCACACCCCGAGGTGCCCTTCGGGCTTCGGGTGCAAGTTAATTTTTAAGGGAACACCATGAGCACCGACAACGAAATTCTGTCCCGCCTGCGAGACCTTCAGGTGGCCACCCGCGACCTGCAGACCAAGGCCACCCGCGCCGAGACCAAACTGGTGCGGGGCTTCGAGGAACTGGGCGTCAACATCAGCACGGGCGACGACTGGCTGACCGTCGACGACATCGACCGCACGGTTACTGTCACGACTCTGGGGCGCAGCACCCTCGTAATGCTGACCGACATGGCCCGCCGCGGCGCGACGCAGGTGGGCAAGGAATACACGATCCTGCACCGCGGCCGCGTGGCGGGGTCCGTGGTGTTCAACCCGACACGGTAAGGAGAACGATATGAAGCACGAACAACCCGAGCCGCAGCCCCACCTGTGGGACGGCACCCCGATGGCCGCGATGCCCTACGTCATCAGCAAGGAGAACTCAGTGCCAACCAACCACGACGAAACCCTGTGTGGTGAGCGAGAGCTTGCGCTGGTGGCGAAAGTTGAGGCGCAGGCTCGGCGTATTGCTGCGATGGAGAAAGATGCTGCTCGGTATTTGTGGCTGCGCAATAACTGGTTCACCATGGGAGCGGCTTACCCGGATGAAAAGGTTAAGTTCTACACCAATTGCACTCGTTGGTCAGATCAACCGGAAACGAACATTGACGAGGCCGTTGACGCCGAACTTTTGAAGGATCAGAAATGACTGAAAAACTGAGGGCGATTGCCATGTTGGACGAGATAGACCGGCTGAAGGCGGAGAACGCGGGGCTTCTGGCCATGAAAAGCGATCTGGCCTGCCTCGTTCAACGGCTGGCACGCAAGCACCACGACACCGCACTGGCGACCAAGGCGATGCAGTACGTGGTTAGAAAAGACCTGATCGGGGACTACATGCGAAACACGGAATTCGGCGTTACCGATGGCGAACTGCAACGACTCGTGGACACCATCAAGGGCCACGCAGCAAAGGGAGAAAGCCATGAGTGAAGCACTGAGACTGGCGGAATACTGTGAAGGGCTTGCATCCGAGATTGACCACTCACATTTCACGCACGACCTGCTTGCGTCAGCAGAAGCGCTTCGCCGCCTCGCCAGCGTGGAAGACGAGCTCCACCAGGCGCGGGAAGAGCTTGCAGCGCTGAGGGCCTCGCTGGGTGAGCCTGTGCCTGAAGTTGTCATCGCCCACTACGGTGGGCAAACCCGAGGTATTGGTTACAGCAAGCTGCAGGCTTTGGTAGACCCTGAAAAACTACCTATAGGCGCGAAGCTATACGCCATCAAGGACAAATCATGAGCAACACCACCGATGACCGGCGCTAGTCCGGTCCATGAATGAGTTGGGCTTAGGCCCGGAGAGGAACAACATGACCTTGGAAGAATTCGTCCGATCTGACATGCAGATGCTGCGAAAGCTGGCCGCTCGCGGAGTGGTAGAAAAATCGTACCTGGAAGAAACCGCTGACATGCGGTTGCTGGACCTGGCGCAACGCGCAATGCGAGAGAAACTGAGTCTCGCCAGGCGCAAGGGGCGCGGCGGCTGGTGGAACCAAGCTGAGTGCTCTATCGACCACCTCAAAGCACTGCTGAGCGATCACGTCGAGAAGGGCGACATGCGCGACGTGATGAACCTGGCCGCGATGGTGTACCTGCGTGAGGTCGCCGACGAGCAGCCCAACACCACGATGACCACCGCGCCGCGTGCGGTCGATTAACCAGTTCGGCACTGCCGACAGAAAGGAAACCATGAGCCAAACGCTGGAAGAACTGGGAGACGCGATCACAGACGCGCTGGCGACCAACCCCGTGCAAGACGTGCTCGGCGTGCTGTGCGGCGCGCTGGTCGGGCTGGTGCGCGAATTGACGATTCGGAGCGGCAACGACCCGGATAAAACCATCACGCTTGATGCAGGTCCGGGGCAACGCAAGATCGAGATTCACGCGCTGCCGAACACCGAAGTTGACCGGGCCAGCGGGTCCGGTCGGACGCAGAGTTAAACAGGAGCCCGAACGGGCAGAAGGAACCGAAATGCAGATGTGGATTGACACCGAGTTCAACGAATACAAGGGCGCGCTGATTTCCATGGCGCTGGTGGCAGAAGACGGGCGCGAGTGGTACGGCGTGCGCTTCTGCGATGACCCCGGCTGGTGGGTTGGCGAGCATGTGATGCCTTTCCTGAACAAAGAGCCGCAGCGCGACGACTATTTGCGCGCGTCCCTGCACGACTTTTTGGAGCAGTTTGACAGCGTGCAAATCGTGTCGGATTGGCCCGGAGACATCGCGCACTTCTGCAACTTCTTGGAGTACCGGCCAGGGGACCGCATCGGCCCGGACACGATGACTTTTGAGGTGCGCCGCGACTTGCCGGACACAGCGAAAACATCGGCGATCCCACACAACGCACTTGAAGACGCCCGGGCGCTGGCGCGCGGTGCATTGGCTGCTGTTTAACACAAATTCGGGAACACCACCCGTCGCATAACACCGCCACCACCTGACGCAAGCCATTGATCCACAAGGCTTCACCGAATAACAGAACTTGGAAACACAACATGAGCAACACAACAATCATCAGAGGACTTGCGGAGCGGATCGAGCGGGAAGCGCCCGCTGTGCCGGAGGTTGAATTTCGAGTCGCGGTAGCCAACCTGATTACCTCTATAGACGACCACCTACCAGACGAGGCATTTGCAATGATTCCTACAGCCGATTGGAACCGGGTGACCGCCCACCTTGCCGCACCCCAGCAGGCACCACAAGCCGCGCCCATTGCGCGACCACTGAGCGATGAGCAGATCAAGCACCTAGAAGTCTGGCCCCTGATGACCATCACAGAAGTCGTTCGCGTTATCGAGCGTGCCCACGGCATCAAAGGAGATTGAGATGACTCTTACCCCCGGACCCAAAGAGGTTGAGTTCAACGACTGGTATGACACGAAGTTCAAGCCGGCAATGGAACGAGGGCCGCTGGATAAATATGTCGCCAGACAGGCATGGTTCGCCAGCGCCCGCGCAATCGAAGCCGCAGCCATCGAGAGCTTCCTGAACGACAGCGGCCAGTACCTGACCAACGACGCGACACGCGAGGCAACCATTGCCGCAGCAACAGCCCCGCTGCTGGCACGCATCGCCGAACTTGAGCGACAGCTTTCGCAGCCTGTGGGTGAGCCCGTCTACCAATATCAGCGCGCTGATGGCTCTTGGATTGATCAGACTAAAGCCAGTCACGACTACAACGTTAGCCACGGGCAGGCCACTGTTCGGACGCTCTACACCCACCCAGCACACGGAAAGGATGCGCCATGACCTACCTCGCCTTCGCGTTGGGCCTCACGGCCGGCGCCTGCCTCGGCGTGGTCGTCGCGGCCATGGCGTTCGTATCCAAGCAGGAAGATGACAAATGACCAAACTCGTACCCAACAGACGTACCATGGTGAAGATCAACCGCTTCACACAGGCCAACCTGATCGCCCTCCTTCTGGAGGGCATGTACACCTGCCAGGAACTGGCCGAGGAGACCGGGCTGCACTACGTCACCGTGCTGGATTACACCCGCGAGCTGCACCGCGCCAAGGCCGCCTTCATCAAGTGCTGGGAGCCCGACAAGCGGGGCCGGTACAACCGCAAGGTGTATCAGGTGGGCATCGGCAAAGACGCTGTGCCCCCGCGGCGCACCGCCGCCGAGCGGCAGAAGGCGTACAGGGACAAGCTGGCCGAACACAAGAAGCTGACCGCGCTGGGGGTGACATGCGCTTCCGAGTAGTCACTGGCAACACCGCCCGCAACCCGGTGGCGAGAGCCATCGCCCGGCAGAAGGTGCACGACATCCTGCTGACAACCAAGCTGCGGGTGTATGTGCTGGAGGATGGCATGGACGACTCCCGCTTCATGCACGGGGTACTGAAATCTCTAGTCACCGTGGCGAGAGCCATTGAGCTGGGCCGCCAGCGGGGCTACCACCAGCTGACTCGCGACGAGACCCGGGACTTCAACGTCCTTCGCGGTGGGGTCTCCGCTCTGGAGCAGAACCTCACGTGCTGGAACAGCGCCAACGCCGTGGCCATCGAGGCTGCGGTGGACGCCTGCGAACGACTGAACAAAATCGCCCGGACCGACTGCATCGCCGATGCGGCCGAGGAGTTCGGCGTAACGATAACGAATAGGTAGGAGAACAACATGAGCGAACTCATCAAGTGGGGCGGCGGCCCCTGCCCGTGCGGGAAGGACGACACCGTGGATATTGAGTTGCGCGCTGGTATTTTCCAGCGAGGGGTGGCAGGAGAACTCAGCTGGGGGCACCAAGACCGTGGCTCGGACATCGTCGGCTGGCGCATGGTGAAGGAAGCCAACCACCCGGATCCTCTGCAGGTGCAGGTCGGTGGCGGGCACTACAAGGACATGGCCATCCAGCCCGTGGAGTTCATCCACGCCAACGGCATCGGGTACTTCGAGGGCAACGTCGTCAAGTACGTCTCCCGCTGGAGAAAGAAAAACGGCGTCGCTGATCTGGAGAAGGCCCGGCACTACATAGACCTGCTGATCGAGCTGGAGGGGCGCCGTAATCCCACGGGATTAAAGTGACGGCCTTCGCCATGGGCGAGTACCACCCCGAAGTCACCATCGTTGCCTTTTCCCGTGACGATCTCTGCGACATCGCAGACCTCGTTGCGGCGGGGCAACCCCTCGACGGTGTGCATTTGCAGCTGCACCTGCGGGGCAGTACACTGATCTTTCCCACGGGGGTGAGCGAGGCTCAGCTCCGACGACTTGTTGACTATGCTTCCGTGCTGGATTGGTCCGGCATGGAGAGGAGTAATTGATGAACGAACCGAAAATACAAATGTCCGACGAGGACTGGGACGCCATGCGACTCGATATGCAGGCGAAGGCCGCAGCGAACGGGCGGGCGAACCTCACAGGAACCAGCCTGATCCAGCAGATGGAAGAAGCGCGGCGGCGGATGTGGAAAGACCCGTTCGCAACGGGCTACGACCCGCGAGAACAACAGCTTCAGCGGTCGATACGCTACGAGCAGGAGAAGATGGAGGGGGTGGTTCGCGACATGGTGCGCCGCGGTGTCCGTGCGGAACTCGACCGCATGAACAGCACCCGCACGGCCATGGTGCAGCTGGAAGTCTGTGCCGAGGGCGGGTTCACCGTGGTCCACAACGGCGCCAAGTACGCCTGCGCTGACACACAGGCGATGACCGAGCGCATCGTCGCCATCACCGCCGTCATGGCACTGGAACAGATGGATAAGGAAAAATCATGAGACTTGAAATACTCCGGGCCGAGAACGGCTATGTGATGGTGCTCAGCGACGACGCCACTGGGCGAGGGAAGCGTTTCATCGCCGACGACATCGCCAAGGTGGGAGAGCTTGTTGTGTCGCAGCTCGCCGCTGCCGAACTCGATCGCCAAGATTGGAAGGCCACGGCGGACAAGTACGGCCCCGTCGAGGGCGTTGCAGCCAATATCCAGAAACCGCTGTGGCAGACCCCTATCCATGGGGCCGGCGCGCGGGATGACCCGTTGATGGTCGGTGGTTCCACCGGGGGTTACTGATGCCAGATATTTATACGGTGGATTTTGAGTCGATGTACGACACCGACTACTCCCTGTCCAAGATGCAGACCGAGGCGTATGTGGAGGACGCCCGGTTCGAGACCATCGGCATGGGTATCGGTAAGAACGACGGCAACATCCACTGGTTCACTGAGCCCTCCGACATCACCCACGTGCTGGACCGCATCAACTGGGACAACTGTGCTGTGCGCGCGCACAACACCCACTTCGACGGGCTGATCCTCTCGCACCGGTACGGCAAGAACCCGGCGCAGTGGCGCGACACCCTGGCCAGCGGACGCATGATGCGACCCCACTACCGCCAGCACTCGCTGGGCTACATGGCCAAGGCGCTCGGCCTCCCGGACAAGGGCAATGAGGTGATCGCTGCCAAGGGCAAACGCCGCGCGGACTTCACGCCGGCCGAGCTGCACGCCTACGGGGAGTACTGTAAGCTGGACACGGCCCTGTGCCGCACCATCGGCGACATCTTCGACCCCTACACGCCGGCGCTGTACGAGTACCTGATCGACATGACGGTGCGCATGTTCACGGAGCCCGCGCTGGTGGGCAACCGGCAGAAGATGCAGGAGTTGTACCAAGCCGAGCTGGACCGCAAGGCGCGCCTGCTGCTGGACGCATCCGTGGACCGCTCGATCATCATGTCGGGCGACAAGCTGGCCCGCGCGCTGCTGGACCTGGGTGTGGTGGCGCCGCGCAAGGTGAGCCCCAAGACAGGTAAGGAAACATGGGCGTTCGCCAAGACCGACAAGGTGTTCTGCGACCTGCTGGAGCACGAGGACCCACAGGTGCAGGCACTGGTCGCCGCGCGACTGGGTGTGAAGTCCACCATTGCCGAGACGAGGGCGAAAACTTACGCGGAGATGACGGACCGTGGCCCGCTGCGTGTGTTCCTGTCGATGTGGGGCGCCAAGACCACGGGAAGATATTCAGGAACCAACAAGGCGAACTGGCAGAACCTTCCGGCCCGTGGCCCGGCCGCCGGCCTGCGTGAAGCCATCTGCGCGCCGGTAGGGCACCAGCTGGTGGTGGGCGATTCGTCGAACATCGAGCTACGTACTGTCATGTGCTTGGCGGGGCAGTGGGACGTGGTTGAGAAGATCCGCAACGGGGTGGACCTGTACTGCGACTTCGCCTCGCGCCTGTTCGGCCGCACCATCACCAAGGCAGACAAGGCCGAGCGGCAGCTGGGCAAGGTCGCGTGCATCGCCGAGGGGCAACTGGTGCTTACGGACAAGGGCCTCGTCCCTATAGAAGAAATAACGCTGTCCCATTCAGTATGGGATGGGGTAGACTTCGTTCACCACGACGGTGTGGTGTTCAAGGGGGTGCGCGATGTCATCGAATACGACGGGATCACGGCAACAGCAGACCATGTCGTTTGCCTGGAGAACGGTGCGTGGTGCAAGCTCGGCGACGCCGCCGGTGCGGGTGCGCGAGTCGCTACAACCGAACGAGGTGGGGCGCCGGTTTGGTTCATGGGTTGTGCAATCTACGGAGCTGCGCGAGATGCGCGCGAAGGTGGATTGCCTGTGCGACTGCGGGCGGCGGACGTGGGTCGGGTTGGAGAGCCTGCTGAACGGAACATCGACACGATGCAAGGGCTGCGCTACGACGGCGCGGCACGCGCGGGACGGGGAGCTGCTGCACGCGACTCCGTTGGTGGCGGCGTTGGCACGGCGGGCGCAGGCCATGCGGGCTCGTTGCACACAGCCACAGAATCCGCGATGGGAGTCGTACGGAGGGCGAGGGATAGAGTTTCGGTTCTCGTCCGTGAAGGAGTGCGTGGAGCACTTGCTCACGCTTCCCGGGTGTTCTATGGAGCTGGAAGTGGATCGACGGGAGAACGCTGGGCACTACGAGCATGGGAATCTTCGCTTCGTCACGCGGGTGGAGCAGCAAGCGAACCGGAGAAATACGGCGCGGGTGCAGACCTCCGGTGGCCCAGTGCCGCTGGTGGATTGGCCCAGCCCGTACAGCCCTGGGCGCACGTACATCTACGCGGTGAAGCTGGACATGCCAGCCGAGGCGATCATTCGGCGGGCACAAACAGCCGTGGCAGAGAAACGGAAGAACTGGCGGGGGCTGCGAGACCGGCTGGCCGCGCTCGGGTATACGACATAGTCAACGCGGGCCCTCGGCACCGGTTCACCGTGTCCGGCAAGCTGGTCCACAACTGCCTGTCGCTCCAATATGGGGCGGGTGCCCCCCGCTTCCAAGAAATGGTCAGGATGGAGTCGACGCGGAACCCCGACATGAAGCCGATTTCTATAGAACGGGCAATGGAAGTGGTCGCGCTGTACCGTCAGATTCACCACAAGGTGGTCGACCTGTGGAACTACTGCAACGACGTTGTGCTTCCCGCCATCGCCCGCGGCGACTTCGGCCGCAACGTGGACGTCAACGGCTGGTTCATCGTGCAGAACGAAGGCTTCGGCCGCCCGGGTGAGCCCGGCGTCATGTACCATGACCTGCGCTACGACGCCAAGGAACGCGAGTGGACGTACCAGATGGGCAATGAGCGCGTGCGCATATTCGGGCCGAAATTGGTGGAGAATCTTTCCCAGCACGCTGCTATGATCATAGTCATGTGGCAGACCGCACGGATCAACACCAAGTTCCCGGTGAAGCTGTCGGTGCACGACGAGGCCGTCACGGTTCCGGAGGACGCGCGGGTGGCCGAGGCCAAGGCATACGTGCTGGAGTGCCTGTCGCTGGCGCCAGTGTGGTGCCGCGGTGTGATACCCGTGGCGGGGGAGGTCGGGGTTGGAACAACGTATGCAGGAGCGAAATAATATGACCGCCAACCCACAACGGGTTATTCCCATCATGCCGCTGTCGTACAGCCGGCTGTCCGTGTTTGAGCAGTGCGAGGCGCGCTTCGACTACCAGTACGTGTCCAAGCGGGTGCAGGACTCCATGAACGAGGCGTCGGCCTACGGGGACCGGGTGCATAAAACGTTGGAAGCGTTGGGCAACGCCGGAAAGCAGGGGCCAGAGGCAGTCGAACGCCTGAAGTCCGAGCGGACATCGGCTGAGGAACTGCAGACCATCACCCGCTGGGGCCCACTCGTGGAGCGCATCCTGGCGCAGCCCGGGGAGAAACTGTTTGAGTTTCAGATGGCAGTCAACAAGGCCCTGCAGCCCGTGGGTTGGTTCGCCAAAGATGTGTGGGTGCGGTCGATCGCCGACGTGTTAGTACGTGATGGGGATACTGCCTACGTCCTAGATTTCAAAAGCGGCAAGGTCAAGGACAATCCGACGCAGCTTCAGCTTTTCGCCGCCATGGTTCTGTGGCATTATCCAGAGGTGCAGAAGGTCAAGACGTCGTTCGTCTGGCTGGCGCACAACGAAGTTACGAATTCACATTACGAGCGCCGGTTTCTGGGCGCGCTCTGGCGCGCGCTGGAGCCCCGGTTTTTGCGCGTGCAGGAGACGATCGAGCTGGGCGTGTTCAAGACGAAGCCGTCAGGCCTCTGTGGTTGGTGCCCAGCCAGTCAGATCTGCCCGGACGCTCGTCCACCGAGAAGGAAATGAGATGGAAATGCACTCCGAAGCGGATGTGAAGAAAGCGGTCAAGTCCGTGTTCTCCAAGGTGTCGGTGCAGTACCCCAACAAGCTGTGGTTCTTCATGCCGCCCGCCAACGGCTACGGCCGCAGTGGTATCCCCGACTTCCTCGGGGTGTTCAACGGGAGGGCGTTCGCCGTGGAGACCAAGTTCGGCGCCGGCAAGGTGACGGCGCACCAGATGCGCGAAATCGAGGGGCTGACGCAGGCGGGCACACAGTGCTGGGTTGTGCGTGAGGCGTCGTTCGACGGCTTCGAGCTGGAGTTCCAAGGATGGGCGGCCCTATGCTCGTGATCCCTGAGAAGCGCCGCCTGATCATCGACACGACCGAACCCAAGACCATCACCACGGTGATTCCCCATGCCCGCACGATGGAGCACGAAGGCCGCACACTGGTGGCCGTGCCCTACGGGGTTGACGAGTCACTGGTGCTGCACAACCTCGGCTACAGCGTGCCGGCACCCATCCTGCACTACTACAGCTGGCCCGGGCGGTTCGCGCCCATGGACCATCAGAGGGATACGGCAGCGTTTTGTACGACGCATAAGCGGGCGCTGGTGCTCAACGCGCCAGGGAGTGGCAAGTCGATCAGCGTGCTCTGGGCTGCCGACCACCTGCTGGAGGAGGGCATCGCCAAGCGCGTGCTGATCGTTGCGCCGCTGTCCACCGTGAAGGTTGTGTGGGGGCGGGAGATCAAGCACCACTTCTCGCACCGCTCGTTCGTGCTGTGCACGGGCTCCCGGGCCCGGCGCATGGAGTTGCTGAAACGCCCCGGCGTGCAGTACGTGGTGATCAACCACGACGGCTTCAGCACCATGGCGTCCGAACTGAACGACTTCGACGTGGTGATCTACGACGAGGCCACAGCCCTGAAAACGCCCGGCTCGCGCAGGTACAAGATCTTCGCCAAGTGGATGGACAAGTACCAGCCGTGGCTGTGGATGCTGACCGGCACGCCGATCTCGCAGACCCCCGCTGACGCGTGGACGCTGGCCCGGCTGGCGAACTCGCCGATCGTGCCCAAGAGCTACACCACATTCAAGGACATGGTGATGCAGAAGGTGAGCCAGTTCCGGTGGATACCACGGCCAGACGCGCTAGTGACATGCCAGAAGGTGCTGCAGCCCTCCATCCGGTTCTCCCTGGACGAGTGCAAGGACCTGCCACAGACCAACTTCGTCGGCCGCAAGGCGGAGATGACACCGCAGCAGACCAAGGCGTTCAAGGAGATGCAGGACAAGGCAGTGACGGTGTTTTCGCACGGGCAGGTGACGGCGGCCAACGCGGCGGTGGCGCTCAGCAAGCTGCTGCAGATCATCTGCGGCGTGGTGTACGGCGACAACGGCACGTTTGCCATCGACGCCTCGGAGCGGTACAATGTACTCACTGAACTGATTGACGAGATAGGCGACAAGGTGATCATCTTCGTGCCGTTGCGCGGGGTGCAGGATTGGCTGGAGCAGGCGCTCAATGCGTCCGGCTACACGGTAGGCAGCGTGCACGGCGATGTGGGCACCACGGCGCGGAACAAGATCTTCGAGGATTTCCAGCACACGGACCAGCCGCGCATTCTGCTGGCCCACCCGAAGGTGGCGGCACACGGGCTGACGCTGACGAGAGCCAAGGACATCATCTGGTACGCACCGATTTTCTCCCTCGAAATGTATGAACAAGCCTGCGCTCGCGTTCGTCGGTTGTCCACGGTGGGACGTACAACCGTGTGGCACATCTGGTCGACACCGTTCGAGGCTGAGCTGTACCGCAGGCTCCGCACGAAGCAAGCAACTCTCGCGGCCTTTCTTGAACTTGTTAACGGAATCAACGAGGACTGACATGAATTACGAACGGAGAAAGACATGAAAGAGTGGAACGTACACGTTGAAAGAGTTGGCTACATCGGCACCGTGCAGGAAGACAACGAAGAGCTTGCGCGCTGTGCGGCGCTCTACAAGTTCAGTGAAGAGGGTGACCGTCCACTGACCGGCGCACTGCCGATTCCTCGGATTTTTGAGAACGACGAGTTCGGGGTTCGTGAGCGATGAGCCTAGACCACTGGCTGTTCAGGTGCATCCAGACGATGGATGACCCGCGAATGAATCTTGTCCCGAAGACGGACAAGGAAAAACTGCAGCTGATTCGATCCGCCCTTGCAAGCTACATCGCGGGCGTTAAGCAGGCCCCAATTTTCGGGTGGTACTGCGAACTTGTCCACGATGCGTCAGGAGAAGTAATTCGGGATGAGTTCACGAGGTCGTCGCCTCTCAATGGGCCTGACAGAGTGCGTGGCTTCACTTGGCGCGCGACACCACTTTACGAAAGCAAGCAATGAACCACACCGACCAAACTGAATACGAAGTTAACCAACGTGACGACGGCACCTTTCATGTCACCGGGCCGAACGACATGGAACTGCTGATTGTTCCAGCCAAGACCGACGCGCAGAGAAAAGAGTCGGAGCGACTCGATTGGCTGTTGCTGCACAACTCAGCAGAAGCGGACAAGGATTCGCGAGGCTGCTACATCGTGGCATGGGTGAGCGACGGAGCGCCCGGGAACGAGCGCGGTCCGTCAGGCCGGTTCGTTGCTTCAGGAGCAACACACCGCGAATGCGTCGACCGCTTCCTATCCGGCGACATCAATCGCGTCGACTAACGGAGCACAGATGAACTACGAGCACGCTGGGCAGGTGTATCTGGACACCGAGCGCGAACTCGCGCTGATGGATGCTGACCACAAGGCGCGCATCGCGCCGCTGAAAGAGAAGCTGGTCCTGCTGGAACAGTGGATCACCGCCCGGGCCCAGGAGGACGGGCTGGAGAACGTCAAGACTGCTGCCGGCACGGTCTACTGGTCCAACCACCAGAAGGCCACCGTCGCAAACCGTGACGCGTTTTTCTCGCACTGCCAAGCCACTGGGGCATGGGATCTGCTGGAAGCGCGCGCCGCGAAAACCGCCGTCAAGAGTTTCGTCGAAGCTCACGGCACCCCACCCCCGGGCGTGGACTACGCAACCGTCCGGGTTTTCAACTTCAGAAAAGCGGCAACGAAGGAATCAACATGAACAACATGGAACAGGCAATCGCGCGCGTGTGTCACGAGGTGAATCGCGCTTACTGCCACGCACTGGGCGACAACAGCCAGCCCGCGTGGGAGGATGCGCCACAGTGGCAGCGCGACAGCGCGATGCTCGGTGTGAAGCTGCACGTCGGCAACCCGGACGCTGGCCCACAGGCGAGCCACGAGAGCTGGATGGCGCAGAAGCTGGCCGAAGGCTGGGTGTACGGCCCTGTGAAAGACCCCGAGAACAAGCAGCACCCCTGCATGGTGCCATTCGATCAACTGCCGCGCGAGCAGCAGGCCAAAGACTTCATCTTCCGTGGGGTCGTTCACGCCCTCACTGGGGCAACCGACGCTGGTCCCGTCGTGTTGACCGACGCAGACGCCCTTGCCGACCTCGGCGGGTATCCGCGCCCTGACCACCCCACCACCCCGTAACCACAACTTCACCTGAACCACGAGTCCATACCATGAGCAACAACACCCCTTCCCTCAACGTGATGACCAACGTCCCCGCCCACATCGCCGCGCGCATCGCCGCCCGGCAGAACTCGGGCGTCAAGTCCGCAGTGACCGCAGCCGTGGGCCTCGACGGCCCGCAGATCCCCCGCATCAGCATCAAGGCCGGGCGCTATCGCCTGATCGAGAGCGGCGTGGAGACCGTCGTCGGCATCACCCTGGACACCATCGTCATCGGCGCCAACCCGCGCGTGTCCAAGGTGTTCTACGCCAAGGCGTACGACTCGGCCGCCGACAACGTGCGCCCGGACTGCTTCTCCAACGATGGCCTGCACCCCGACGCCTCGGTGACGAGCCCCGTGGCCAACGGCTGCGCCAACTGCCCCAACAACGTGCTGGGTTCCAAGGTGCTGCCTTCCGGTGCCAAGTCCAAGCTGTGTGCTGACCAGCGCCATCTGGCCGTGGTCCCTGCCGCCGACGCCACCAAGGTGTACAGCCTCACGGTGCCCGTGTCCGGCATGAAGGCCATGCGCGAGTACTTCAAGGAGCTGGACAACTACGGCATCACCCCCGAGGAAGTCGTGACCCAGCTGGGCTTCGATGACAGCGCGAGCTACCCGAAGATCACCTTCAAGCAGGTCGGGTACGTGCCGGAGAAGATGGTTGGCAAAATCGAGGCACTGTCGCTCAGCGACGACACCAAGGTCGCCACCCGCCAGCTGGCACCGAAGGACACCCATGTCGCGCTGCCCGGCGTCGCAAGTCAGCCAGCGCTCACTTCTGCTCCGGCCCCGGCACCTGCTCCAGCGGCGCCTCCGGCTCCGACGTTTGATGACGCCTACGAGGATGAGGCCGCTGCCGTGACGCCTGTGATCGCTGCACCGACCGTGGTGGCCAAGCCGACGGTGGCACCGGTGCGCAGTTCGGATGAGCTGTCCAAGAAGCTCGACGACCTGTTCGGGGCGTAATACACTCCCCTCTCGGACCACCGAACCCCGGCACCGGCCGGGGTTTTTTCATCTAGGGGCATGTGTTGGATACCAAGAACTTTCTTACTCGTGTGCTTGCCCAATCCAATGAAGTTGTCATCAGCCTGCACAGGTCAGATCCGCACGACCCGACCGCTCGGGGTATGTTCTGGAACGAGACCTTTGCCGATATAGACGATGCTGTCGCCGCCATCCAGAGGCAGGATGCGCAGCAGTACGTCACGGTGTACTTCAGCGTTGGGCGGCACAGCAATAACAAAACAACTGACGCACAAACCAACAAGACAAAGATTCTCAGAACCCAGGCAACCGCAACCAGTTTCCGCTCTCTCGCCATCGACATCGACGTTGGCCCCACCAAGCCGTACAAGACCCAGGGGGAGGGGTCCCGCGCTTTGCAGGCTGCGGTAAACGCCATCGACATACCCTTCCCGCTGCTGGTTTCGTCCGGCAACGGGCTCCACGCTTACTGGCCGCTGACGAAGGACCTCGACACCGCGACGTGGGTGCTGCTCTCCACCATGCTGAAGTTGGCGCTCGGCGAGCACGGGCTGGACATCGACCCCTCCAAGGTCAACGACCCCAGCATGGTGCTGCGGCCGGTGGGTACGCACCACAAAAAGCAGACCCCGTGGAAAGA
>Ga0209066_10000463_pt1 | contig 59536 bp, 57 predicted proteins | sample All_14_2_FD_187198 | JGI IMG/M metagenome (GOLD analysis project Ga0209066, IMG submission 187198) | Freshwater microbial communities in response to fracking from Pennsylvania, USA - Allegheny Zone_MetaG_DW_15 (SPAdes) (version 2) ...
CAGAGCCGCATCGGCGACGTCACGGGGAATGCGGCGCTTGGCCAGCACCTGGGCGATCGCCCGCCGGCCTTCGCGACGTCTGGTGACGGCGGTATGCACGAGTTGCTCTGCGAGGTCGGCATCACCGAGCCATCGCTTACCCACGAGGTCAGCCACGAGAACCTCTGCGACAGCCTTTTCAACGCCATCAGCGACGAGCTCGTCGGTGGCCTCAGCCTCCGACAGTCCGCGCCGACGCAAACGCTTGATCAGGCGATCGAGCGCAGCACGAGTGACAGCAGACGACGCGCGCGATTCCCCGTAGGGATCGTCGAGGTACCGGTCGTCATCATCTTCACCGATATCGTCGTCATCGACCCACGTCGAGTGCCATGTGCCTGCTGACAGTTCCGCGCACGCTTCGCCGCGATCTTCGCCGAGGAGGCCGTTGTCGCGGGAGACTGAGCCGCGGGAGACTGAGCCGCGGGAGACTGAGCCGCGAGAGAAAGCCCCGTCACCAAAAAGCGGGATGACGGGGGCGAGCGACCGCTCGCCCCCGGTCTCACGCGTCATGATCAGGCCGGGCGCCGCTTGGCGAGCTCGTCCTCGACATCACCCGCGGGCTTGGCCCCGCCGATACCGAGCTTCTCTTTGATCTTGGTCTCGATGTCGGCAGCGATGTCTTCGTTCTTGATGAGGAAGTTGCGAGCGTTCTCTTTACCCTGACCCAGCTGCTCGCCGTCGTAGGTGTACCAGGCGCCGGACTTCTTCACGATGCTGTGCTCGACACCGAAGTCGATGAGGCTCCCCTCGCGAGAGATCCCCGTGCCGTACAGGATGTCGAACTCGGCCTGCTTGAACGGCGGCGCCATCTTGTTCTTCACGACCTTGACGCGCGTGCGGTTACCGACAGCATCCGTTCCGTCCTTCAGCGTCTCGATCCGGCGGATGTCCAGTCGCACTGACGCATAGAACTTCAACGCCTTACCACCGGCCGTGGTCTCGGGCGATCCGAAGAACACACCGATCTTCTCGCGCAGCTGGTTGATGAAAATCGCCGTCGTCTTGGTCTGGTTCAGGCCACCGGTGAGCTTGCGAAGTGCCTGGGACATCAGGCGAGCCTGCAGGCCGACGTGGGAGTCACCCATCTCGCCCTCGATCTCGGCCTTGGGCACCAGCGCTGCCACCGAGTCGATGACCACCAGGTCGATGGCGCCGGAGCGGATCAGCATGTCAGCGATCTCCAGCGCCTGCTCTCCCGTGTCGGGCTGCGAGACGAGGAGCTGATCGATGTCGACGCCGAGCTTCTGGGCGTAGTCGGGGTCCAACGCGTGCTCAGCATCGATGAATGCGGCGATGCCGCCTGCCTTCTGGACGTTCGCAATCGCGTGGAGCGTGAGAGTCGTCTTTCCCGATGACTCCGGACCGTAGATCTCGATAATGCGGCCGCGTGGCAGGCCGCCGACGCCGAGGGCCACGTCAAGGGCGATGGAGCCCGTGGGGATGATCTCGACCGGAGCACGCTCGTCGCTGCCCAGTCGCATCACCGAGCCCTTTCCGAATTGCCGGTCGATCTGCGCGAGCGCTGAATCGAGCGCCTTCTCGCGGTCAGCGGGTGTGGGCATGGCGTGTGCTCCTTCAGCACTCGGTCCGTCGTCGGTGTGTCCGGCTCCGGAGAATCGGCCGCCTGTAGGCTGTCGCGCCGCTGCTCGAATGAGCATCAGCCCGACAAGGCGTGTGGTGTCGTTCGACGCTGCTCACGGTACGTGGGGGTTCCGACATTGCTGCCGGCCTGTCCGCGTGTCGTGAGGGAACGCCTTCTCGACTCCACTTGTGCAGGAGACTACGCGGTCATCGAACAGATATTCGACGACACGCCGTCGTTTCAGCGGCGAGGTTCGAGCCGACCGACGCCGTACCGCCGCTGGGCGGGCACATCGGTCTCGGCGCACAGGGCGAGCCAGACATCGCGCGGCGGAACACCAGCCGCGATGGCCTCAGTAGCGGTTCGCCCGCCGACGCCGGAAAGAACCAGGTCGGCCAGAAGCGCTGCCGATTGAGGACCGAACTCGTCGGTGACGGCGCGGTCGAATTCGCTGCGACGCATGCAGAGCGCAGCGCTGGTCAGCGCAGCGAGAGCTCGGCGTCCATTGACGCGACAAGCTCGTCGGGAACGACGTCGGGGAATGTCTGCAGGCCCTCGAGCACTGCAAGGCGGTCACCGACTTCACGCATGATCGTCGAGATAGGAACATCCAGCGCTTCAGCGACCGAAGCGAGGATTTCGCTCGATGCTTCCTTCTGACCACGCTCCACCTCGCTCAGGTAGCCCAGCGCGACGCTCGCGCGGCTGGCGACCTGACGGAGGGTGCGACCCTTCTGCTGGCGGAAGTCACGAAGGACTTCGCCGATCTCTTGACGTACCAGTACCATCTCGGGTCCCCTCCTCACTGACTGCTTCTGTTGGTGGCGATTCCGCTGGTGTCGCGGGTGGACAACAGTACAACACCGATGTAGGTCACACTAATGCCGCCTTCTGGGGAATGGGTGGGAATCACTGAAAGTAACGCATCCGAAACATCAGGTGTTCCCGCGAGCGACCTCCGCTCTCTCAGAGCGAAACCCGCAACAGTTCGAGTGCCGCTTGGACCGCCTCTGCGCGGATCGTCGCTCGGTCACCGGCGAGCTGATGCTCGGTGACTGACTCGCGCTCCGGTGTCACCACAGCGACATAAACGCGGCCAACCGGTGCTCCGTCCTGCGGGTCGGGTCCGGCAACGCCGGTCGTCGCTAGCCCGACCTCGGTGAGCGCACCACCCTGAGCGGTTGCGACCCGGATGCCGCGGGCCATCTGAATCGCTACGTCCGGGTGTACCGCGCCCTCGCGGCCGAGGAGCGCAGCATCCACCCCGAGCAGGCTCGCCTTCAGGTCGGTGGCGTACGCGACGACGCCGCCGCGCAGGACGTCCGACGCTCCAGGGACCGACACGAACGCCGAAGCGAGTGAACCCCCGGTCAACGACTCGGCAACACCGAGCCGCCAGCCTCGGGCGCGCAGCGTCTCGAGAATCTTTGACGCAGCCGTGGAGACATCGGACGTCATGACTCTGCCGAGCGCGCCGCCTCACCGCGCCGCGGGCGAGCGGCTCGGACTTCGGTGACGACATAGTCGATCCCGCTCGCGATGGTCAGGATGACGGCGATCGTCATCGCCACACCGTTGACCCAGAAGATCCACTCGCCGACGAGGTTCCACAGCGGCAGTAGGGCAAGCGAAAGCGCAACGGCCTGCGCGACGGTCTTGAGCTTTCCCATCCAGGCTGCAGCCAGAACATGATCGCTCACGACGATGAAGCGATAGATGGTGATTCCGACCTCGCGAATCAGGACCACGATGGTGATCCACCAGGGCAACTCGCCGAGGATCGACAGCCCGATGAACGCGAAACCCGTGAGCACCTTGTCGGCGATCGGGTCCAGGAGCTTGCCGAGGTCAGTGACGATTTCATACTTGCGGGCGAGATACCCGTCGATCCCGTCCGTGGCGATGGCGACGATGAAGATCACCGCCGCCCACCACCGGAGCGCGCCATCCGATCCCCCGTCTGCCAACAGCATCCAGAGGAAGACCGGCGCCATGAGGATGCGCACGATCGTGATCGCGTTGGGCAGCTGCCGCGGAATCGCCATGGGCCGAGCCTACTGCGCGAGGCCTACGCCGCTCGCTGGACCTGACCGGTCAGTCGCGACCGGTCAGCCCCCAAGCATCCTCGCTGCCCTCGTCACCGTCGACGACCTCGTACCCCGCGAACTGCCCATCGACCGCATCGGGACCGTACGGGTCCTCGGATGCCGCACTCGGCGCGTCCTCGCCGCGCAGACGCGCAAGCACGTCCGGGAGCTGCTCGGCCGTGACAAGTACGTCGCGCGCCTTCGACCCCTCGGAAGGACCGACGATCTCACGCGACTCGAGCAGATCCATCAGGCGGCCAGCCTTCGCGAAGCCGACGCGGAGCTTGCGCTGGAGCATCGAGGTCGAGCCGAACTGCGTCGAGACGACGAGTTCTGCTGCAGCCAGCAGCAACTCGAGGTCGTCACCGATGTCGGCATCCACTTCTTTCTTCTCGGCAGCCGCCTGCACGTCCGACCGATACTCGGGGCGCGCCTGCCCGGTCACATGAGCGACGACCTTCTCGATCTCGGACTCACTGACCCACGCACCCTGCACACGCAGGGTCTTGGAGGCCCCCATCGGCAGGAAGAGGGCATCGCCCTGGCCGATCAGGCGGTCAGCACCGGGCTGGTCGAGGATGACGCGAGAGTCGGTGACGCTGGTCACCGCGAAGGCCAGACGCGAGGGCACGTTGGCCTTGATGAGGCCGGTCACGACATCCACAGAGGGTCGCTGGGTCGCCAGCACGAGATGGATGCCGCTCGCTCGCGCCAGCTGCGTAATGCGCACGATCGAGTCTTCGACGTCGCGCGGGGCGACCATCATGAGGTCGGCGAGCTCGTCGACCACGACCAAGAGGTAGGGGTAGGGCTTGAGGACCCGCTCGCTGCCCGGTGGAAGCTTCACCTCGCCGGCAACGACGGCACGGTTGAAGTCGTCGATGTGGCGGAAACCGAACGACGCGAGGTCGTCGTAGCGCATGTCCATCTCTTTCACGACCCACTGGAGGGCTTCTGCAGCCTTCTTGGGGTTCGTGATGATGGGCGTGATCAGGTGCGGCACGCCCGCGTACGAGGTGAGTTCCACGCGCTTGGGGTCGATCAGGACCATCCGTACCTCGGACGGCTTGGCCCGCATCAGCAGGCTCGTGATCATCGAGTTTACGAAGCTCGACTTTCCCGAACCCGTGGAACCTGCCACCAGAAGGTGGGGCATCTTGGCGAGGTTCGCCACGACGAACCCTCCCCCGACGTCCTTGCCCACGCCGATCGTCATCGGATGGGTGGACTGGGTAGCTGCCGCTGACCGCAGGACGTCACCGAGCGTGACGATCTCGCGGTCGGTGTTCGGGATCTCGACGCCGATCGCACTCTTGCCGGGGATCGGCGCGAGGATTCGCACCTCGTTGGATGCGACGGCGTAAGCGATGTTGTTGGTGAGCGCCGTGATGCGCTCGACCTTCACGCCGGGGCCGAGCTCGATCTCGTACTGTGTGACTGTGGGCCCTCGGGAGAACCCGGTCACCCGCGCGTTGATCGAGAATTCCTCGAAGACACTCGTGATTGCACGGACCACCGCATCGTTGGCTTCCGAGCGCGCCTTCGCGGGAGTCCCCGCCGAGAGGTTGTTCACCGACGGGAGACGGTAGGGCGCGGTCGGAGCCGAGCGGGGTGCGTCGCTGCCGATCCCGATCAGGCCGGGCAGCGCGGCATCCTCGTCATCGGCATCGTCATCCTGGAGACCCGTACGCGACGCGCCCACGGCCTTCTTCGCGCCGTCGAGGACGGCAGGATCGATGACCTCCGTGAGAGCATCGGGGGCCGGCGCATCCGACGCCACCGCCGCGAAGGCTTGATCGAAGCCTCCCTCGGGCGGGCCCGGCGGGAGGAGTTCGGTGAGGAAGTCATCCGTCGACATGCCGCCATCGGGATCCTGCTCGCGCCCCGAGCTGTTCCGACGCCACCACGGCAAGGACGTACGCTCGGCAGACTCGGTCTCGTCGGTACCGGCCGACTCGGCGGGGGCCGTGGCACGCTCCGCGCCGAACATCCAGGCATAGAGGTCACCCAGACGCCTGCCGATGCGGTTGGGCGGGGTCTTGGTGAGGATCAGGATGCTGAGGATGCCGAGCAGGCTCAGCACGATGCCGGCACCGATCGAGGTCAACCCCAGAGCGAGCGGCTCGCCGAGCATCCAGCCGAAGACGCCCCCTGCGGCGCTGAGCGCCGGCAGGCCGTCACGCGGCTGCGGGCGGCCGCCGTAAACGTGGGCGAAGGCCGCGATGACCAGGATGATGAGGCCGAAACCGATTCCGATCCTGCCGTTGTCGTGAACGGATGCCGGATGACGAAAAAGCCAGCCCGCGAGGATCACCAGCAGCACCGGCAACACGAATGCAACGCGGCCGACGAGAGCCCCGACCGAGTAGGCAGAGATCGTCTCGCCGATCTCTGAGCCGATGAAAAACCACTCCACGACCGCACCGGCGACTGCCAGCAGCACGAGGAAGAACGGGAAGCCGTCGCGGCGCTGGTCTTTCTCGAGAGTCTCGGGACCGAACGCGCGGAACAGGCCGCCGGTCGCGTGCGCCAGGCCCATCCACATCCGCACGATCAGTGCGGGGCGCTCCTCATCGCCGACGTACCGCTTGGGCGCCGGCGCTGACGCGCGCGAACGCGAACCCTTGGCGGGCGCACGACCAGAGGTCGAGGTCTTGGTGCTACTCCTCGGCATGACCTCCACGGTAGGTGCGACCACCGACAATTCCGCGGAACGACGCGGCCTGTCGGCATCCGCCCGTATCCATCGACGAGCGCAGCCGTCACCCTCTCGCCGAGAATTCCATCGGGCGCCGAGAATTCGCTCGGGCGGCGCCTCCCCGGGCGCCGGATCGGATTCTCGCTGTCAGGGCGTAGACGGATGCTCCCGTCAGCGCAAGCGCTTGACCATGGTGTCGCGGCCGAAGCCGCTCTGGACCACGGCGAAACCCTCCGTACGGTAGAAAACCGCGGCGAAGTTGCCGCGCTCCACACTCAGGCTCAGCCGCGCGAAGCCCTCGGCACGGGCTTTGTCTGACAGCGACCGCAGGAGTGCGCGGCCAACCCCGTGTGCCCGCCAGATGGGTCGCACCCCGATGATCAGCTCGGGAACTCCCGTCCCGACGTAGCCGAACCCCGGATCGGATCGGGGAAACATCCGATACCACGCCGCCCCGATCGGCTCGCCCTGCGGATCCGACGCAACGAACCCCGCATCCCCCGGGCGAATCCAGCCCGAGACGTACCTGCCGTGCTCGGGGGCGGTCAACACCTCGTATCGCGGCCGCGAGCGCCCCGGAGACCAGTTGGCAGCCTCGACGACCATGTCACCCAGGAACGCGCCGTCGGCGGCGGTCGCCGGGCGGATGCTGAAGGTGGCGGGCATGCCGTGATTGTAGCGAGTGGCCGAACCACCGCCGATGGGGTGGCCCCGAAGCTCAGGCCTCGATGACCAGCGGCACGATCATCGGTCGGCGACGCAGGGACTGGTTGACCCACCGGCCAATCGTTCGGCGTACGACCTGCGAGAGCGCGTGGTTGTCTCGCACACCGGACTGCGCGGCCTCGGCGAGCGCTGCAGCGATCTTGGGCTTCACGCTCTCGAAGACTGCCGCGTCCTCCGCAAAACCTCGCGCGTGGACCTCGGGGCCGGAGATGATGCGCCCGGTCGCGGCATCCACGACGACGATCACCGAGATGAAGCCCTCTTCGCCGAGGATGCGCCGGTCTTTGAGGTCGGCGTCGGTGATCTCTCCGACGCTCGATCCGTCGACGTAGACGAAACCGAGGTCGAGCTGGCCGACGTTGCGTGCGACACCGTCGCGCAGGTCGATGACCGAGCCGTTCTCGGCGACGATCGTGTTTTCGGCGGGAACGCCGGTCTGCTGCGCCAGCTGGGCGTTGGCCATCAGGTGCCGATACTCGCCGTGGACCGGGAGTACGTTTCGGGGCTTCAGGATGTTGTAGCAGTAGAGCAGCTCACCGGCGGCGGCATGCCCCGATACGTGAACCTTGGCATTGGCCTTGTGCACGACGTTGGCGCCGAGCTTGGTGAGCCCATCGATGACCCGGTACACGGCGTTCTCGTTGCCGGGGATCAGGCTCGAGGCGAGGATGACGGTGTCGCCAGGTCCGGGCTCGATCTCGTGGTCGAGATTGGCCATGCGCGAGAGCACGGCCATCGGCTCTCCCTGCGACCCGGTCGACATGTAGACGATCTGATCGTCGGGGAGGTTGCGGGCCTTCTTGTAGTCGATGAGAAGGCCGTCCGGCACATTCAGGTAGCCGAGGTCTTCGGCGATCGTCATGTTGCGCACCATGCTGCGACCGAGCAGCGCCAAACGACGTCCATGCGCTGCCGCAGCATCCATCACCTGCTGAACGCGGTGAACGTGGCTGGAGAAGCTTGCGACAATGACGCGGCGCGGCGCCTTACCGATGACCTGGTCGAGGACCGGACCGATCTCTTTCTCCAGTGGCGTGAATCCGGGGACGTCGGCATTGGTGGAGTCGACGAGGAAGAGGTCGACCCCGGCTTCGCCCAGGCGCGAGAACGCCCGCAGGTCGGTGAGCCTGCCATCCAGCGGCAGCTGGTCCATCTTGAAATCACCAGTGGCCAGCACCGTGCCCGCCTCGGTTCGGATGGCAACCGCGAGCGCGTCCGGAATCGAGTGGTTGACCGCCACGAACTCGAGCTCGAAGGGGCCGAGACGTTCGACCTGTCCCTCCTTCACCGTGAGGGTGTAGGGACGCAGACGGTGCTCCTTGAGCTTGGCCTCCGTGAGGGCAAGGGTAAGCCCCGAGCCGATCAGCGGCAGATCGCCCTTGAGCTTGAGGAGGTACGGAACGGCGCCGATGTGGTCCTCATGGCCGTGCGTGAGCACGATACCGACGATGTCGTCGAGGCGCGCCTTGAGCGGTTCGAAGTCGGGGAGGATCAGATCCACGCCCGGCTGGTGCTCCTCGGGGAAGAGCACGCCGCAGTCCAGGACGAGGATCTTCCCGTCGAACTCGAAGATCGTCATGTTGCGGCCGACCTCGCCGAGCCCCCCGAGCGGGATGACGCGCAACGTCCCCGATTCGAGCGGGGGCGGGGCGAGAACAGCGTTGGACATGCGACTCCTATCGGCGCTGGGAATCAGCGCGTGGTGCCCGAGACCTTGGGCAGGGCACCGCCGGCGGCAGCGTTGCGGTCAGGGCGGAAGTTCGAGAAATCGACACCGGGAACACCCGAGACAAGGGCGAGTTCGTCCTCGATCTTGGCGGCTTCCCACTCCTCCGGGCCAACCAGCGGCAGGCGCACGCGGGGGCTGGTGATCCGGCCGAGACCGTGGAGGATGTACTTGGCCGAGACGGTGCCGGGAACGTGGGTCATGACGGCCCGCACGAGCGGCTCGAGCTGGCGGTGGGCTGCGGTTGCTACCGCCAGGTCACCGGCGTTGACGGCATCCACGATCACGCGGTAGGGCTGCGCGGCGATGTTGGCGGTCACCCCGATCAGGCCGGTTGCCCCGATCGACAGGTGCGGCAACACGTTCGCGTCGTCGCCCGAGAAGTACATCAGGTCAGTCTGGTTGAGCACGCGGCTGACCTCACTGAAATCGCCCTTGGCGTCCTTAATGGCAAGGATGTTCGGGTGCTTGGCAAGCCGCAGGATCGTCTCGTACTGGATCGGAACTCCGGTGCGGCCCGGGATGTCGTACAGGATGACGGGGAGGTCCGTGGCGTCGGCGACGAGACGGAAGTGGGTCAGGATGCCGGCCTGAGTCGGCTTGTTGTAGTACGGCGTGACGATCATGATGCCGTCGGCACCGACCTTCTCGCTGGCCTTGTAAAGCTCGATCGCGTGGGCGGTCTCATTGGAGCCGCCACCGGTGATGATCTTCGCCCGACCGGCTGCGACGTCCTTGCCGACCTCGACGAGGCGGATCTTCTCGGCGTCAGTCAGGGTCGAGGTCTCCCCCGTTGTTCCCGTCACGACGATGCCGTCGGCCCCGGCGCCGATCACATCGTCGATGTGCTTCTCGACCGCCGGCCAGTCGACCTCGCCGTCGGCGGTCATGGGAGTGACCAGCGCGACGAGCACCTGCCCGAACGGGTTTGTCGAGTGCGTCATGGGTTCAGGCTATCGGTTCGGCATCCGGCGGCGCCTCGGCGCTCTAGCCTGGTGCCATGTCGTGGCGCGCAGAATCCTCGAGATCGATCTATGAGAACCGATGGATCGCGGTTCGAGAAGACAGCGTCAGCGGCCCCGCCGGCGCAGGGATCTACGGCGTGGTGAAGATGCAGCATCCGGCAGTCTTCGTCGTAGCCGTCGATGCACACGACAGGGTCTGCCTGGTCGCCCTCGAGCGCTATCCGACCGGCAACCGATCCATCGAGGTTCCCGCGGGCGGCACCGACGGCGAATCTCCCCGCGATGCGGCCGAGCGCGAACTGCGTGAAGAGACCGGGCTCCAGGCGAGCGAGTTCACCGAGATCGGCTTCATGTATGCCCTCAACGGCATCGCCGACGCCCCCGAGCACGTCTTCCTCGCAACCGGCCTCGAGCCCGCCGCCGGAGCCGATGCGACCGAGCGCCACGAGGAGGGGATCGACGAGGTGTCGTGGGTGCCCTTCCCCGAAGTGCTGGGGATGATTCGTGATGGCCTGATCAGCGACGGCGAGACGATCGCGGCGCTGATGTTCGCCGCCATCCACCTGGGGCGCGTGAGCTGACGAGTCTCAGCGACCGCGGCGGCCCGCGGCTGCAGAAACGGATGCCGGCAGCAGGCGTGCGACGGCGGTGATCGCCTTCCACTTCAGCGACGGGATCGAGACGGCCCGGCCACGGGCGGCATCGCGCAGGGATTGCTCGACGACAACGTCGGCATCGAGCCAGAGCCAATCGGCCACGCCCTCGCGGCCCGGCGCCAGCCCCATCCGCTCGTGGAAGTTCGTGTGGGTGAAGCCGGGACAGACCGCGGTGACCGTCACCCCGGACGGCGCATACGCAGCGTTAGCCCAGCGCGAGAACTCGACCACCCAGCGCTTGACGGCGCCATAGGTCGATCGCGGTGTATAGGCGGCCACGGATGCGACATTGATGATTCGCCCATGACCCCGGCTGAGCATCGGCCCGAGGGCTGCGTGCATGAGCCGCATCGGTACCTCGACGTGCAGCTCCAGGTGCCGCGCTTCGTCATCGATGTCGTTGCGTTCGAACGCGAGGGGCAACCCGAACCCGGCGTTGTTCACCAGGACCTCGATGGGGCGCTCGGAGTCGGTCAACCGGGCTTCGACCTTCGCCCGCTGCCGCGGCTTCGTCAAGTCGGCAACGAGAGTTTCGGCCTGAACGCGATAGCGATCACGGATCTCGGCGGCAACGGCATCCAGGGCTGCCCTGTCCCGTCCCACGAGCACGACATCGGCGCCCCGTGCGGCGAGGCGGCGAGCATACTCGGCGCCGAGCCCCGAGCTTGCCCCGGTGACGAGAACGGTCTTCGGCATGCGACTCAGCGGATCCTGGGGCAAGCCATCACGGAGCAACGCGGCCGTTGGCTGCGAACGCGGCGTGGGTCATCGGCATCAGCGTTGCCCACAGGTCTTCCATCTTCTCGGCGCACATCTCGATCTCTCGCTGCGGGAACGAGGGGAAGTGCGAGCCTTCGACCTTGGTTCGCAGCGACAAGAAGTTCATGAGCGACCGGGCGTTCATCGTGACGTACATCGACGAGTAGGTGTTCAGCGGCAGCACGATGCGCGCAACCTCGCGGGCGACGCCAGCATCCAACATCCGTTGATACGCCGCGAACGCGTGCACGGATGCTTCGCGTGTCGCCTCGTCGACGATCTCGGTCTGCTCGGGGGTGCCGTCGATGAAGTCGTACGCGCCGGGCTTTCCAACCTGCACGAGCTTGCGCTCGGGAGCGGGAACGTAGAACACCGGACGCAACTCCCGGTACCGACCCGATTCCTCGTTATAGGAGGCGATGCGGTGGCGCATGAACTCACGGAAGACGAAGATCGGCGCCTGCACGTAGAAGGTCATCGAGTTGTGCTCGAACGGGGAACCGTGCCGGTCGCGCATCAGGTAGTTGATCAACCCACGGTCGCGATCGGATGCTTCAACCCCCGCTGCCGCGTCGCCGAGGGTCTGCTCACCCAGGGTTGATACCCGCGCCGCGAACAGAACGTCGGAATCTGCGGCACTGGCTCGGACAAGCTCGACTGTTACGTCGCTGCGAAACTCGATGTCGGTCACGGCTCACACCCTACCCGCGCAACCTCGCGCGGCACGGTGCGCGCCGGGCGCGTCCCGCCTCCTGCAGCCGGCGCTCTGCCCGCCGTCGTGTCACAGTCCGTCACGCGCGCCCCTCCCCGGCCCAGGTCGCTTAGTGTGGGATGCCGTGGAACCCGTCTCTGCTCTCATCGGCATCGCCGTTCTGGTCACGGTCAGCGCCGTGATCGGCATCCTGCTGCGTGCCCGTCAGGGACGCGCCCGGCGTGATGTCAACCATGAGATCGTCGAACCCGCACGCCTCGGCGCGGACCGGCTGGGGGATGCGGCAACCCTGCTGCAGTTCAGCACGGAGATGTGCAGCAGATGCCCCGGCGTCCACCGGACGCTCGGCGAGATCGCCGCGTCGCGTCCCGGGGTTCTTCACCTGGATGTCGACCTCACCCACCGCCCCGACATCGCGCGCCATTTCAATGTGCTGCAGACCCCCACAACCCTCGTGCTCGACCGTAACGGCGCAGTGCAGACCCGATTCGGCGGAGTGCCCAACCGCCACGTACTCGAGCTCGAGCTTCAGCGACTGACGACGGAGAGCGCCCATGTCTGACAAAGCCCGCGGCATCGACCCTCGGGGTCCGCGGTTCGCCGCCGCAATCACCTCCGTCCTGCTGCTCATCGACGTGTTCCTGGGACTTATCGGCGCCAGTATCGCGGCCTTCGTGCTGCTGGCCGTGATCGCCCTGCTGTTCCTGTGGGGCGTCGTGGCGCCGCGCACCGCCCCGTGGGGCGCCCTGTATCGCGCCCTCATCCAGCCCCGTCTGGCTCCGCCCAGCGAGCTCGAAGACCCGCGCCCGCCGCGCTTTGCCCAGGGGGTGGGACTGTTCGTCACCGCGATCGGCATCCTTCTGTTCCTCGTCGGCGTTCCCTGGGGAGTCCCTGCCGCCGCCGCTGCAGCGTTCGTCGCAGCCTTCCTCAACGCCGTGTTCGGGCTGTGCCTGGGATGCCAGCTCTACCTCGTGCTGCAGCGAGCAGGGGTTCTCGGCCGGCGCCCCGCGGGCGCTGCCTGACCGAGGCCTCCGGCCGGCGCCGCGGGTTTGGCCACGAGCCTGCCCTCCCCCGCGAAACGCCATTAGGCTGACCGCGGAAGCGCCCACTCCGGGTGCATGACGACCAGGGAGGTCCCCATGTCCGTGACGAGCGAAGCCACCACCGTCTGGAACGGCAGCCTGACCGATGGGTCGGGAACAGTGACGTTCGACAGTTCCCACCTCGGCACGTTCGATGTCAACTGGAAGGCCCGTAGCGAAGGCTCCTCGACAGTCACCACGCCCGAGGAACTCATCGCGGCAGCTCACGCTTCCTGCTTCAGCATGGCGTTCTCGCACGAGCTCACCCAGAACGGCACGCCACCCGAGTCAGTGCGCTGCTCGGCAGCTGTCACCTTCATCCCGGGCACCGGAATCACCGGAAGCCACCTCAACGTGCACGCATCCGTGCCGGGCCTGTCGCAGGAGGACTTCGACCGCATCGCGAACGCCGCGAAGGCCGGATGCCCGGTCTCGGCAGCCCTCGCAGGAATCGAGATCACCCTCGAGGCGACGCTTGCCTGAGTCCGCTCTGCGACACGTCGTCATCGGCGGAGCGTCCGGCCTCATCGGCCGGGCGCTCGCCGAGAGTCTGCGGGCCGACGGTGTCCGCGTGACGACCCTCGTCCGCACCCCCGATCAGGGTGCTGACGAGGTACCGTGGCTCGTCGACTCCGACGTGCTCGACCCGGCAGTGCTGGACGGTGCAGACGCGGTCATCGGTTTGAACGGGGCGAGCATCGGCCGATTCCCGTGGAGCTCGTCCTACAAGCACACACTGCTGTGGTCGCGGGTCACGCCGACGCGAGCCCTGGCACGTGCCGTTCGCGAGCTGGGCGAGGACGCCCCACACTTCGTGTCGGCCTCCGCTGTCGGCTACTACGGCACGGATCCTGGCGGCCCGATCGCCGAAGACGCCCCGCGCGGGGACGGATTCCTCGCAGATCTGTGCGGCGAATGGGAGAGCGCCGCGTACGGCGCCGGGGATCACGCTCGCGTAGCGACGCTGCGAACTGCGCCGATCATCCACCGCGACGGTGTACTCAAGCCCCTGATTCTGCTGACGAAACTCGGGCTCAGCGGTCCCCTGGGACGAGGCACGCAGGTGTGGCCGTGGATCTCGCTGGATGACGAGGTTCGCGCGATCCGACACATCATCGACACCGGCACGACGGGGCCCGTGAACCTGTCTGGCCCGACGCGCGCGACGGCGAATGACATCGGGTTCGCTCTGGCACGGGAACTGAACCGTCCGTACCTCCTGCGCGCCCCCGAGTGGGGCCTGAAGCTCGTGCTGGGGTCAGACCCTACCGAGTCGCTCTTGACGACCGACGCCTACGTCATCCCCGAGGTGCTCGCCGCGTCCGGCTTCTCCTGGACGCACGAGAGCGCGGAAGAAGCGGTACGAGCTGCCATTGGCCGGCGCTGACCGCTCTCGTCAGTTCTGCGGACCCTGCCCGCGCTCGAGCCGGATGGCAGTTCGCACCGCCGCCCGCGCGCGACGTCGGTCTCCGGCCGCGTCGTAGACAATCCCGAGTCGATACCAGGCCCGCCAGTCCTCGGGTGCGCTTTCGACTTCCGCTTTGAAGCGCGGAAACAGCGCATCCCCGTCCGCGCGCATGACCCGCCCGCTGGGGCGCACCGCGACCAGATCATCCGGTACCTCCCCCTCCGCTTCAAGGCGTCGACCGAGTTGTTCGGCGCGCACGCCGAACCACAGCTCGCGCCACAGCGCCCAGACCGCGATCACCGGCAAGACGACCAGCACCGCCCCCATCGCCACGCCGACCGGGTCGCCGCTGATGAGCAAGAGCCAGGCCCGCTGGGCCACCAGCACGATGTACAGCAGCAGAAGCGCCGCCATCACTCCGACGGCGATGCGCGAACTCATGCGCCGGTGGCGCGGGCTACCTGCCCCGGCACGCCGCCCTCGTCCACAGGGGCCTGGTCGGCAAACGACGGCAGCCGGATGCCGATGTCAAGGAAGGTGTCAAGCCCGATGACGACACTGCCCGGCTCGACACCGGCCACGCGGCCGGCGACAGCTCTGAGCACGAGCCGGATGCCTGGCGCATAGGCGGCTGCAGGGTCAATGGTGTCGTGGGTGAGGGTGAGCGTCTCCCCCGGCCCCGAGAGCACGACATCCTGGCTCGCAACCACTCCAGGCCGCCGGAGGGAATGAATGGGAACGCTCGCAACCTGCTGACCTCGTGCGCGCTGGTCGACATGGGGAGCGGCCACTGGGCCTGCATCTGCACGGGCCGCAGAGATCAGCTCAGCGGTACGCACAGCGGTTCCGGAAGGCGAGTCGATCTTGGTTTCGCGGTGCGCTTCGATGATCTCGATCGATGGGAAGAAGGGAGCAGCGGCGGCAGAGAGCGCTGAACCGATCACGGATCCGAGCGAGAAGTTCGGAATGAATACCGCCCTGACGCCAGCCTGTTGGATCTCGGGCCGGACCCGCGCGATACGTTCGGCCGACCACCCCGACGTCCCGACGATGATGTCGATCCCCCGCTGCGCTGCAGCGCGCACCACGTCGATCGACACGGCGGGAATCGTTGCGTCCACGACGAGATCGGCGCCGTCAAGCGCTGACATCGCTGACCGCGAGTCGAGCTCAGCATGGATCTCGAATCCGGGCTCAGCAGCAACGACATCGCGGATGATTCCGCCGAGCTTGCCCGTGGCACCGACGATGGCGACGCGTGTGGTCATGGGTTCCAGCCTATCCGCGGCGTCCGGCCGCACAGCGCACGCTCAGAACGCGTAGGCCTCGGGAAGCCCGGTGCGGTCTTCGACAGGAATATGGGCGAGGTCGTTGTGGGACAGGAGCGTCCACGGTCTCCCCTGCTTCTGTGCCAGGACCGTCAAACCACAGTTCGCCTGATTGAGCGTCATCCACTTCCACTCGGGGGCCTGCAGGACCTCGCGAACGAACCAGCCGATGACGAAGTTGTGGGTCACGAGCAGTTCGTGAACCTCGCCGGATTTACGCACGAGGAAGGCGTTGACGGCATCGGCCATCTGCGCGCGACCCGCTTCGACCTCTTCCTCGGTGACCGCTCCGAAGAACGGCTCGAACACAGCCGGAGTCTCCTCGACCATGCCCGTGGGTACGCAGTCGAACAGCAGCGCCGACGGCGTCGGGGTGAGGGCCGGCATCCGCTCGGCGATTGCCCGCGCTGTCTCGGCGGCACGATCGAGCGGGGAGTGCCAGAGCGCGTTGAAGGGGATCCCCGAAAGGCGGTCGGCCAAGAAAGCTGCCTGGCGCTTACCGCGCGGGGAGAGGGGTCCGTCGATCAGGCCATGCTCGGCATCCAGATGCTCACCGTGGCGAACGAGATAGATGTAGTGGGTCACGGGGCCGCTTCCTCGACGTGCTCGGAACAGTCCTACCCTAACCTCTCGGCCCCGGGCGGGAGGTCTCAGTCTGCTGCTCGTGCGATATCGGCCAGCTGGGCTCGCGTGAGCCGCACACCCACGCCCTGCACGAGCTCGTCGACCTGGTACGGGGCGAACGCGTTGATGATCGGGGCCGTGATGATGCGCTGCGCAAGGAGCCAGGCAACGGCGACCGACGCGTTGGTGACGCCCAGCTCGGCAGCAATCGCATCCAGAGCCTTCAGGGTGCGGGTACCCCGCCGGTTGACGTTTGCTGTGATCTGCTTCGCTCGAACCGACAGCGGTCCGTTAAGACGGTCGCGGTGCAGACCCGACAAGAATCCGTGCTCAAGGGCGTGGGAGGGCGTCACCGCCATCGACTGCGCGCTGGCCACCAGGCGCAGATCGCTGTCGAACTCGTGCCGCCGCAGCACGTTGAAGGGAACGTCCAAAACCGAGATCCGCGGATAGCCGGCAGAGCACAGGATTCGAGCTTCCACGAGCTGCGCAGCCTGATACCCGATCGCCCCAATCGCGCGCACCTTGCCCGCGCTGATGAGCCACTCAGCGGTGGCGAGCGTCTCCTCCACAGCAGTGGTCGTGTCTGCCCGAGCGTCGAGGTAGAGGACATCAATGCGGTCAGTACCCAGGCGCGTGAGCGAGGCCTCAGCGGCCCGCACGAGGTCGACAGGGCCGAGCCCCGGGTGATCGGGATGGGCACCGACGCGCACGGCCAGCACGATGTCATCGCGGATGCCGCGGTCTGCCATCCATCTGCCGATGATGTGTTCGCTGCGGCCGCCCGAGAAGCTGTCGGCCGTGTGGATGGCGTTGCCGCCGGCACGCACATAGGTGTCGAGGATCTCGTGGCTGGTGGCTGCGTCCACTGTCCAGCCGAACTCACCGCCACCGAGGATCAGGGGGAACACCGACATCCCGGTCTCGCCGAGATCGACGCGCACGTTCGACCCGAGCGGCTGACCCAGGACGGGAATCGGGGCGGAGGGATGAGCGGGGTTCACCGCCCCGGCTCCTGCCGTTGCTGCGGCACCGACGCCGAAAGCAGCCATTCCCTCACCCCCTTTTCACGGTGTCCGTGGTGGTGAGTCACGGATACCGGCGCGCTCCCCGGCGCGTGTTTCGAGGGTACGGCGTAACAGCGGCGGCGCGGCGGCGCCAGGCGACACAGGCGTGAATATTACATAACGCTTCGATCACGCCCGAATGCGAAAACGCCCGCCCCCTCAGGGACGGGCGTTTTCGATACAGGGCTCAGCCTTCGGCCGGAGCCTCCGGACCCTCGTTCGCCGCAGCGCGGCCCTCCTGGTCGGCGGGCTCGTCGATGACGGGCTCGAGCGAGAGCTTGCCGCGGTCATCGATCTTGGTGATCTTGACCAGCAGCTTCTGCCCGACCGAGAGCACGTCGTCGACGTTCTCGACACGCTTGCCACCGGCGAGCTTGCGGACCTCGCTGATGTGCAGCAGGCCGTCCTTGCCCGGCAGCAGGGAGACGAACGCACCGAACGTGGCGATCTTCACGACGGTTCCGAGGAACTGCTCGCCGACCTCCGGGTTGGTGGGGTTGGCGATCGCGTTGACCTGAGCACGAGCGGCTTCAGCCGACGGACCGTCGGTCGCGCCGATGTAGACGGTGCCGTCCTCCTCGATGGAGATGTCGGCGCCGGTCGCATCCTGGATCGCGTTGATCGTCTTTCCCTTGGGACCGATGAGCTCACCGATCTTGTCGACCGGGATCTGCACACTGATCACGCGCGGAGCCGTCGGCGCCATCTCGTCGGGGCCGTCGATAGCGGCATTGATGACGTTCAGGATCGTCAGACGCGCTTCCTTGGCCTGCGTGAGAGCTGCCGACAGCACCGACGACGGGATGCCGTCGAGCTTCGTGTCCAGCTGAATCGCCGTGACGAACTCGCTCGTGCCGGCGACCTTGAAGTCCATGTCGCCGAGCGCGTCCTCAGCACCCAGGATGTCGGTCAGCGCCGCGTAGCGGGTCTGACCGTCGACCTCGTCAGAGACCAGGCCCATCGCGATACCGGCGACGGGTGCGCGAAGCGGCACACCCGCGTTCAGCAGCGACAGCGTTGAGGCGCACACCGACCCCATCGAGGTCGATCCGTTCGAGCCGAGCGCCTCGGAAACCTGGCGGATGGCGTAGGGGAACTCCTCGCGCGGCGGCAGCACCGGCACGAGCGCGCGCTCGGCCAGGAAGCCGTGGCCGATCTCACGTCGCTTCGGGCTACCAACCCGGCCGGTCTCACCGGTCGAGTAGGGCGGGAAGTTGTAGTGGTGCATGTACCGCTTGCTCGTCGTGGGCGAGAGCGAATCGATCTGCTGCTCCATCTTGAGCATGTTCAGCGTCGTGACGCCCAGGATCTGGGTCTCACCGCGCTGGAAGATCGCCGAACCGTGCACGCGCGGGATCACCTGGACCTCGGCATCCAGCGGACGGATGTCGGCAAGTCCACGACCGTCGATGCGCACGCCCTCGGTGAGGATGCGACCGCGGACGATCTTCTTGGTCACCGACTTGTACGCTGCCGAGAACTCACCCAGCGCCGTCTCGGGCAGCTCGCCAGCATCAACGGCTGCGACCAGCTCTGCCTTGACGGCATCCTTGAGTTCGTCGTCGGCGTTCTGACGCTCGACCTTGTCGGCGATCTGGTAGATCGGGACGAGCTTGTCGTACGCGCGACCGGCGACGAAGTCGTAGGTCTCGTCGGCGTAGGCGGGGAAGACCGGGTAGGGCTGGATCTCCTTGGCGGCGGTGTTCGCGACGACGTTCTGCGCGGCGACGAGCTCCTTGATGAAGGGCTTGGCGGCCTCGAGACCCTGTGCAACGACCTCTTCGCTGGGCTTGGTGGCGCCGCCCTTGATGAGGTTCCAGCTGCCCTCGGTCGCTTCAGCCTCGACCATCATGATCGCGACGTCACCGTCGGGCAGGACACGCCCGGCGACGATCAGGTCGAAGACGGCATCCTCGAGCTGCTCGGCCTTCGGGAACGCCACCCACTGGTCGGCGTGCTCGCCGTGACCGGGGATGAGCGCCAGGCGCACACCCGCGATCGGGCCTGAGAACGGCAGACCGGAGATCTGGGTAGACAGGGACGCTGCGTTGATCGCGAGCGCGTCATAGAACTCGCCCGGTGCGATCGAGAGCACCGTCACGACGATCTGGACCTCGTTGCGCAGCCCCGAAACGAACGAGGGGCGCAGCGGACGGTCGATAAGGCGGCACACCAGGATCGCCTCGGTCGAGGGGCGACCCTCGCGACGGAAGAACGAACCGGGGATCTTGCCTGCGGCGTAGGAGCGCTCTTCGACATCCACCGTCAGGGGGAAGAAGTCGAATCCCTCGCGAGGGTGCTTTCCGGCGCTCGTGGCCGAGAGCAGCATGGTTTCCTCGTCGAGGTAGGCGGCAACGGCGCCCTGGGCCTGCTGAGCGAGGCGTCCGGTCTCGAACCGGACGGTGCGGGTGCCGAAGCGGCCGTTGTCGAGAACGGCTTCAGCGGCGGTGATTTCAGGACCTTCCAAGAGGTCTCTCCTTCTTTGTTTCGACTCGCGCACCCGTGTGGTGCGCGAGCACATGCGAAGGAGCAGGAACAGGCAGTATCGAGCGTGCGGCCTTACACCGCGTGAATCGTCGGCGCTGGCCACCAGTAGAAGACCACCCGGCGTAAGACGACGGGGAACCCACCACAGGGGACCAGCTTCCTGCCGGCCTGCTCCATGAAGCTCACTGTGAAGTTGAGCGGATGCCGTAAGGCAACCCGAACGATTCTATCAGGGCCGCGCTGGCCGCACCGGGTCGACCGGCGACAGCGTGGTCGAGATCGGTCGCCGTGAGATCGTGACGTAGTCCGCATGCTTTGCGCTCAGGCCGTCTCCTGCAGTGCGCCCGCGCAGCCGCCGCCACAGCCAGGGCGCGGCGTCGCGGCGCACCCAGCCGCGCGGGTTGGGAGTGTCATCGTCGTGGAAGGCGGAGTCGAGATTCGCGAGCTCGTCAGCGTAGGGCACCCCCAGAGCCTCGGCGGCCCGATAGGCAACGAACCGGTGGCCCTTCGATCGGAAGTGGACCTTGTCATCGGCCCACATGTCGAGGTCACTGATCGCCGGCTGGGCCTCAAGATCGAGCAGCATGCAGCCGGTGTCGGCGGCGATGCGCCGAATCTCGGAGTTGTAGATCGCGACACGTCGCGCGAAGATCATCGCGGCCCGGCGCCGGGGCAGCACGATACTCACCAGCAGCACGTCGATGCCACGGGAGCGCAACTCCACGACAGCCCGCTCGAGTCCCTTCGCCAGGGTGAGAGGATCAGCGCCGCGGCTGACCAGATCGTTCGCGCCCATGAAGACCGACACCAGATCCGGCTCCATCTCCAGCGCACGCGGTAGTTGCTCGACGAGGAGGTCCCGGATCTTGCGGCTGCGCACGGCAAGATTCGCATATCGGAACGGCTCCGCGGTCGCCGGAAGTCTCGCCTCTCGGGCGCCGGCCAGCAGATCCGCGAGGCGGTCGGCCCACCCGCGGTACTGGCCCTTCGGCATCCGCGAGGTGTCGCACAGTCCCTCGGTCAGAGAATCCCCGAGAGCAACGAAACGGGACCAGCGGGGCGCCCCCTCGGTCGCTGGCGCTGGCGGCGCTGCCGGTCGCGTCGCGGCGCGGGCGAACAAGGAGTCGTCGATCGGGCGCAGCATCCGAGCCTCGGCGTAGTGGCCGACGAGCTGGCGGCCCAGGGCCTCCCAGGTGCGATCGCGCACCGACTCGCGCGCCGCGGTCGCAAACGCGCGCCGCTTGGCATCATCGCCGACGAGGTCTGCCACCCGCGCACGGAGGTCGGCGAGGTCTCCCGGTCGATAGAGCCATCCGTCGACGCTGCTACGAACGAGATCGACCGGTCCACCTGTTCCCGTCGCGACAACCGGGACTCCCGCCGCGAGCGCCTCCTGGATCGTCTGGCCGAACGTTTCGCTTTCGCCGGGGTGGACGAAAACGTCGAACGAGGCCATGGCCTCGCCCAGCGCATCGCCGGAGAGGTGTCCGAGAAAGACAGCACGCGGCAGGGCGCGCTCGAGCGCGGGTCGCGAGGGTCCATCACCGACGACGACCAGCCGGGTTCCCGGAAGATCGTGCAGGGCGGCGAGGTCTTCGACCTGCTTCTCGGGGGCGAGCCGCCCGACGTAGCCGATGATCGCCTCACCCGGGGCGACGCGCTGCCGCCAGCTGGCACTGCGATGTTCGGGAGCAAAACGCACGGCATCCACTCCCCGCCCCCACCGGCGCAGGCGATCGATGCCGAGACCTTCGAGCTGGGACATGCTCGCCGAGGACGGCACCAGGGTCAATGTCGCACGGCGGTGCAGTCGGGTGAGGTGCGACTGCACGATCGATGTCGCAGCCGGAAGCCCGTACTTCTGGGCGTAAGCGACCACATCAGTCTGGTAGACCGCGACAACGGGAACCTTGAGCGCGTCGGCGGCAGCCGTTCCTTGCCAGCCGAGCACGAACGGCGATGCCAGGTGAATGACATCGGGCTGGAACTCGCGCAGGTGCGCCGCAAGCTTCGCCGCGCGAGCGAACACGACGCGAACCTGTGGGTACGAGGGCAATGGCACTGACCGGAGCATCGTGGTGCGAGCGCCGGAGAGATCAGCGCCGCGCAGATCCACCTCGACGTCACCGGCCCTGGGGGCGATGACGAGGGTGTCGTGCCCTTCGTTTGCCAGATGACGAAGGATCTGGAGCACCGAGCCGGTGACTCCGTTCATGTGGGGGAGGAACGATTCCGCCAATACCGCGACTCTCACGTCTCCAGGGTGACGCGTGTCGGATCGCCGAACACGCTGAGGCAGGCACGGTTGCCGAGAGTTCACCGGATGCACGCCATCGCGTCACCGGACGTGCCCCGTTCCGTCTCCGTTCACCCTCGCGTGTTACCTCAGAGGTGTGATCGATGAGGTGCTGACGCACGTTGCCGGTAGCGCCTGGGCGCTTCCCCTCATGTTCGCTCTCGTCCTCGCCGACAGCCTCCTCGTGGTCGTCCCGGGAGAGGTCGCCGTGACCGCCTTCGGCGCACTCGCGGTGACCGTCGGCTCGCCCCCACTGCTGGGTGTCGTGCTGCTGGCAGCGCTCGCGGCCTTCCTCGGCGACATGATCGTGTACGCCGTCGGGCGCCGCGTCGGGCTGGACCGGTGGGCGTGGATGCGGGGCCGCAGAGTGAGCGCCGCGATCGGGTGGGCGCACCGCCGCCTGCATCGATCGAGCGCAACCGTGGTCTTCACCGCCCGTTTCATCCCGTTCGCCCGGCTGGCGGTGAACCTGACCGCTGGTGCATCGCGGGTTCCGGCTCCTCGCTATCTCGTTCTCGTTGCCGCGGCAGCCACGGGGTGGGCGGTGTACCAGGCCGCCGTCGGCGCGATCGTCGGACGCCTCGTTCCGGGCGGACCTGTCGTTGCCGTTCTTATCTCCATAGGTGTCGCGATCGTGTTGGGCCTGATCGTCGACCTGATCGTCACGCGGCTTTCATCCGCGCGAGATAGCCGCTCTTCCGACACAGAAGACACTCCCGCCTAGCTCGCGCCCCGGTTCGATACACCCCACGGTCGCCACCGAGCCCCACTCGGGCGAGTGCAGCACGTCAGCGGGCTCAGTGCCGCGCGCCCGAAATGCAGATCGACTCTTGTAAACCAACACATTCGCAGCTAATCTCACACATACACAGATTTCGACGTCAGGGATGACGCCGGGTGGGAGAACACTCATGTACGCGACGGAGCGCCAGCAGCGCATCGCTGGAATCGTCACCGACGAGGGTCGCGCCTCGGTCACCGCCCTGTCAGCCCTGTTCGGCGTCGCGCAGGAGACGATCCGCCGCGATCTCGACCAGCTCCAGGCCGACGGCGTGCTCCTCCGCGTACACGGCGGCGCCGTCCCCGCGGGGCGAACCAGCGCCGCAGAGCCGAGCCTGGCTGCCCGCGAAGCCACTGCGCCCGAGGCCAAGGAACGCATCGCCGCGGCGGCGCTCGATCTGATCCCCCGCGGTCTCGGCGGGGCCGTTCACATCGATGCCGGCTCCACGGCAGCCCGCGTCGCGCGGCTTCTGGCCGCTCGAGAAGACGGCAACGCCTCGCTCACGCTCATCACCAACTCCGTGATCACCGCGTCGACGCTGAGCCACCTGACAACCCCTGCCGTGCGCGTGATCGGCGGACGACTTCGGGCGCTGACCGGCGCCCTGGTCGGCGCGGGAGCCATCGAGCAGATCGCCGGCTTGCGGCCGGATGTGGCGATCATCGGGACCAATGCCGTGCACGCGCAGTTCGGGTTGAGCACACCCGACGAAGCCGAGGCTGAGGTCAAGCGAGCCGCTGTAGCCTCTGCGCGGCGCGTGATCGTCGTCGCTGACGCATCGAAGCTCGGCGAAGAATCACTCGTGCGGTTCGGAGGACTCGATGACATCGACGCCCTCGTGACCGACGGTGAACCGGATGCCGACCTGAGCGAGGCTCTGCGGGCCGCCGACGTCGATCTGGTGCGAGCATGATCGTGACCGTCACGATCAACCCGAGTGTTGATCGCACCATCCAGCTTCCCTCCCGACTCGTCCGGGACGCTGTCCTTCGCGCGAGCGCTGTCACCTCGCAGGCAGCCGGAAAGGGCGTGAACGTCTCGCGGGCGTTGACTCACGCATCCATCCCGACACGAGCGATCGTCCGGGCCGACTACCACGATCCGTACGTAAGGGAGCTCGTCGAGAGCGGCCTGGCGGTCGTCACCGTTGATCCGGGCGCCACCGTGCGCACCAACATCTCGCTGGCCGAACCCGACGGCACGACAACGAAGATCAACGAACCCGGTTCACCGCTGAGCGCCGCAGCCGTGGCAGCCCTTCACGATGTCGTGGCCGCCGAGGCACCCCGGGCGAGCTGGCTGGTTCTTGCCGGTTCCCTTCCCCCGGGCGCCGATGTCGAACTGCTCGCCGATCTGGCACGGACGGCGCGGATCGCCGCGCCCGGCATCCGCATCGCGGTAGACACCTCGGGAGCGCCGCTTGCAGCGCTGCGCACCGCGGGCGTGCGGATTGATCTGATCAAACCCAACCTCGAGGAACTTGCGGAGCTGACCGGGTCGGACCCCGCGGCTCTGGGCACACCGGAAGCCGTGGCGAGCGCATGCGCAGCACTGCGGACCGATGGAATCGCCGCCGTGCTGGCAACGCTCGGCGGGGCGGGCGCGGTCCTCGCCTCCGCGGGTGGCGCCTGGCACGCCATCCACCCGCCAGTGGTAGCCCGCAGCACTGTCGGCGCCGGCGACTCGTCCTTGGCCGGCTACCTCATTGCTGATGCCCAAGGGCTCTCGCCCGCTGCGCGCCTCGCACGCGCCGTGTCTTACGGCTCGGCCGCCGTCTCCCTGCCCGGGACCACCATCCCGCGCCCCACAGACACCCGCCCTGACCAGGTCACGGTCACCGAGATCCACCTGCCCGCCACGGTGACAGCACCGTGACGTTCATCAAAGGAGAGAACATGTCCATCATCACCCCGGAGCTTGTCGCTCTCGATGTCGCGTTGGGCGCGACATCCGGGGACGTCATTGATGCCCTCAGCACCATCGTCGCCGGCGCGGGTCGCACAACGGATGCGCACGCGCTTGCGGCAGACGCCCACGCCCGCGAGGCGCAGACCTCGACCGGCATGCCCGGCGGGATTGCGATCCCCCACTGCCGCACCGCCGCCGTAACGGAGCCCACACTCGCGTTCGCACGCCTCTCGGACCCGGTGGACTTCGGCGACGATGACCCGAGCGATCTCGTGTTCTTCATCGCCGCGCCGGTCGGTGCCGACACCGACCATCTCGCGATCCTCTCCACCATCGCCCGCGCGCTGGTGCGAGAGGAGTTCGTCGACTCGCTGCGCGCCGCCACCTCGGCGCCGGAGGTTGTCGCCCTGATCGACGAGGCGATCGCTCCAGCCCCGGCTGCGAGCACCGCGGCACCGACGGCCTCGGATCAGCGAGTACTCGTCGCTGTCACCGCCTGCCCGACCGGCATCGCCCACACCTACATGGCAGCCGACGCCCTTGTCGCCGAAGCGAAGAAGCGCGGCATCCGCCTCGAGGTCGAGACGCAGGGATCGAGCGGATCGACCGCGCTCGATCCAGCCGTCATCGCCGCAGCCGACGCCGTGATCTTCGCGGTGGACGTGGATGTTCGCGATCGGGCACGCTTCGCCGGCAAGCCGGTCGTTCAAGGCCCCGTCAAGCGTGGAGTCGAAGCTCCTGGCGCCATGATCGACGAGGCGTTGGCCGCGGCCGCAAACCCGGATGCTGCGCGGGTCGCGGGTACCGAGACCACGACGGCGACCACCGATACCGCCAGCGAACACGCGGGCCGCAAGCTGCAACGGTGGCTCCTCACCGGCGTCAGTTACATGATTCCCTTCGTCGCCGGCGGCGGTCTGCTCATCGCCATCGGGTTTGGTCTCGCGGGATACGACATCAATGCGACGGCCGGCGATATCGTCGCCTCCTCGTCCCTGTGGAACCTGCCCGACGGCGGATTCTGGACCTACATCGGCGCCGTCGCCTTTGTCATCGGAGCCGCTTCCATGGGCTTCCTCGTACCGGCGCTTGCAGGATTCATCGCCTACGCGATGGCCGACCGGCCCGGCATCGCGCCGGGGTTCGTGGTCGGCACGATCGCCGTCATGATGAACGCCGGCTTCCTCGGCGGGATCGTCGGTGGTTTGCTCGCGGGCCTCGTGGCAGCCTCACTCACCCGTATCCCGGCACCCCGCTGGCTTCGTGGTCTGATGCCGGTCGTCATCATTCCGCTGTTGGCATCGATCGCCGCATCCGGAGCCATGATCCTGTTCCTGGGCGGGCCGATCGCCTGGCTCATGACGACACTGACCGACTGGCTGAACAGCCTGACCGGCGTCGGAATCGTGCTGCTCGGCGTCATCCTCGGCCTCATGATGTGCTTCGACCTCGGCGGACCTGTCAATAAGGTCGCTTACTCGTTCGCGGTCGCGGGCCTCGGCGCTGCGTCCTTGGCCAACCAGGTGCCGCTGGAGATCATGGCTGCCGTCATGGCGTCGGGCATGGTTCCGCCACTCGGACTCGCGCTCGCATCGACGGTGCTTGCCCGTAAGCAGTTCACTCCGGTGGAGCGCGAGAACGGTGTCGCGGCGTGGCTGCTGGGTGCATCCTTCATCTCGGAGGGTGCTATCCCCTTCGCAGCAGCCGACCCACTGCGCGTCATCCCCGCGTCCATGCTCGGTGGCGCCGTCACCGGCGCCCTCTCGATGGCCTTCGGGGTCACCTCGCAGGCTCCCCACGGCGGAGTATTCGTACTCTTCGCCATCGGGAACATCCTGTGGTTCTTGCTGTCCATTGCGATCGGCGCCGTGATCACCGCTGTCGCGGTCATCGGCCTCAAGCGCATCGGCCGCCGCCCGAGCGCCGCGACTGTCGAGGCTGCGGGAGCTGCCGACGACACCGAGGCCAGCGGCGTCCTGGCCAGCGGCGCACGCGCCTGACAATAACCACATAGTGCCCCCGGCCGTCGGGTGCGACCGGGGGCACTATGCTGCTGCGATTCAGTCGGCGGTGAGTCCGCCGAGCAGGCTCTCGAACGAGCGACCCTCGCCGAGGTAGGTCGCCGGGTCGAACGGGTCCTCTGCGACGGTTGAGTCCCGACGAGCGACGGCATCCGCGAGCTCTCCCGCGGCCCGCTCGGTGCGCGAACGGAGCGAGGATGCTCCCTCGCCGCCGGCCCAGTCCTCCGATGCCGCGAACACGGATGTCGAGACCGGGTTGGCGTGCAGGTAGGTGAACAGGGGGCGCATCGCGTACTCGAGTGCCAACGAGTGCCGTGGTGACCCGCCTGTGGCTGCCAGCAGCACCGGCATCCCCCGCAACGAGTCAGGGTCCAGGATGTCGACGAACGACTTGAACAGACCGGAGTAGCTGGTCGTGAAGATCGGCGTGACGGCGATGAGGGCGTCGGCCGAGGTCACGGTCTCGATCGCCTCAGCAAGCTCGGGGCGAGCGAACCCGGTGAGGAGGTTGTCGGTGATCGAGTGAGCATGCTCGCGCAGCTCGATCACATCCACCCCGACCTCGATCTGCCGTTCGGCCAGCTGTGCACGAACGGCCTCCGCCAGCCTGTCGGCGAGCAGCCTCGTCGATGACGGGTTCGAGAGCCCCGCGGTGACGACCGCGATGCGGCGCGTGGTCATCTCACGCCCCCTGACGTGTCGCTGCGGCACCGAATGCGGCACCCGCCAGCGGCGCGCTGTCACGGTACGGGGAACCGCCGGTGACGTTGTCGCCACGGTTGGGCCGGGGCCGGGCTTCGCGCGGTCCGCCTGCAGCTGCCACCAGGCTCTCGTGGGTCGGAGCGTCAGCAACGCCTTCCGGGCGATCCTTCGCGAGCTCCTTGCGGAGCACCGGTACGACCTCACCGCCGAGGATGTCGAGCTGCTCGAGGACGGCCTTGAGGGGCAGACCAGCGTGGTCGATCAGGAACATCTGGCGCTGGTAGTCACCGAAGTGCTCCCGCATCGCCGCGTACCGATCGATGACCTGCTGCGGCGAACCCACCGTCAGCGGCGTCATCTCGGTGAAGTCCTCCAGGCTCGGTCCATTGCCGTAGACCGGCGCGTTGTCGAAGTACGGGCGGAATTCGCGGACCGCCTCCTGAGAGTTGCGGTGCATGTACACCTGCCCACCGAGCCCGACGATCGCCTGCTCCTGGGTGCCATGTCCGTAGTGTTCGAACCGCTCACGGTAGAGCGCGACCAGCCGCTGGAAGTGCTCCTTGGGCCAGAAGATGTTGTTCGCGAAGAACCCGTCGCCGTAGTAGGCGGCCTGCTCGGCGATCTCGGGAGTGCGGATCGAGCCGTGCCAGACGAAGGGCGGCACGCCATCGAGCGGGCGCGGCGTCGAGGTGAAACCCTGCAGCGGCGTGCGGAATTGACCCTGCCAGTCGACGACATCCTCGCGCCACAGCCGGTGGAGCAGGGCGTAGTTCTCGACGGCGAGGTTCAGGCCCTGACGGATGTCCTTGCCGAACCAGGGGTACACGGGGCCGGTGTTACCGCGTCCGAGGATGAGGTCCGCCCGTCCGCCCGAGACGTGCTGAAGCATCGCATAGTCTTCGGCGATCTTCACGGGGTCGTTGGTGGTGATGAGTGTCGTGGCGGTCGAGAGCAGAATGCGCTCGGTTTGGCCTGCGATATAGGCGAGCGTCGTCGTCGGCGAGGACGACCAGAACGGCGGGTTGTGATGCTCGCCGAGGGCGAAGACATCCAGCCCCACCTCCTCGGCGTGCTTGGCAATCTGCAGCGTCGCGCGGATCCGCTCGGCCTCGCTGGGGGTGTGACCTGTCGTGGGGTCTTCCGTGATGTCGCTGACGGTGAAGATCCCGAACTGCATCTGGCTCATCGTGCTCTCCGCTCCCGGTCGCGGGGTGTGCGGCCGATCTATGCAAGTGAATGTATCTCGTGTAACGCGACCGCGTCGAATCTATTCCCGCCGACCTCGAGACCTCACCGATCCATGGGGCCGTCTATCTCGGCGAACATCGCGAGCATGTCGCGCACCAGCTGATGCGGCGCCGTTTCGCACGGGCTATGACCCGTCTCGTAGACCGCCACCTGCGCGCCGATGCGCTGCGCGTATGACAAATACTGCTCGGTCGGCCAGAGGTCATGCGCGCCCGTCGCGACGAGGGTCGGCACGGATGCTGCGCGCACCGCATCGGCGACGTCCGGCATCCGCATCATGAGCCCGACGATGTCGTCGACGCTCTCTCGCCGCGTCAGGGCGAATCGCTCACGAACGAAGGCGATGCGTTGCGGGGGGACCCGGTTCAAGTTGTTACGGATGCCCCACAGCATGAGGGATGCGCCGCTTCGCGGGCCCGCGAGACTGCTGAAGCGGCCGATCCGCTTCACCCCCCGGAACACTTGTCCGGTCGCCGGCGGCGTCGACAACAGCGTGAGCGAGGAAAACAGCTCCGGCCGCGCAGCGACGATCAGCTGCGACACGAGTCCCGCGAACGAATACCCGAGGACGTGCGCTCGCGGCCCGCTCTCGAGGACGGCGGTCAGGTCATTGATGAACAGCGGATAGTCGTAGCGGGCGCGGGGCGGATCGAGGTTCTCGGGACCGGCATCCCGTGACTCATACTGCCCAGCGAGATCGTAAGCCTCCACGCGGTAGCCGGCCTCAGCGAGCAGCGGCAACATGAGGGTGAAGTCCTCTTTGGACCCCGTCACACCCGGGAAGAGCACGACCCGACCGCGTGCGCCGCTTCCGAGACCCACCCGCGCGAGCCTCCCGCTCGGCGCAGAGAAGTGGTCACGCACAGTGCCGGCGGGAAAGACCCGCCAGTCGAGATCGGGAATCGCCGCGTCCCGCTCGCGGGCGTCATCGGTAAGCGTCATCGACGCCCGAGACTACTCCAGCCCTCCCCACACAGGCAGCATTCGCCGCTAGGAGAACAGCCCCGCGCCGACGAAAGATCCCTCACTCGGCGCTGGAGGCACTGCCCAGATGCCCGAGCCCACAGTCGTGACATACTCCATCATCAGATCCGTCGCCACCGAGCGCTGCACCGTGATGAATCGATCCGGCGAGCGCACGTAACCGAGGAAGAACAGTCCGGCATCGAGGCGTCCCAGCGCCGTATTGCCGTCGACGTAGTTGTATCCGCGGCGCAGCATCCGGATCCCGCCGTTGTTTGCCGGATGGGCCCGGGAGACGTGCGAACGCGGATCGATCGCGAGCCCCGCCGCGCCGGATGCTGCAAAGTCAGGCGCCGCGAATTCGTCACCGCCGCTGAGCGGAGCCCCGGTTCCCTTCGCGCGCCCCGTGACGCGCTCCTGCTCCGCCAGGCGCACGCGATCCCACGTCTCGATCTTCATGGCGATCTTGCGCGCCACGAGATAGGAGCCCCCGGCGAGCCATGTCGGTCCGTCGTCGGCGGACACCCACACGTGCTCGTCGAGGGCTGCCGTGTCATCCGCGAGGATGTTGGCGGTACCGTCCTTGAAGCCGAAAAGATTCCGGGGAGTCTTGCTTGCCGCCGACGTGCGTGAGGTTCGCCCGTACCCGAGCTGCGACCACCGAAGCCGCGCGCGCCCGAAAGCGATGCGACTGAGGTTGCGCACGGCATGCACCGCCACCTGCGGATCATCGGCGCACGCCTGAACGCACAGGTCTCCCCCGGTGTGACCGGGGTCGAGGTCGTCGCCGAGGAACGGAGGGAGCGCAGCGAGCGAGCCCGGTGCCAGTGACGCCAGACCGAAACGATCGACTCCCTCGGCCGTGCTGAACAGCGTTGGGCCGAAGCCGATCGTGATCGTGAGGTTGCTGGCGGGAAGTCCGAGCGCCTCGCCCGTATCGGCGGGCGGGGCTTCGGGCGAACCGCCGACAGCACCGGTCGCGCTGACTTCCAAACCGAGCATCATACGTGCCGCCGCGTAACTCCAGTCCTGCAGGAGTTCGACGAGATCTTGCCGTGAAGCGCCCTCCATCACGTCGAACGCAGCAAAGTGCAGGTGGTCTTGCACGTCGGTGGTGATGCCCGCCGGGTGGGCGCCATAGAACTGGTGGGTGTCGGCGACTGACGCGGCATCCGGCCGCGTCAGCGCGATGGCCGATGCCGCTCCGGCACCAACCGCGACGCCCGCCGCACCAGCGCCGAGCGCGAGCCCCAGCAGACCTCGCCTGCTCAGGCCCGCCCGCGGCGTTTCGGATGCCGGTTCTTCGCTCATTGCAGCACAGTCACCGTGAGCTGCGACAGCGGCTCGGCTAGGGCGTTGATGCGATCCGAGAGAGCACGGGTGTCGGCATCCGTCAGGGTGCTGTAGGAGACGAAGCCGTCCTGCAGCGACCCGAAGGTTGCCAGCTCCGCTTCCAGCTGCGCGTAACCCTCGTCGATCTGGGCGACGAGTTGCTCACCGTCGGGGCCACTTGAGACGGCGAAGTCACGCACGAGCGAAAACGCCATCTTCGACCCCTCGACGTTGGCGGCGAAGTCGTACAGATCGGTTCCCGACCACCAGTCCTCCTCGCCGCTGATCTTGCCGGTCGCCACCTCATCGAGCAGTGCGATGGCGCCGTTGGAGATGCCCGCGATGCCCTGCGACTCAAGCGCGTCGATGAACTCGTCGCCGTGCACATAGTCGTACAGCTCCTGCACATCGGCGATCAGCAGGTCACCGAATTCCGCCCTCTGCTCGGGCGTCGATGGCTCCCAGTCCTGCCATGCCAGAGTCACACCATCGGAGTTGAGAGCATCGGATGCTGGCACCCAGAGATCCTTCTCGATGCGGTGGAACCCCGTCCAGTCGAGCCCCTCCGCGACCGCGTCGACCTCCCGGTAGTCGATACGCGGGTCCAAGTCGCCGAGCGCCTCGGCAACCGGCTCAATGCGCTCGTAATACGCACGGACCTGCGGGAACATCTGCTTCGCTGTCTCGTCGTCGCCCGTCACATAGGCAGCGACGAACTCGTCGACAGCCGGCACGAGCTGACCGACCTGGTCTTTCACGAATGCCGCGTAGAGATCGACCGCCTGCTGCTTGAGCTCAGCATCCTCGCCATCCACCGCCACGGAATCTCCGGTCACCGTGAATGCTGCTCGGCCGACACCGTCGCCGATCATTCCGGGCTTGCACAGCGTGTAGTAATCGCCGGGCTGGGTGAGAACGGTGAGCGTCCGGGACGCACCGGGCGCGATGTTCTCGACCTCCCCGACGATCCGGAGTCCGTCACTGGCGAGCAGGTAGAACTCGGTGGTTTCCGACCCCGCGTTCGTCACCGCGAAGTTCAGCGTGCCGCTGGCCGCACTGGCCGAGGAGATCTCGCAGGAGTCCTCCGTCGAGGTGACAGTGATCGCGTCGCCGCCTGCCTGGTCGGCCCGTGCGACGCATCCGGCGAGCACGAGCGAACCGGCTGCGGTCACGGCGACCAGCGCCAGGCTACGAGAGAGGGTGTTCATGGGTCTCCTTGCTGTGGGGACTGACTGCGGACGAGAGAAGGCTCGAGTCGACCGCGTCCGTCGGGGTCGCCGCGGGACGCGGGCGTGCAGGGAACGCGCGGACGAGAAACACCGTGCCGACGACCGCGACGTAGAGCACCCAGGCGATCACCTGGAGCCAACTCATGCGGGCGGTGAAGCCGATGGTCGCCTGCAGGATGACGGCGCCCGGGCTCGTGGGGTCGAGGATGCCGGTGAGATCGAACGCCCAGCCGAAGGGGAATCCCGCCCAACCGCGGGCCACCGCCCCTGCCGCATCGATGGGCGCGAGAGCGGTGGTGGGACCCGGGAGCACCCCGGCCTCCTGCAGGTCGCCGATCCCGTAGGCCAGGACGCCGGCCGCGACAAGGATCAAGAAGGCGCCGGTCCAGGTGAAGAACAGCCGGAGGTTCAGGCGCAGCATCCCGCGGGCAACGAGCCAGCCAAGCGCCGCGGCACAGAGGATGCCGAGAACGGCGCCGGCGAGCGACTCGGGCGCGTTTCCGAACGACTGCACCATCGACCAGAGCAGAAGAGTCGTCTCCACGCCCTCGCGAGCGACCGACACAAAGCCCAGAACGACGATTCCCCACAGTCCCCCGGTCGCGATCGCCCGGTCGACGCCGCTGCGTAGTCCCCCGGCGAGTGTCCGCGCGTGGGCCTGCATCCAGAAGATCATCCACGTGACCATCGCCACGGCGACCAGCGACAGCAGGCCCCCGATGATCTCCTGCGCTTCGAACGTCAACGCATAAGCACCGAATGTGAAGAACGCTCCGATAGCAAGGGCGAGAGCGATCGCACCCCCGACTCCCAACCACAGGCGCGGCAGCACGTCGCGACGCTTCAGCTGCGTGAGATAGGCCACCAGGATGCCGATGACGAGGGCGGCTTCGAGGCCTTCGCGGAGGCCGATGAGAAAGCTAGCGAGCACGCGGATCCTCGGGACGATTCGGTAAGGCTTACCTAAGCCATCCGAGAGACTACTCCCCAGCCGCCGGCTGAGCAATTCCCACCCGCGCGAGTCAATGACGAAGGGCCGCCCCACACCGTGGGACGACCCTTCGAGAAAGCGATATACGCGGTTCGCGCTTAGCGGCGAAGCCCGAGACGCTCGATCAGCTTGCGGTAACGCTCGATGTCGATGTCCTGGAGGTAGCCGAGCAGACGACGGCGCTGACCCACGAGCAGGAACAGGCCACGACGCGAGTGGTGGTCGTGCTTGTGCTCCTTGAGGTGCTCGGTGAGGTCCTTGATGCGCTGCGTCATGAGCGCGACCTGCACCTCGGGGGATCCGGTGTCACCGGGGTGCGTTGCGTACTCTTCGATGATCGCCTTCTTGGTCTCTGCTTCCAGTGCCATAGAACGATCCCCTCTCTCTTCGTTGCGCGGTGCCCGTCACCTGCTGTGCGAGCTCTCTTTCTCCGCGGCCGATCTAACGGCAACCGAACAACTCTACCAGCCCGAGGCAGAGCCCGCGAGCGCGTGCGCAGAGTAGCCTCATCGGGTGCGCATCACCGTCCGGATAAAACCTGGGAGCAGGCGCGGTCCCCTGGTCGAGACGGTGGGATCCGATCTCGTCGTGTATCTCCGGGAGCCCGCGCGTGAGGGCGAGGCCAACGCCGCTCTCCCGCGGGTTCTGGCAGAGCACTTCGGCACCTCGCCGAGCCGCGTCTCGATCGTTCGGGGACATTCGGCGCGTGTCAAACAGGTCGAGGTCGACCTGTGATGGCAGGCCTCTCGCGCGACCAGTTCCTTGATCTCCGCCCCTTCCGCGCCAGCCCCGCCTTCGCGCGACTGTGGATCGGTTCGACTCTTGCGGGCCTCGGCGGGCAACTCACGATCGTCGCGGTCATGCTCCACGTCTACGACCTCACGCAGAGCACTTTCGCCGTCTCCATGATCGCCGTCGTCGGGCTCATCCCGATGGTCGCGGCAGGACTCTACGGCGGGATGCTCGCCGACGCCTTCGACCGCCGCGTGGTCGCGCTGGTGGCGGCATCCATCACCTTCGCCTCTACCGCTCTGCTCGCGATCCTCGCCTGGACCGAGCTCGAGTCCGTGTGGTCGCTCTACGCGCTCAGCATCGTCAACTCCGCCGCAAACTCGGTGGTGCTCGCCACGCGCTCAGCGATCGTTCCCCGACTGCTCCCCCGGCAACTCCTTCCGGCTGCAGCAGCACTGCAGGGGATCACCGTCGGGATCATGGTCATGGCCGGACCCGCTTTGGCCGGCGTGCTGGTCGCGACGGTCGGGTACGCGTGGACCTACTCGGCCGACGTGGTTCTGATGACGTCCCTCTTCCTGGGGCTGTGGACGCTCCCTCGCATCGTCCCCGAAGGCGAGATCGTGCGACCGGGACTCGAGTCCCTGCGCGACGGCATCGCATTCCTCCGACGCGCTGCGAACATCCGCCTGCAATACATCCTCGACATCACCGCTATGACCTTCGGGCAGCCGCTCGCCCTCTTCCCGGCGATCGGGGCAGTGCTCCTGGGCGGCGGCGCTATCACGACCGGCATTCTTACCGCGGCCTTCGCCGCGGGCGCGTTCGTCTCGAGCCTGCTCTCGGGGCGCATTGGGCGCTACCGCAGACACGGCCTGGGGATCGAACGCGCGATCCTCGTCTACGGCGTCGCTATCGGTGCGTTCGGCATCGTGCTGCTGATCGCGGCGCTCACGAGCGGCACGACCGGTGGCGCAGAACTAGCTCCTCGCGTCGGGCTGCTCATCGCGGCGGTCCTCGTTCTAGCCGTGGCGGGCGGGGCCGACAACGTCAGCGCGATCTACCGGTCGACGATGATGCAATCGGCCGTACCCGACGCTATCCGCGGGCGCCTCCAGGGCATCTTCATCGTCGTGGTCGCCGGCGGACCCCGAGTCGGCGCGCTCTATGCCGGAACCCTTGCAACGTTCACGACTCTCTGGTTCCCACCGCTCCTGGGCGGACTGCTGATTCTGGCAATCGTGACGACGCTCGTGCGCCTGAGCCCCGGGTTCCGCGCGTACGACGCCGATAACCCCGTTCCCTGATCACGCTCACCATGAACGACAGTGGGGCGGATGCCGCAGCATCCGCCCCACTGAAAGGTCGTGCGTTGCCTCAGTCGGCCTGGAGCGCGCCCTGAAGATCGAGCTCGATCGTCACGTCCTTGCCCACGAGCACGCCACCGGTCTCGAGCGCGGCGTTCCACGTGAGGCCGAAGTCCTCGCGGTTGATGACAGCCTTGGCCGTTGCGCCGGCCTTGTAGTTGCCCCACGGGTCATTGCCGAAGCCACCGAACTCGACCTCGAAGGTCACGGGCTTGGTGATGCCGCGGATCGTGAGGTCACCGTCGACGAAGAAGTCGCCGTTCTCGATGCGCACACCGGTCGAGACGAAGTCCATCGTGGGGTACTGCTCGGCGTCGAAGAAGTCCGCCGAGGCGAGGTGCTTGTCGCGGCCCTCATCCTTCGTGTCGACCGAGGTCACATCGACCGACGCGGTCACGGTGGTCTCGAGCGGGTTTGCGGGAGTCACGAACGTCGCGCTCTTGACACCGAAGGTGCCGCGCACCTTCGAGATCATCATGTGCCGGACGGTGAAGTGGACCTCGCTGTGCGACGCATCAAGCTGCCACGTGCCAACGCGGTAGCCGGGGATCTCGACGGTTGTCGTTTCGGTCATGCTCTCTCCTCGGGAGTTCTCTGGGCCGCCAGGCGGCGACAAGAGCCCCAACGAAGCTACTGGCGCACTCTATTCCCGTGAATGGAAAAATTTCCGAGCTCGTCATCTCCCGGTCATCGCAGCGACGACACGGCGGCGGATACCGAAGCATCCGCCGCCGTGTGATCAGTCAGAAAATGTCAGCCGACCGAGATCAGGTCGATGATGAAGATGAGGGTCTTGCCACCCAGGAAGTGGCCGCCGGCGGGCCCGTATGCCAGGTGCGGCGGGATCACCAATTCACGGCGACCGCCCTCACGCATCCCCGGGATACCGTCCTGCCAGCCCTGGATGAGTCCGCGCAGCGGGAACTGGATGCTCTCACCGCGGTTCCACGACGAGTCGAACTCCTCACCCGAGTCGTACTCGACGCCGACGTAGTGCACGGTGACGCTGTCGCCGGGCTTCGCCTCGGCTCCCTCACCGACGATGAGGTCACGGATGACGAGTTCGGAGGGAGCGGGGCCCTGGGGGGCGTCGATGTCGGGCTTGGTGCGGTCATCAGTCATGCTCACCATCCCACCAGAGCCGGTCGCGGCGCGCAATGCGGCGCCGCCACGACCGGTAGGACGCCGAGCATCCGGAGGGACGCACTGTCGATTGCGGTGGTGATTACGAACTCCTGACGACTCCGCCCCCGCGGGTGTCGCGAGACGACCGGATGCCTATAGTGGGGCCGTGGTGCGCCTGATGCTGGTCGAAGATGACCGGACGATGCGCGAAACTGTCGCCGCTTACCTGACCCGCGCCGGGCACGATGTGGTAGCGGTTGCCGACGGCGACGCGGCAGTTGCGCGATTCGCCGAGTCCGGCGTCGACCTCGTGCTGCTCGACCTGATGCTCCCGGGCTCGAGCGGGTTCGAGGTCACGCGAAGACTGCGCGCGATGCGGCGCGACCTCCCCCTCATCATGGTGACGGCGCGCACGCAGGAGCACGAACGGGTTCAGGGGCTGCTCGCGGGAGCCGACGACTACATCACGAAGCCTTTCAGCCTGCGGGAACTCGATCTACGCATCCGTTCCCTGCTGCGCCGGGTCACCACCGCGCCCCCTGAAACACCCGACATCCTCGTCGACGGAGATCTCCGCGTCGAGATCGCGGCCGGCCGGGCTCTGCGGAACGAGGAAGCCCTGGCTCTCACAGCGCGCGAGTTCGATCTTCTGGTGTGGTTCCTGCAGCACCCGGGAGTCGTTCACAGTCGCGAAGATCTCATCCGCGAAGTCTGGGGTTGGAACGTCGGAGATCCGTCGACCGTGACGGTGCACGTGCGGCGCCTACGCGAAAAGGTCGAGTCCGACCCCTCCCGCCCGACCCGGTTGGCGACGGTGTTCGGCAAGGGATATCGCTGGGATGCGGCGGAGTCGGGGGGCGCGCTGTGACCCCGGACGAGAACGCGGTGCTCCTGTCGATCCTGACCACGGCAGGCGTCGGACTGGCGGGTACGGCGATCGTGGCTGCGCTCCCCCGCTCCCGGCCCGTCGTGGCAGCCATCGCAGCGCCGTTCGTCGTGGTCGCCTCGCTCGCCGCCGGTGTTGCTGTCGCGACTCGACAGATGCTCATCGACGATCACACGTCCCAGACGCTGCTCATCGTGCTGGCCGCCTGCGCCCCCCTTGCCCTCCTTGTCGGCCTCGTCCTTGCCCGGCGGGCGCGCGCGGTCGAGCGGGACGCAGCCGCCGAGCGCGCCGACAGACAGCGCGCGCGTGAGGTCGAAGACTCCCGACGAGAGACTGTCCGCTGGCTCTCCCACGACCTGCGGACGCCGCTTGCCGGCATCCGGGCACTGGCGGAGTCTGTCGCAGAAGACGGCTCGCCCGACGACCCGCCCGCGCGCATCGTGCGCGAAGTCGACCGACTCGACGCGATGGTCGACGACATCGTGGAACTTTCGCGGCTTCACGGTCAGAGCAGACGTGAAATCACGACGGCAGCGCTCGATGACATCGTGTCGGACGCCGTTGCCTCCGTCTCGCCGCTGGCAGCCGCCCAGGGCGTGCACATCGAAGCGACCGCCCTCGGCGGCGACGTCGTCGAGGTCGAGGTCCGTGAAATCACCCGCGCCGTCACGAACATCATCAGAAACGCCGTGCAGCACACCCCCGCGGGAGGTCGCGTGCTGCTCACGACGACACGGGCAGACGCCTGGGCCGTGGTTTCGGTCACAGACGGATGCGGCGGCATACCGGCAGGCGATCTGCCACACCTTCTCGAACCCGGGTGGCGCGGGGACGCGGCCCGATCCGGCAGCGGAATGGGCCTCGGCCTTGCGATCGCCGACGAGGTCGTCCGAGCTCACGGCGGGGCCGTGACGATCGTCGGGACAGCCCCAGCAGACGGCTGCACCGTGAGCCTGCGGCTGCCGGCAGATAAGGGCGACGCCTCGGGTCGGTCCTAGCTCGGGCTGCCCGGCAGGTTGCGGCAGTTCTTACGGACCCGTGACAAGCGCCGCGCTTTCGTGGCGAGAAGCCTCGCCGTCCCCTTGACTGAGGCTCACCGATGATCTTCCGACCGAGCACAGGAGTCCTCATGCGCCGCTCATCCACCACTGCCGCCGCACTGATCCTCGCCGCCGGCCTCTCGCTGACCGCCTGCGCAACCCCGGCGTCAACCGGCGCGCCAGCAACGCCGTCATCGACCCACATGGACGACGAGATGTCGGGCGGCTCCGCGGAGGAGATGACCACGAGCGAGCCGATGGACGACATGTCAGCCGATGCGATGACCGCCGGCGCCTACCTCACTCTCGAGGAGTACCAGAACGAGATGGCCGACCGCGCCGGCACCGCAGTGGTCTACTTCTTCCACGCCGACTGGTGTCCAAGCTGCCGCGCGACCGAAGAATCTCTCACCACCGCCGGGGTCCCCGACGGGCTCACCGTCGTCAAGATCGACTACGACACCGCCACCGACCTCAAGCGAGAGTACGGAATCACTCAGCAGCACACGTTCGTGCAGGTCAGCGCCGACGGCACACAGCTCGCGAAGTGGACGGGCTCGGTCACCGGCGAAGACATCAAGGCGCAGGCGATCGCCGGATGATCACCGCGCTGGCGGGCGCGCTGCTGGCCGGCGCTCTGACGACTCTCGCTCCCTGCTCGCTCACGCTCTTGCCGATCATCGTGGGCGGCTCCTTGCAGGGCGCATCGAACCGCGATGCCACCCGCCGCGCCATCATCATCACCCTGTCGCTCGGAGCGAGTGTCACGGTCTTCACGCTGCTGCTGCGCGCGACCACGGCGCTCATCGACATCCCCACCCAGGTGTGGCAGATCGCCAGCGGCATCCTGCTCATCGTCCTCGGCCTCTTCTCGGTGTTCCCCGCAGCGTGGGACCGCATCTCCCAGCGCACCGGACTGACCGGCGCCTCCGCGCGGAACCTGGACGCCGCCCACCGCCGCGGTGGAACCCTCGGCGCGATCCTCACCGGCGCTGCGCTCGGCCCCGTGTTCACCTCGTGCAGCCCTCTCTTCGCGTATGTGATCGTGACGGTGCTCCCCGCGGAGCCGGCACGAGGGCTGGCGTTGCTCGGCGCCTACGTCGTGGGGCTCATGGCAGTACTGCTCGTGATCGCCCTGGCCGGGCAGCGCGCCGTCCGCCGAATGCGCTGGGCAGCTGACCCCCACGGTTGGTTCCGGCGGGGACTGGGCATCCTGTTCATCGTCGTCGGCATCCTCATCGCGACCGGGCTGATGCAAGACATCGAAGCCTGGATCCTCACCTCCTCGCCCATCGCGCCGTGGGAGATCGGATCGGACATCGGTCGCTGAGGACCATCGCACGGGGGCTCTTGACAGCGCGCGTATGCGGCGAGAAGCTGATACTAGTTCAACTCAGCGCCCGGATTTCGACTCGCAGGCATCGCCGCGGCACCGGGCGCTGAGTCTTTGTTCAGCGCTAGCGTGGGTGAATGCGCTTCGCCCATGTTTCCCTCCCCGGGTCAGCCACGCCGCAGCTCGTGACCGTCGATGATGACGGTGCAGCCGTGGTGTCGCTGCTCTTCGACGGGGCGCCGGTCACCCTCAACGAGCTCATCGAGGGCGGCGACGAGCTGCTCGATCGGGTTCGCGAGGCGGCATCGACTGCTCCCCGCCTTCCCCTTGACGGCGCCGTCTACGGGCCCGCTGTACCGCAGCCACCCGTCATCCTCGCCGTCGGTCTGAACTATGCGGCGCACTCCAGCGAACTGGGGCTGAAGACCGATACGGCGCCGACAGTGTTCGTGCTGTGGCCCAACTCCCTGGCAGGTCACGACGGCACGACGAGCTGGCCGCGCACACTCAGCGAGTCGGTGGACTATGAGGCCGAGCTCGGAGTGATCATCGGCCGCCCCGCGAAGGACGTGACACCCGAATCGGCCCTTGATCATGTCTGGGGGTACACCGTCGTCAATGACATCACAGCGCGTGACATCCAGTTCGCTGAGGCGCAGTGGTCGCGCTGCAAATCGTTCGACGGCTTCACCCCGGTCGGGCCGGTCGTCGTGACAGCCGACGAGATCCTCGACCCGCAGGATCTGCGCATCTGGACGGTCCTGGACGGACACACGCTCCAGGATGCCTCCACGAGCCAGATGGTCAGGCCCGTGTCGACGCTGATCGCGCACTTGTCGGCATCAGCGACCCTGCTGCCGGGAACTCTCATCTCCACCGGCAGCCCGGGCGGTGCTGGTTATTCGCGGGATCCGCAGGTGTTCCTTCGTGACCGCTCGACGGTGACTGTCGGCGTCGAAGGCATCGGGGAACTGAAAACGCACTGCCGGATCATCGACTGATCCGGCAGTGCGTCGTTGTTGATCGGTCAGTTCGAGTAGACGACCACCGACGCCGTCGACACGACGATGATCGCGATGACGATGCCCAGCACCATGAAGATGATGCTCAGCCAGATCGCCCACTTCGCGGGGGCGTTGCTGTAGCCCGATCCCTTGCTCTGGTTCAGCGCGACGATCCCGAGGATCAGGCCGAGTAGCTGGAAGAAGAAAGCGAGGATCAGTGCGACGATGCCGAGCGTCTTGCCGGGCACGACTGCCGGCGCGCCGGCGGGTGCCTGCGGAGCAGGCTGGTAGGCGGGTGAATCGGACATGGGCGACTCCTTGCGTCCATTGCGGGTGAGGGGTGGTCGCACGCCATTGAGCGACCTCGCCGCAATCTAGCGGCATATTCCCAGCTTCCGCAATGCGGTGGCTCCGTATTACAGGTCGGTGTCTCCCGTGGGAGCGGTCTCGAACCCGATGATCGGCATCGCGGCGGTCACGGCCTGAAGTCCCGAGAGCCGCTCGGGTGAGAGCTGCTTGGTCACTTCGTCGCGCGACATGAGTCCACCCTCCACCACCAGATCAGCGATGTTACGGCCAGACACCAGAGCGGACTTGGCCAGTGCTGCAGCGGCCGCGTAGCCGATGAACGGTGTCAGCGCGGTCACGACACCGACCGAGGCTCCGACCGACGCCGCGAGACGCTCGCGATTGGCGGCGATGCCATCGACGCAGTTCACGCGCAGCGTCCGCATAGCGCGTCGCATCCAGGTGATCGATTGGAAGATCGAGTGAGCGATGATCGGCTCGAAGGCATTCAGCTGCAGCTGACCGCCCTCGACGGCCATCGTGACGGTCAGGTCCGCGCCGGCTACCGCGAAGGCCACCTGATTGACGACCTCCGGGATGACGGGGTTCACCTTGCCGGGCATGATGCTGGATCCCGCCTGGCGCGCGGGCAGCGAGATCTCACCGAGCCCCGCCTGCGGGCCCGACGAGAGCAGACGCAGGTCGTTTGAGATCTTCGAGAGCTTGATGGCGTTGCGCTTCAGGGATGCCGAGAACGACATGAACGCCCCCGTGTCGCTGGTCGACTCGACCAGGTCGGATGCGGTCTCCAGGTCCAGCCCCGTGATCTCGCGAAGATGACGCAGCACCGCCGCCGCATAGTCGGGGTGGGCGGTGATCCCGGTGCCGATCGCCGTCGCACCGAGGTTGACCTCGAAGAGCAGGTGCGCGTTCTCGGTGAGCCGCTGATAGTCCTGGCCCAGGGTGGTCGCAAAGCCGTGGAACTCCTGCCCGAGAGTCATCGGGACGGCATCCTGCAGCTGGGTCCTGCCGACCTTCAGAACGTCATGGAACTCCGTCGCCTTGCGCAGGAACGACTGACGCAGCAGATCGAGCTCTTCCAAGAGTGTCTGCAGATCCAGGCTCAAACCGACCTTGATGGCCGTCGGATAGACGTCGTTGGTGGACTGGCTGCGGTTGGTGTCGTCGATCGGCGAGAGGAACGCGTAGTCGCCCTTGGGCCTGCCGGCTAGCTCCAACGCGATGTTGGTGATGACCTCGTTCGCGTTCATGTTCGTCGAGGTTCCCGCACCGCCCTGAACCACCCCGACCACGAACTGGTCGTGGAACTGACCGTCGATAACGAGCTGCGAGGCTCGGTCGATGAGCGACGCCTTCTCGCGATCGAGAACGCCGATCTCGGCGTTGGCTCGAGCTGCCGCCTGCTTGACCATCGCGAGGGCGCGTACGAGGTCGGCGTAGACCGAAATCGGGCGTCGCGAGATCGGGAAGTTCTCCAGCGCGCGGGCGGTATGGATGCCCCAATACGCGTCAGCCGGGATCTCCATCGACCCCAGAGAATCAGTTTCGGTGCGCGCCGGAGCGGCCGTGTGGTGCGTCATTGTTCCTGCCGTTCATGAGCGCTTTCGAGAGAAGGCCTCGAGGCGCTCGTGGGGGGTGAGTGCCGCCATCCGTTCGACCCACTCCTCGGAGAAGTAGTCGCCGGTGTCGGCATCGACGACCGGCACGACGGCGTGCGTGATCGTCGCCTCGTACACGTGTACGAGGTGGAAGGACTGCCCGGCATCCATGCCGTTGACTTGCTGCGCGGGCCGGGCGAGATCCATGGTGTAGCAGGTGGCTGCCGAGACAGACACGGGGATGCCCGCGAAGGTCGCGCTCGTCGAATAGTGCAGATGACCGGCGAGGATGCCGCGAACATCGGTACCCGCGATGACCTCGGCGAGCCGCTGCTGGTCGCGCAACTCGAGGATGTCGAAGAACGGCAGGTGGGACGGAATCGGCGGGTGATGCATCGCGAGGAGCGTCCCGAGCGGCGCGGGGGTCGCGAGCTGCTCGTGGAGCCACCGAAGCTGTCCCTCGTCGAGGTCGCCGTGATGCCAGCCGGGCACCGAGGTGTCGAGCGCGATGAGGCGCAGTCCGCCAAGATCCCAGACACCGGTCACCGGTTCCTGCGTCGGTTCGGCATCCAACAGCTGCTCGCGAAGCATCGGGCGCTCATCATGGTTGCCCGCCACCCAAACCAACGGCGCCTCGAGCTCCTGGGCGAGGGGCTCCAGGAGCGCACGCAGGTCACGGTAGGCGCCGGGCTCACCCTCGTCAGTGAGGTCGCCGGTCACCACGATCGCGTCGGGACGGATGCCGAGGCTCCGCACCTTGTGAAGGGTCCGGTCCAGGTTCGCTGCGGTGTCGAATCGCCCGCCGAGGCGCCGATCACCGTCGAGGAAGTGGGTGTCGCTCAGGTGCACGATCGTCCGCAGCGCGGGCGGATACTGACCGAAACGCACGGGAGCCGAAGCCATGTCGCCAGCATACGTCGCACGGGCGACGCGGCCCTCTCGACTAGCGTGGGTCGGGTGACATCCGTCCCCGAAGCACCCCGCGCCGCCCGCCGTCCCATCCTGCGTTCTCATCATGGCGACGAGGTCGAGGATGCCTACGAATGGCTCCGCGCAAAGGATGACGCCGACGTTCGCGCCCACCTCGAGGCAGAGAACGCCTTCACCGAGGCGCGCACCGCCCACCTTGCACCGCTTCGCGAGCAGATCTTCGAGGAGATTCGTTCGCGCACACTCGAGACCGACATGTCGGTGCCGGTGCGTCGCGGACAGTGGTGGTACTACACCCGCTCCGTAGAAGGGCAGCAGTATGGCATCCATTGCCGGGCGCCCTTGGCCTCGCCGGAGGACTGGGACCCGCCGGTCCTCTCCCCCGACACCGCGGTTCCGGGCGAGCAGGTGCTGCTCGATGCCAACCGCGAAGCCGACGGGCATGAGTTCTTCGCCCTCGGCAGCTTCGAGGTTTCCACCGATGCGACCAGGTTGCTCTATGCCGTCGATACGGTCGGTGACGAGCGATACACGATCCGCGTGCGCGATCTCGAGAGCGGTGAACTGCTACCTGACGAGATCCCCGACACGTTCGCGGGAGCAAGCTTCTCCCCCGACGGCCGCCATATCGTCTACACGACGGTCGACGAGGCCTGGCGACCCGACACCGTGTGGCTTCACGAGATCGGCACCGCGACATCCGATGACCGCACGCTCTTCCACGAACCCGACGACCGCTACTGGGTCGGAGCGGGATTCACACGCAGCGACCGCTACCTGATCATCGAGCTGGGCTCCTCCATCACCTCGGAAGAGTGGCTGATGGATGCCGACGACCTGGCGGGGCAGCCCCGCGTCGTGTGGCCGCGGCAGGAGGGCGTGGAGTACTCAAGCTCCCACGCGGTCGTGCACGGTGAAGACGTGCTCTACATCCTGCACAATGACGGCGCGCTGGACTTCGAGCTCATTCGGGTTCGCGCCGACGACCCGCAGGGTGAGCGCGAGGTCGTGATCGCGCATCAGCCCGGTCGGCGCCTGCTCGGCATCTCGACCTTCCGCGACTGGGCAGTGCTGGGCTACCGGCGCGATGGACTCTCTCGGCTCGCGACGTTCGACTATGCCACGGCGACACCGACCGAGATCGTGTTCGATGAGGAACTGTACGACGTCGGGACAGCGGGAAACCCCGAGTGGGCACCGCCGATGATCCGAATCGCGTTCGGATCGTTCGTGACGCCTTCGACGGTGGTCGACCTCGTCGTCGCCACCGACGAGCGCCGCATCCGCAAGCAACAGCCGGTGCTCGGCGGCTACGACCCTGCCGACTACGGTCAGCGCCGCGTCTGGGCCCTCGCAGAAGACGGCACGCGGATCCCCGTATCCCTGGTGTGGCGACGCTCGTTCGGCGAGCCCGGCGAGAAACCTCGCCCGCTGCACCTCTACGGCTACGGATCGTACGAGCACTCCATCGATCCGGCGTTCTCGATCGCGCGACTCTCGGAGCTCGATCGCGGTGTGGTCTTCGCGGTAGCCCACGTCCGCGGCGGTGGTGAGATGGGACGCAGCTGGTACGAAGACGGCAAGCTGCTGAGCAAGCGCAACACGTTCACCGACTTCGTTGCGGCGGCCCGCCACCTGGTCCAGAACGGGTACACGGATGCCGATCACCTCGTTGCCGAAGGTGGAAGTGCCGGCGGCCTGCTCATGGGCGCTGTCGCCAACATCGCTCCGGAGCTGTTTGCCGGCATCCTGGCTGTCGTTCCGTTCGTGGATGCCCTGACGACCATCCTCGATCCCTCGCTACCGCTCACCGTGATCGAATGGGACGAGTGGGGCAATCCGCTGGATGACCCCGACGTCTATGCGTACATGAAGGGCTACACACCCTACGAGAACGTGCGCGATGGCGTCGACTACCCGCGGATCCTCGCGGTCACCTCACTCAACGACACCCGCGTGATGTACGTGGAGCCTGCCAAGTGGGTCGCCCGACTCCGCGAGGTAGGCGCCGATGCGCTGCTGAAGTGCGAGATGTCAGCCGGGCACGGTGGTGTCAGTGGACGCTACAACTCGTGGCGCGAGCGGGCCTACGAACTCGCGTGGATCTTCGACGTCCTCGGGGTTGCGCAGGACTGATCCCGCGTCATACCCCGGCCACTCACGCAGGTAGGCAAAATCACCGGCGTAGGACGGTTCCACGCCAACACCTCCTACCTGGGTGATTTCTCCTACCTGCGCGATACGAGCGGGTGCCGGTGGAGGCCCTGGGCGATGGCATCCGTCACCGTCGCCGTCACGTACTCCGGCTCGAACAGGACCTGGTGGTAGTCGAAGCGCAGGACGGTGAACCCTCGCAGGGCGAGTCGGGCGTCAGCCCGAAGATCCCGGCGGCGATCGGATGCCTGGTGGTGAGCGAACCCGTCGAGCTGGATGGCGAGCCGATCACCGATCAGTCCGTCCAGCGGATGCCCGTCCACCCAGACCTGTTGCGCGACCGTTACCCCGATGCTGCGCATCAGATGGATGAAGTGGGTTTCGATACCCGAGTCCGACAGCCGTGAAGCGACCGATGCCAGCCGCAGGGCGCGCTCACTCCCCCACTGGACGCGTTCCAGCACGCGCCGATCCGCGCGGCCGCTGCGCAGCGCCGACTCCCACACCGCTGCCGCGTCAGCGAGCGGCACGCAGCGCGCGACGTGGAACAGCACGTTGACCAACGGCTCGTCCGTCTGAATCGTCGAGGTAGGTGCGGGGCCGCTGCCCCAGTGCAGCCGCACCCCGGGCACACGGACGTGGGACGCCGTTCGCGCTACCGCGATATGAACCTCGTCGTGGAGCGGAGTCCACAATCCCAACGCCGAGGCTGCACTCAGGCAGGTGAGACGTCCACCAGCCGTCGCAGCTGCGCGTCGAGCCGAGGCACTGCCCGAGAGCACGAGCCAGCTCCGACGTACTCGCTCAACGGCCCCTGACGCGACAGCAACACGGACGACGTGCACAGTAAAGCCTGCCGCGGCGACCGATCGCGAGTGCGCGACGCCGCCGCGTCCGTCGAGCCATCGCACCACATCATCGACGCTCCGCATCCGTTGACTCTTGCGCGCGCACCCGGCGCGAACGGACCAATGCGCACAACCGTGGATGCCGCGCCGGACACGCCCGCCGGGGAGGAATGCTGCGCGTGAACCTGACGCAGGAGAAATCCCCAGGGTAGGACGAATCGACGTCAACACGTCCTACGCTCCGAAGACGTCCTACGCTCGTGCGCGGGCGGAGTCGTGCGTGCAGGCGGATGCCGCGAGCAGCCGATCAGCCGAAGAGTGCTGCGGCTTCCTCGTAGCGGTAGAGCGGAACGGTGTTCAACTCGCCCAGCGCTTCTTCGAACGAAACGCGGACGATATCGGTTCCGCGCATCGCGACCATCTGACCCCACGCACCGTCGACGAGCGCGTCGGCGGCGTGCAGCCCGAGGCGTGTCGCGAGGACGCGGTCGAACGCGGAGGGCGATCCGCCGCGCTGGATGTGGCCGAGCACCGTCGCCCGCGTTTCGATGCCGGTGATGCGCTCGATCTCGGGAGCGATGAGCTCACCGATACCACCCAGGCGCGGACGGTTGAACGCGTCCAGACCCTTGTGGCTGTGGGCCTCGTCCATACCCGTGATGGTGAACCCCTCCGAGACCACGACCAGCGGCGCGCGGCCGCGATCGTGGGCGCTCGTGACCTGCCGGCAGATCTCGTCGATCGACATCGGGACTTCGGGGATGCAGATCACGTGCGCCCCCGCCGCGATGCCTGCGTGCAGGGCGATCCAGCCGACGTGGCGGCCCATGACCTCGGCGACCATGCACCGCTGGTGCGAGTCGCCGGTCGTGCGCAGGCGGTCCATCGCGTCGGTCGCGATGTTGACGGCGGTGTCGAACCCGAACGAGTAGTCGGTAGCGCGCAGGTCGTTGTCGATCGTCTTCGGGACACCCAGGACGTTGATGCCGTCCTTCCAGAGGCGGTCGGCTGCCGCGAGCGTGCCCTCACCGCCGATCGCCAGGATGCCGTCGATACCGGCATCCTCGAGCGTCCGAGCGATGTTCTCGGCGCCCCCTCGCGGCCCCTCATACGGGTTGGTGCGGCTGGTGCCGAGGATCGTGCCGCCGACCTTCGACAGGCCCTTCACGTCGTGGCGCGAGAGGGGGAAGAAGTCGCCGTCGACGACGCCGCGCCATCCGTCACGGATGCCGACAAAATCGAGCCCGTACGCCGTCGTGCCCTTGAGGACCACGCCGCGGATGACCGCGTTCAGACCGGGGCAGTCGCCGCCGCTGGTGAGGATGCCGATTCTCATGTGCCGTCCCTGTTGGTGTTTCCGGATGCAAGGTGGCGACGTTGCCTCCACCGACACTAGCGTCCACGCCCCGCGGCATCCATCCCCGGGCCGCCGTGATTACTCGGCGAGCCCCGTGGGGATGGTGCGCGGCGTTTAGTCGACCTCGCCCAGCGCCTGCCGCAGCAGGTGCATGAGCGCCGCGAGCTGCACGGAGTCGCTCGATGCCGGGTCGACAGCCTCACCGTCGAGGGCACGCAGCGCGAGACCCTGTTTGGTGTCGATCAGTTCGGCGATCTTCGTGTCGATCGTGTGCGCCGCGATGATCCGCCACGCCGTGACTGGCTCGTCCTGGCCGATGCGGTGCACGCGGTCGATTGCCTGTGTCTGCTCGGCGGCGGTCCAGCTGAGCTCCGCGAGAACGACGTTCGACGCGGCCTGCAGGTTCAGTCCGACACCGGCTGCCGTGAGCGAACACACCGCGATTGCGACATCGGCATCCTCGTTGAACGCGTCGATCGCCTGCTGGCGAGCTATCGTGGTCTGCTCGCCGCGGATCGAGACGGTGCGCAGCCCCGCCTGAGCGAAGTGGCGCTCTGCCGCATCCATGACATCGATGTGCTTCGCGAAGAACACGACCTTGCCGACCGACCGCTGCAATTGCGCTGCGTAGTCGGCAGCGACAGTGGCCTTGGCCTGGCCGATACGCCGGACCATCGTGAAGACGTTCTCGCTGCCGGAACCGGCAGCCTTGGACTCTTCGAGTTCGCCCTCAGCCACGAGCCGGACGATGTCGCCGTCGATCTCGCCGGGGGCAAGTCCCCGATCGCCGCGCGCGTCGATGATCCGCCGGTATTTGGCTGCCAGACGCTCACCGAGCTCGCGCTCGGCCTGGCGGATCGAGCGCCCATACTCGTCGTCGAGCTCGACCGGCAGGTCGGCGATGAGCTTGTCGGGAAGGTCTGCGGCGACATCCTTCTTCTTGCGCCGCACGATGCCCATCGAGATGACGGCGGAGCGCGCTTCAGGGTAGAAAGCCTTGTCTGCCGGGGTGAGTCCGGTCTCATCGAGCTTTTCCATCAGCGTTGAGCCGGGCTTGTCGCCGGTCGTCCAGCCGAGGAAGCGCCAAATGGCATCGAAGTCTTCGACGTCGTTGATCAGCGGCGTTCCGGTCAGCGCGAGCAGCAGCGGATTGTGGACCTGCTCCTTGATGCGACTGGCCAGCGCGAGCACGTTCTGCGAGCGCTGTGACGTGAGGTTCTTGATGAAGTGGGCTTCGTCAACGACCATGCCCTTCAGCCCGATCGAACCGAGCCATGACAGGTGCCGGTCGAGAATCTCGTAGTTGACGATGAAGACGTCGGCGAAGGCATCCAGGTCCTCACCGTCGCCCGAGATGACCGTTGCGCGGCGGTGCGGCGTCCACCGCTCCACCTCGCGAGCCCAGTTCATCTTGACGACATTGGGCACGACGGCAAGCAGCGGATAGGCGCCAGCGACGGATGCCGCGAGCACCGACTGCGCGGTCTTGCCGAGGCCCGGCTCATCGGCCAGCAGGAACGTGCGGTGTCCCTCGCGCACCGACTCCAGGAAGCGGGACTGGTGAGGCATGATCTCCAGTCCGCGCGGCGAGAGCCGATCGAACTCGGGAACCGGCGGAAGCTCCATGGATGCCGCCGCACCTCCGGCACCGGTCTCGAACGCCTTGTAGAGGGGGCCCATGAGCTCCCACCCGTCCAGGCGGCGCCGGGGGGTGTCCCGAGGAGCCCGGACAGTCAGATCCGGCGCGAGGAACGGGTTGGCCATCTGTCGCGCCTCGATCGAGGCAGGCACCACCTGGCGCTCGGCGAGCGCGGCGGGCACGACCTGCTGCGTGGGAGCCGGGGTATCGGTGATGATCAGTTCGTCCGGCGGAAGCTCCGCGCCGGATTCGAGCAGCCAGTCACGGCGCATGCGACGGGCCACGGGCGATGTCGCCTGATCGACCTCGAGCAGCTGGATGAGGGACGTGTCCCGCGCAGCGGTCTTGGCAAGGATCGTCGCGACGCCGTCAAGACGCTTGAGCAGCTCGGCGCGCGCGGCATCCGCAATAGACGAGTCGGCCTTCACGCGGGCGCGCTCCTCGCGAACGAGGAACGCGATCACCTGGAACTTCACACGGTTGGTGGGCCCGAGCTTGCCGCGCTGGGCCTTTGCCTCGACCTCGCGCACCTTGCGCGCGAGGATCGGGATGATCGGGGCCTCGTCGTCGCGGCGCGCGGACGAGGATCTCTTGCGCCGCTGAGCGGCGGTTGCCGTAGCCGGCATGCTCCTCCTGAGCGTTGATACATCTGTGACCGCCGCCGTCGTGGCGTCGGATATGCGTCTGGAATAGACGCGATCTCACTTGAACATCGACGCCTGCGGCTCACGAGAACACGGGCACTCGCTTCTGCGAGCTGTGCAATCTGACGCGGCGTCGCCCCTAGTCTAGCGCGAGTGCGCGGTGCGACATCGCGAGGGCCTTTCAGGGCATCCGGATGACGCAGCGGGTGGTGTCACGGCCACAGCGTGGCGACGATGTCCTCCGTATAGCCGTCGGGCGCGAAGTTCACCCAGTGCGTGGCGACCCAGCCGTCGCCCTGCACGTAGTGCGTCTCACCGATTGACACGATGTTGTCGTTGCGATCGATGGTCTGCTGCTCAATGCGACACACCGTGCCCGCCCCGAGGGCCTCACACGCCATGCCCGAGCTCGTGAAGGCATCCAGGAGAGCGGACGACTGATCCGACGAAACGATCGAGACATTCGTCACGAGGCCGGGTGCGCCAGCAGCGCCCCACGAGCACCGCAACGTCGGAATCCCCGAGGTCAGAATCTCCAGTGCCTGGACGTTCTCGGTCGCGTAAATCGTGATGCCAGGGTCGTTCAAAGGCGGATTGGTGCTGTTGAGCTCTTCGAGCATCGCAGGCGAGTACAGCGCGTCGCACGAATCCGGCAGCGTGAATCCCGCCTCGGCGGTCGGTGAGGGGGCAACTGTCGAGCTCCCGCTCGGAGTGGGAACCGCCGACGATTCGGATGCCGTGGGTGCGGGAGGGTCGGAGGGTAGCGGGTCGCACCCGGCGAGCGCGAGGACGCCAGCGATCAGCGCGACGACGGCGAGGGAGCTCGAACGCATCCTGTTCTCCTTGGGCTTGACAGCAGGAGCGACGATACCTCGCGCTTCCCTGTCCCGCTGTCCCCCGCGCCGACCGGTGCGTAGGCTGAAGGCATGAGCGAGACCACCGACCAGATCACCGAGGCACAGCTGGCAGCCACGATCGACCACGCGATCTTGAAGCCCGAGTTCACGCGCGACGACGTCGACGCGCAGCTGACGATCGCCCGGGACTGGAAGGTCTTCAGCGTGTGCGTCCGCCCCTCCGATATCCGCCATGCCGTGCAATTCCTCGACGGCTCCGGCGTCGCCGTCGGCACCGTCATCGGCTTCCCCCACGGAACCACCTCGACCGCCGCGAAGGTAGCGGAGACCCGACAGGCCGCCGCGGACGGCGCTACGGAGTTCGACATGGTGGTCAACATCGGCGCGCTGCGTTCGGGATTCGACGATGTAGTCCGTGACGACATCCGTGCCGTTGTCGAAGCCGCGGACGGCGCTGTGACCAAGGTCATCCTCGAGGTATCCCTCCTCGACGACGAGCAGATCGAGCGGGGGTCCCGACTTGCCGAAGAGGCGGGGGCCGACTTCGTGAAGACCTCGACGGGCTTCGCCGGCGGTGGCGCGACGGTCGAAACGGTGAGTCTCATGCGGCGCACCGTGGGGCCGGACACGCAGGTGAAGGCATCCGGCGGCGTACGCAGCCTCAAGGACGCCTTGACGATGCTCAAGGCTGGCGCAACCCGACTGGGCACAAGTGGCAGCGCGACGATCCTCGGCGAGCTTCGTCAGATTGCAGCCGGCGGAACAGCCAGCGGCGCGGTGGACGAGTCCTCCTACTAGCTCTCAGCCGTCGGGATCAGTCGGTGGACTGGTCCCGCGCGAGAATCTCGCGGGTTCGCTCGACATCGTCGGCGATCTGGGCGACGAGGGCATCGATGCCTTCGAACGCTCCCATGCCACGGATGCGCTCGACGAATCGCACTTCGACGTGATGGCCGTAGAGGTCGAGGTCGGTCTCGTCGAGCACGTAAGCCTCGACCTGCCGTGATGCGACGTCGTCAAACGTCGGGTTTGTGCCGATGCTGATCGCTGCCGGGTAGCGGATGCCGGGGCGCAGACCACTGGCATCCGCTTCGTCGATCAGCCAACCGGCGTAGACCCCGTCAGCCGGGACGAACCCTTCGAGGTCGGGGCTGAGGTTCGCTGTGGGGTACCCGATCTCTCGTCCGCGCTTGAGCCCGTGGACGACCTCGCCGACGACGGAATGGTCGCGCCCGAGCAACTTGCGGGCGCCCGCGACGTCCCCGGAGCTCAACAGCTCCCTGATCCAGGTCGACGAGACGCGCCTGCCTCGGTCGGCAGCTCGCACGTCATGGACGACATCCACATCGAAACCGTGACTGAGACCCAAAGCGGTGAGGGACTCCGCCGTGCCGGCGCCGCCGCGCCCGAAGCGGAAGTCGGCGCCTACCAGCACGGCTTGCGCCGCCAAAGTGTCAACGAGCACGAGGCGCGCGAACTCGTCAGCCTCCAGAGAGGCGAGACCTTCGTCGAAGCGCAACACCAGTACGGCGTCAACGCCGGTGTCGGCGAGCAGCCGGACCTTCTGGTTCACCCCGATGAGGTTCTCGGGGCACTTGTCGGGGGCCAGCAGCGCCAGCGGATTCCGGTCGAACGTGACGGCGACGACGGTGGCACCCATCGACACTGCCTTCACTCGTGCACGGGCGATCACTGCGCGGTGACCGGAGTGCACGCCGTCGAACTTGCCGATGACAACAACGCTCGGGCCGAAGCCCGGCGGCACCTCGGCCGGATCTCGAAAGACGATCATGACGCGGCGGCGACCTCGTCGAGAGCGGCAACGCGGGAAGGCCGGTGCGACCAGAGCCACCACAGCCCCAGGAACGGCAGGATGAGCGGAACGAAGACGTATCCGATATAGCCGCCCGGGCCGATTCCCCCGAAATAGGACCACACCGACGGGTGCCCGAAGATCTCGGGGACGAGGTAGCTGAGCGTCCCCACGATGAGCACGCCGGCGAGTTCGAACGAGATCGCGATCCACGCGACCAGGTACCAGCCACGGCGTCCGGCGAAGATGAGCGCGAGGGTGGCGACGATGTAGACCACAGCGGCAAGCGCCGACAGTGTGTAAGCGACAGGGGCCTCGTCGAACTCGCGCGCAATCTGAACGAACGAGCGACCGGTGGCCGCCAGGGCCATGATCGCGTAGACGATCACGAGTACCCGTCCGATTCCTGTCATGCGGGGTCGGGAAGGCGTAGTCATAGCGGCATTCATCCTACGTCCCACGCGGCCGGTCTCGGGGCGAGCAGCGACCCGCGCGAGACGTTCAACCGATCTGGATCGTCCAGATGACCTGCATCCGCCACACCATCACGGCAACCGACAGCGCAGCGATCCCCATGATGACCGTGCTCCATCGGCTGCGCTCGAGCAGCGCCCAGATCACCGCTGCCGGGGGCAGGAGCGCCGCCGAGACGAGGTAGACCCAGAACTCGAGGACGCTCCCGGTCGGCAGGTTGCCGACGAAAGGCGCCACGATCGCGATGACGACCTGCGCCACCAGCAGCAGCTCCAGCAGCGCGAGAGCTCCGACCGTGTAGTCGCTCGGGCGACGCCCGGCAAGACCCAGGATGACGCAGAGCAGACCTCCCAGGACCGCCACTGCCACCTGCACGTAGGTGAACCACAGGATCATGAGCCCTCCGCCATGTTCATCGCACTCTTCAGATCGTTTCCGCGCCGCTCCAGGATGCCGACCAGCCGCCCGTCGGGGTCGATGGCCGCTGTCCCTGACGACAGTCGGTCCGCGGCACCGAGGATCCGCTTGCCGTGGCGGAGGTCGCGGGCTTCCTCCCCGGTGACCGGGACTGCGCCGAGAACCGCCGTCGCGACTGCTGCCGGCGCTAGCAGCCGAGCGTCAGTGATGTCGTCTAGTCCCGCCCCGTCGGCCACGAGGAACGGGCCGATGCGGGTGCGTCGCAACGCGGTCAGGTGCCCTCCGACCCCGAGCGAGGCGCCGAGATCTCGAGCGAGGGCACGGATATACGTGCCGCTGGAGCAATCGACCACAACATCCAGGTCGATCACCGCTATCGGCGCGCCATCGGCATCCGTAGCGCCCCGGCGCGCGTGCTGAACCTCGAATCGCGACACGGTCACGGTGCGGGCTGCGAGCTCCACCTGCTCCCCCGCGCGGACGCGGTCGTACGCGCGGCGGCCGTCGACCTTGATCGCAGAGACGGCACTGGGCACCTGATCGATCGTTCCGGTGAGCGCGTCGATGCCGACACGGATCTCGGCATCCGTCACCGCCTGGGCAGACGCCACCGCGGTGACCTCGCCCTCGGCATCGTCGGTGGCGGTCGAGACGCCCAGCCGAATCGTCGCCTCGTAGGTCTTGTCCAGGCCAACGATGAAGGTCAGCAGGCGTGTCGAAGCGCCGACACCGAGCACGAGGAGTCCCGTGGCCATCGGATCCAGTGTTCCGGCGTGGCCGACCTTGCGTGTATCGAGGGCGCGGCGGGCGCGGGCCACCACATCATGGCTGGTCATGCCGCCTGGCTTATCGACGAGCAGGATGCCGCTCGGATCGCTCATCGAATCACCTTCGGGTTCGCCGGATCGGAGTTGTCGATGCGAACGGCGGCGAGAGCCACGGGACCTACGCGGTCGATGTACAACTCCTGGCCCACGCGATAGCGCTCGTTGGAGGCCGCGGCAGGGTCAGGGTCGGTTCCGTCGCGCTGCGCCATGCGGGCGAAGCGCACCTCCGCGGGTGCTTCCAGCCAGATAGACCAGTCCCAGATGTCGATGAGTTCAGGCCGGTGCAGAAAAATGCCGTCGACGACCAGGACGGCATCCTGCGGCGCTGTCGTCCACTCTGCTTCAACCGGGATGTCGCGCTCGAGATCGAACGCCGCCACCTGGAAGCCGGTGGTCGCGCCGGTCAGCCCGCCCTCACGAAACGGGTCGACCAGCACCCGGCGGAACGTCGCGTAGTCGTAGGAGTCGAGGTAGAACCCCTCGGGTGAGCGCCTGCCGCGCGCGTAGCGTTCCGCGCGAGGGCGGTGGAAGCCGTCGATGCTGGCGCGGACTGCCACAAGACCCATGTCGTTCATGACAGCCGCGAGGGTGTCGGCGAACACGGTCTTCCCGGCCCCGTCGGCCCCGTCCACAGCGACGATCGAGCGGCCTGCCAGCTGGCGCCGGGGAAGCGCGCTGACCAGTTCACGCATCAGCGTCACGGTCGGTGTGGCGGGCAGACGCATACTCCCAGCCTATTCCGCACGAGCCCGCTCCCCTGCGGACCGGCCGACACGGTCTCTCCGACCGAAGCGCGGCGCGCGCGGCATAGGCTGAAGGTCGTGCATCCGCTCGCGTCCGACCTCAACGAGTGGTTTGGGCACAACGCGAGAGATCTGCCCTGGCGCAGGCCCGGAGTCGGCGCGTGGGCGATCCTTGTCAGCGAGTTCATGCTGCAGCAGACACCGGTGAATCGGGTGATTCCGCACCTGCAAGCGTGGCTTGAGCGTTGGCCGACACCCGCCGCCCTTGCCGATGCCTCTCCCGCCGAGGCAGTCACCCAGTGGGCGAACCTGGGATATCCGAGGCGAGCCCTGTGGCTTCACCGCGCGGCGGAAGAGATCACCGCACGACACGGAGGCGTGGTTCCCCGAGACGTGGACGACCTCTTGGCTCTGACCGGCATCGGCGACTACACGGCTCGCGCGGTGGCGGTCTTCGCGTACGGCGACCGGCATCCGGTCGTCGACACCAACACGCGCCGGGTGCTCGCGCGCGCGATCGACGCCCGATCCCAGCCGGGGCCCCCGTCCCGGCGAGACCTCGACGCCATGGCCGCTCTTCTTCCTGATGAGCGCGCGGATGCTGCACTCTTCAATGCCGCGACGATGGAGCTCGGCGCGACAGTCTGCACGGCGCGAGCACCGCGGTGCGACGTGTGTCCGATCGCAGACAGATGCGCATGGCGGGCTGCCGGCTATCCCGATACCGGAGACCGACGCCCGCGGCAGGCCACCTACGAGGGAAGCGACCGCCAGGTTCGCGGGCTCGTCCTGCGGGCGCTCCGGCAGGTCGCGCCCTCACCCGTCGCAGCCGAGAATCTCGCGCCGGACTGGCCGGATCGGATGCAGCGGGACCGCGCGATCGATTCCCTCGTCGCCGATGGACTCATCGAGCTCGAGGACGGTAGTGCCTGCCTGCCGCGGGGGCGAAAGTCCCTATCTGAGGCATCCGCGACACCGTAGCCTCACGTCTCGTGAAGACAGTGGTGATCTACGAGTCGATGTTCGGCAACACCCGAGATATCGCCCGCGCGACGGCTGAAGGCCTGGCGGAGTGGTCGGATGTGTCGATCACGGATGTCGACAGCGCCCTGCTGACGGTGCCGACGGATGTCGCGCTGGTCGTAGCCGGTGGCCCGACTCACGCGTTCTCGATGTCGCGCCAAGCAACGCGGTACGACGCCGTCTCACGCGGGGCCGTGCGAGCCAGCTCCCGCGGTCTTCGCGAATGGCTGGGCGCTGTCAGCGTGACCACGCCGGTGTCGCTTGCAACGTTCGACACGCACACCAAACAGCGGTGGGTGCCGGGCTCTGCCAGTCGGGCTGCGGCCAAGGAGGGCCGAGCGCGCGGCTTCGTCCCGGTCGCCTCACGGAGCTTCTATGTCTCCGACATCCAGGGACCGCTCGTAGCCGGTGAACTGGAGCGCGCTCGCCACTGGGGTCGCTCACTCCAATCGGCCGTGCGCACTCCGGTGCACGGCTGAACTGATCGGGGCCGAGAACTCAGTCCTCGTCGTCGGCGAGAGCGCGCGGCGCCACGTACGGGTCGGCGTCGCCGGCGTAGGTTGCAGATGCAGCAAGGCCCGCAACGGCGTCATCCCGTTCGCGCGCCTCACGAAGCAGGTCCTCGATGTGTCCGGCGTCCTCGGCCAGACCGTCGTGGATGAACTCCAGCGTCGGGGTCAGCCGCACGCCGAGCTTTCGCCCGACCTCGCTGCGGAGCATCCCGGTCGCGGCTCGCAGCGCGTCAGCTGTTGACGTCCGTTCTTCTTCGCTGCCCAGCACCGTGTAGAAGACTGACGCGTGCTGCAGGTCACCGGTGACGCGAACGTCGGTGATCGTCACGAACCCCATGCGAGGATCGCGCAGCCCCTTCTCCAGACGCTCGGCAACGAGCACCTTGATCCGGTCGGCCATGCGTGCCTGACGTTCCCCAGTCATCTCATCTCTCCTTGCGCTTGCACAACCACCGAGAGTCAGGATGCCCCGACCGGAGCGGGCGGGACATCCTGAATCTCAGCGCGTCATGGTTCTCAGCCGCGCGGCTTCTCCACGAGTTCGGTCGTCTCGATCTCGTCGCCGACCTGAATGTCGTTGAACTTACCGAGGCCGATACCGCACTCGTAGTCGGTGCGAACTTCGGTGACGTCATCCTTGAACCGGCGAAGCGACTCGATTGCCAGGCCATCGGCGATGACGACACCCTCGCGGATGACGCGCGCCTTGGCGTTGCGGGTGATCGTGCCGCTGCGGACGATACATCCGGCGATGTTGCCGAACTTCGAGGACCGGAACACCTCGCGGATCTCGGCGACACCCGACTGCACCTCTTCGAACTCCGGCTTGAGAAGACCCTTGAGGGACTGCTCGACGTCGTCGATCGCGTTGTAGATGACCGAGTAGAAGCGGATGTCGACACCCTCGCGGGCAGCCCGCTCGCGCGCCTTCGAGTCCGGTCGGACGTTGAATCCGAGGATGATCGCGTTGTCGATCGTCGCCAGGTTCACGTCGGACTCGGTGATCGCACCGACACCGCGGTGGATGATGCGCAGCTGCACCGAATCGTCGACCTCGATCTTGAGGAGCGACTCTTCCAGCGCCTCGACGGCACCGGACACGTCGCCCTTGATGATGAGGTTGAGCGATTCGACCTTGCCCTCTTCGAGCGCCCGGGTGAAGTCCTCGAGCGAGATGCGCTTGCGTGCCTTGGCCAGCTGAGCGTTGCGCTCCGCAGCTTCACGCTTCTCAGCGATCTGGCGAGCCATGCGGTCCTCGTCGGTGACAATGAAGACGTCACCGGCGCGCGGCACGGAGTTCAGACCCTGCACCTGGACCGGACGCGAGGGCGCTGCCTCCTCGACCGGGTCGCCGTTCTCGTCGACCATCGCGCGGACGCGGCCATAGGCGGTACCCGCGACGATCGCGTCACCGACACGCAGCGTTCCGGACTGGATGAGCACTGTCGCAACCGAACCACGGCCCTTGTCGAGCTTGGCTTCGATCGCGACACCGCGGGCATCCTTGTTCGGGTTCGCACGCAGGTCCAGGCCGGCGTCCGCGGTCAGCAGAACAGCGTCCAGCAGATCCTGGATGCCGGTCCCCTGGCGCGCCGACACGTCGACGAACATGACGTCGCCGCCGTACTCCTCGGCGACCAGACCGTACTCGGTCAGCTGCTGGCGGACCTTCTGCGGGTTGGCATCCGGCTTGTCGACCTTGTTGACTGCCACAACGATCGGCACCCCGGCGGCCTGTGCGTGGTTGAGCGCCTCGACCGTCTGGGGCATGATGCCGTCGTCGGCGGCGACCACGAGGATCGCGAGGTCGGTCACCTGCGCACCACGGGCACGCATGGCGGTGAACGCCTCGTGACCCGGGGTGTCGATGAAGGTGATGGCCCGCTCGATGTCTTCGTGCTCGGTCCACACCTGGTAGGCACCGATGTGCTGGGTGATGCCACCGGCCTCACCCGCTACGACATTGGTCTGACGGATGGCGTCGAGCAGACGGGTCTTACCGTGATCGACGTGACCCATGACGGTCACGACGGGGGGACGGATCTCGAGGTCTGCGTCGTCCTCTTCGGCCAGCTCCTGCTCGAGGTTCAGACCGAAGCCTTCGAGCAGTTCCTTGTCCTCGTCCTCGGGCGAGACCATCTGGATCTTGTAGCCGAGCTCGGCGCCGAGCACCTCGAACGTCGCCTCATCCAGCGACTCGGTTGCTGTGGCCATCTCACCGAGGTTGAACAGGATCGTCACGAGCGTGCCGGGCTGCACCGTGTAACCGCGGATCGCTTCGAGCTTGTCGGCGAAGTCCGAGATCGACGCGCCACGACGCAGGCGAATGATCTCGCCGTTGCCCTTCTGGACGTTGACGCCACCGACCTGCGGGGCATCCCTCATCTCGAATTCTTGACGCTTTGCCCGACGCGACTTGCGCTGCTTGGACTTGCCGCCGCCCTTACCAAACGCACCAGCGGTACCACCGCCGCGGCCGTGGCC
>Ga0209066_10000464_pt1 | contig 59523 bp, 43 predicted proteins | sample All_14_2_FD_187198 | JGI IMG/M metagenome (GOLD analysis project Ga0209066, IMG submission 187198) | Freshwater microbial communities in response to fracking from Pennsylvania, USA - Allegheny Zone_MetaG_DW_15 (SPAdes) (version 2) ...
CATATTCACTTTTGACGATAGTCTCGACTATAGATTAAAATATTTTTCAAATAGTATTGTTGTCTATGTTGTTGGTTAATTTTATTTAGTTTATTATTTTCTTGCAGTTAATAATTTTCGATAAGAGCTTCGATTTGTGTCAGGGTTGAACGATAGTCATTAATATTTTGCTGAAATTGTTGGTGTTGGTACTAATATTTGATTGAAATCTTTATAAAAACCAATTAATTACATATGAGGAATGTTTACTTATTGCTACTGTTATCTTGTTTGGGAGCAGTAGCCAGAGCGCAGACAGCTGCGAGCTACATTTTTACGCGAACCACAAGTACTTATAACGACATAAGTACTACCAGTGGTGTTACGTCATTTACCTCTATGAGTAGTGATGACACGTATACCAGTAGTATCCCCATTGGTTTTACCTTCAAATATTGTGGTACAAACTATACTCAGTTATCTGCATGTTCCAATGGCTGGATGTCATTAGCTAATGGTGCTTCCTCTACGTTGGGTAACACCTCTCTGTCAAATGCACCAAGCTCAGCTAATGGTTTTATAATGCCTATATGGGATGACCTGAACGGAGCCAGCCGTACGGCATACCGCATTACAACAGGGTCTGCCCCTAACAGGGTCTTTATCCTTCAGTGGGGAAATAACTCTTTGGGATGGGGGTCATGGACCGGTTCGGGGAATGCTACATTTCAGGTGCGGCTTTACGAAACGTCCAACATTGTGGAACTTTGTTATGGAACATCGTCATATGCCGGTAAGAGTGCTACAATTGGTATAGCTAACTCTACTTCAGATTATCAGGTGCTCACAAGCCCTACTTCGTCAACAACGAATTCCAGTTCATTTTCAAGTTATACATCCCTGAATACGACGCCGGCGGCTAATACGGTCCTCCGGTTTGTGCCACCGCCAGAGTTGAATGTTACCCCAGCTTCCGTTTCATTTGGTGCTGTAACTACTGGTACCAGTTCAGGTGCTCAGGTGGTTTCTATGGTTGGTCAGAATCTGAACCCAACATCTGGTAGTCTTACAATTACTGCCCCTTCAGGTTTTCAGGTGTCCAGCAATGGCACTACATGGAGTACTTCCTATACAGCCGCTTATACCGGAGGTTTAATGCCGGCAACTAATATATATATCCGTTTTAACCCTACCGCTACCACAAGCTATAGTGGTAATGTTACTATTAGTGGTGGAGGATTGAGTCCGGTGAAGAATATCCCTGTTTCCGGTGTTGGTGCAGCACTGTGTTCCGGTATGCCTACTGCCGGTACTGCAAGTATATCTCCTACTTCAGGTATGGCATCTACTGCTTTTACTCTAAGCCTTACAGGTACCACAGTAGCAGGTGGTCTTACTTTTCAGTGGCAGAGTTCTGCAACCGGTACTTCCGGCTGGACGAATATATCAGGGGCTACAAATGCTACATTCAATTTTACCGGTATTACAGCTACAACCCACTACAGGTGTTTGGTTAGCTGCGGTTCAAATACCGCAACATCCGGCTCTGCAACAGCAACCTTTCTTGTGTTACCAACATGTGTAACCACATCTGCATCATGGACAGGCCAGTCAGGTAGTGGCAATTATGGTATAAATGTGTTTAGCATTACTGGTTATTCCGGATCTACACTTTCTGATGCCGGTATTGTTGCTGCAAGTAGTTCAACTACAGGATACCTGAACAGGATGTCACTTCCACCTGTCAATCTGAGACAGGGAGATGTCTATCCGGCTTCAGGTACATGGGGTACAATTGGCGGTAACCAGTTTATGGGTGTGTGGATAGACTTTAATGACAATGGCACTTATGAGCCTTCTGAGTTTGTGTCGCCTGTTGCAGGAAACGTAGGTGGAACAATGCCGCAGCCAACAACTTTCAATATTACTATACCTATTACTGCAAATGCAGGTACGCACCTGATGCGTATGAGAGGTATCTGGCAGACAAATGCTACATCTACAGGTAGCCTGCCTCCGGCTTTACACCCATGTAATATTAATAATGGGTACAACCCTAATTATTATAGTGGTACCTGCGTGGACTATGTTGTAAACATTATTCCTCTGATACCACCAGCACCTTCTATATCGGGAAGTACAGATTATTGTTATGGTAGTACTATAGCATTGACCGCCAGCTCTACAGCTACCAGCCCTACATTTACATGGAGTGGTCCGGGAGGCTTTTCTGCCACTGGTGCCAGTATCTCTATCCCGTCAGCATCACCTGCTACTGCCGGTGCTTATAGCTGCTATGTTACTTCTTTTGGTATTCCGGGGCCATCAACAGTTACCAATGTTGTAGTAAATCCTGTGCCTGCTGCAATAACAGGCATAGCATCAGTATGTGAGTCGGTAAGCATGACGCTTAATAATGCCAGCCCGGGTGGCTCATGGAGCAGTGCTACTCCTTCTATAGCTACAGCTACAGGTACAGGAGGTACAGGCACTATTACAGGTGCTGCTGCGGGTACTGTAGTAGTCTCTTATTCCTTCCCTTCTACAGGGTGCGCTGCTACAAAGGTGGTAACTGTTTATCCTACTCCGGTAGCTACTACAGGAGTAGCGCTTGTGTGTGAGGCGGGTACTACCACGCTCAGCCATCCTGATGGTGGTACAGGTACATGGTCATCGGCCACACCTGCTACTGCTACTGTAGGTCTTACTTCAGGTATTGTTACCGGTATTACCAGTGGTTACGGTACAATCAGCTATACCGATGTAAACGGTTGTGTGCGTACACGACAGGTAACTGTAAATCCTTTACCCGATGTTATGGTTACACCGGCATCAGCTGCTCTGTGTCTGGGTGAGAGCGCTACATTCACTGCCAGTTCAGATGCTCCGCAGATAAATCTGCTTACTGAAAACTTTAACGGTACATTGGGTGGATGGACCATAACTACAGGTGCGGGTGTGCCGGCCGCCAATGCATGGCAGCTGGTGAGTCCTCCGGGCACTACTGGTCTTACTGTAAATGGTGATGGTAGCCAGTATCTGCAGGCAAGTTCGTCAGGCTATGGCGGGTTTACTACTACTACCATCGAGTCTCCATCATTCCAGACGCTGGGTGGCTTTGCATCAGTAACCTTAACTTTCAATCAGTCACTGCTTTCATTCAATCCTGATATCGCTGCATCTGTAGAGTATTCAGTAAATGGCGGTGCATGGACCGAGCTTACGAATCAGGTTACAGGTCCGGTAGTTGTTGTTAATGATGGTGGTACATGGGATGCTGCCAGCCCTGAGTTTACAATGGCGCTGCCGGCGGCAGCGATTGGCCAGAGCGATGTACGTATTCGCTTTGTGTATAATGCACAGTCTCTGTACTGGTCTCTGGATAACGTAAGTGTAAAAGGTACACTGCCTGCATCTACATTCTCATGGGGTGCCAGTCCGGCTTTGTCATGCACTAACTGTGCCGCTACAACTATTACTCCTGCCACATCCGGTACTACAATATACAATGTTGCTACTACTACAAGTGCAGGTTGTGTGCGTAATACACCGGTAAGCGTTACTGTTAATCCACTTCCTGCAGCTGTTACATCGGGTCTGCTGGTATGTGAAGGAGTAACTAATATGCTTACCAGTACTCCTGGCGGAGTATGGACAAGTGGTACGCCTTCAGTTGCTACAGTTGGTTCATTTACAGGTGCACTTACCGGGGTAGCCGCAGGTACTACTGATATTACTTATACACTATCAGCTACAGGATGTCGCACAATGGCTACGGCTACGGTACTTCCTGCTCCTGCCAGCATTACACCGGCCAGTGTGCAGATATGTACAGGTGCTACTGTTACCCTCGGCAACACGGATGCCGGTGGTACATGGAGCAGTGGTAATACATCTGTTGCTACAGTTAACACATCTGGTGTAGTAAGTGGTATTGTGCCAGGTATTGTGCCAATAACATATACCATACCTTCCGGTTGTATTGCAGTGAGAGAGGTTACAGTCAATCCGCTGCCTTCAGGTATCACAGGCTCATCTGTAGTTTGCGAGAATGGAACGACTATCTTAAATAACAGTGACCTGGGTGGTACATGGAGCAGTGCCAATGATGCTATCGCATCAGTAAACAGTGTATCTGGTGAAGTAACAGGTAATATGGCAGGCAATACTATCATATCCTATATACTTCCTGGTGGCTGTAATGCTATAAAAGGTATGCAGGTCAATCCTGCACCGGCAGCAATTACCGGTCCTTCCATTATGTGTCAGGGTGCTACATCAGTATTTACCACATCTTCTACCGGTGGTACCTGGAGCAGCACAGCGCCTGTAATTGCATCTGTTAATCTTTCAGGTGTTGTTACTACCAGCAGCTCGCTGAGTGGTAATGTGAATATTATATATACATTCAGCAGCACAGGTTGTTCGCGTGCTCATGCAGTTGAGGTTAGTACACGTGCCGTTATCAGTGGCACAGCAAGTGTATGTAAAGGTTACAGCACCACTCTTACGGCTGATATTGCCGGCGGTACATGGGCATCTTCAAATGACCTGATTGCTACAATAGATGCCGGTGGTGTGGTAATGGGCCACAACGTAGGTAATGTTACTATCAGCTATACGTCACCGGAAGGTTGCGTAAGTACAAGAGTCCTTAATGTGAAGCCACTTCCTCTGGCTATACTGGGTGCAGATCTGGTATGTGAGGGTACTTCTACGCATATGATTAATATGACCGGTGGTATTGGTATCTGGGGTAGCAGTCATACCTCAGTTGCTACTATCAATGAGGAAGGCCTTGTGACCGCCGTAACTACTGCTGGTACAACTACTATATCTTATACATCCCTGAGTACAGGATGTATGACCGCAAAAACGATTACCGTTTCACCACTTCCTGCTGCTATTATAGGCAATGCTTCTGTATGTGCCGGCGCAGTAATGATGGTAGGTAATGCTACCCCTGGTGGAACATGGAGCAGCCAGTATCCATCAGTAGCTTCAATAGATGCTTCGGGCGTGGTAAGTGGTCATGTGGAAGGTACTACTACCGTTACCTATATGCTGCCTACGGGTTGTATGCAAACACACCCTGTAGCAGTTAATCCGCTCCCATCTTCTTCAGTAGGCGCAGCATCGGTATGTGAAGGACAGCAGACTACCTTTAGCAATCCTACACCAGGCGGTACATGGTCTACATCGTCAACGCTGACCGCTTATGTTGATGCAATGACCGGTGTCGTTACCGGTGCCGATGCAGGAACGGTAAACGTTATATATTCTTTACCTACAGGCTGCAGCCGTAGCCGTTCACTGGTGGTGAACGATATGCCATCGGCAATAATTGGTGGCTTGAGTGTATGTCCGGGTACTACAACAATGCTGAGCAGCATGCCAGTAAATGGTGTATGGTCTACCGGTACAGCTTCCGTAGCAACAATATCCGCTTCCGGTGAGCTCACAGGCAACAGTGCCGGCATTACTGATGTTACATATACATTGCCTGGCGGCTGTTATATGACGGCAGCGGTAACGGTTAATCCATTACCTGATGTTATCTCTGGCACCCGCAGCACATGTCCTGGCAGTACTACACTGCTTACAAACACATCTGCAGGTGGTACATGGACTACAGCATCTTCTGCCGTAGCCGATGTTAATGCTTCTGGTGCGGTTACCGGTAACAGTGTTGGCGTTACGGCTGTTACTTATACCCTGCCTACAGGCTGTATGCGTAGTGCAGAGGTAACAGTTAATCCACTGCCATCAGTTATTACGGGGCCGGCCTCAGTATGTAACGGTTCTTCTATAACACTGACCAATGCTACACCTGGTGGTAGCTGGACAAGTGCCAATACATCAATAGCTACAATCAGCCCTGCCGGTGTACTTAACGGACTATCTGTGGGTGCCGTAAATATCTCATTTATGCTACCTACGGGCTGTATGAGTACGACAGCAATAGAAGTATATGGTCTGCCGGCAGACATCAGCGGTTCATCTGCTGTATGTGAGGGTAGCCAGATTGCTCTGAGCAACAGTACAACCGGTGGTGTATGGAGCAGCAGCAATGCGGCAGTAGCATCAGTAGATGCTGCCGGTATGGTGAGTGGTGTTCAGCCGGGTACTGCTATGGTTCGCTATACAGAGAGTGCCACAGGATGTTATAAAGAGAAGAATGTAGTGGTGAATGCAGTACCTGCCGGCATCACGGGTAATACACAGGTGTGTCAGAGCAGTATGTCTATGCTATCGAGCGCTACCACCGGTGGTGTATGGAGCAGCAGCAATACTACAGTGGCACAGGTGAATGCATCAGGTAATGTAACAGGCGTAAGCACTGGTTTCAGTGTTATCAGCTATACGCTTCCTACGGGATGTGGTCGTGCAGCAACGGTAGTTGTGAATGCACTGCCTGAGCCAGTTACCGGTCTGCTTAATGTATGTACCGGCAGCAGCACACAGCTCGAAAGCGTAACTCCTGGTGGCGTATGGAGCAGCAGCAGTTCATCAGCTACAGTTAATGGTGCTGGTCTTGTGAATGGCCTTGCTACTGGTACAAGCCAGATAGCATATACGAACAGCAATGGCTGTAAACGTGTGGTAACGGTTACAGTGAATGCCCTTCCGGGTCTTATAGGAGGTACGGCTACAGTATGTCCGGGTCTGTCTACAATGTTTACGAATGTTACACCAGGTGGTATCTGGAGCAGCAGCAACAGCTCACTGGCATCTGTGAACAGCACAAGTGGTGTAATTACGGCCACTGGTTCAGATGGTGTGGCAGACATTACCTATACCTTATCTACAGGTTGTATGCGCAGCCGTCAGGTGACAGTGTATCCGTCAGTATCACCTGTGAGTGGTGTTAGTGCAATATGTAAGGGAGATATGACAACCTTCAGCACAGCGTCAACAGGTGGTATGTGGATGAGTGGCAACACGCTGATAGCGACTGTGAATGCATCGGGTGTAGTGAATGGTGTACAGGCAGGCAATACATCAATTGCATATGTGATGCCTAACGGCTGTAAGTCGGAAACAGGTGTTGTAATCAATCCACTGCCTGCATCTATCAATGGTCCTGCAGCAGTATGTGAGGGTGCTACAGCGGTGCTTACTAGCGCTACTCCAGGTGGTGCATGGAGCAGCAGCGATGGTGCTATTGCTACCATCGGCGTTGGAGGCACTGTAATGGGCGTCACTCCAGGTGAGGTAGTTATTACATATTCTCTACCTACAGGTTGTAAAGTGTCACGTACGTTTGCTGTAAATAGTCTGCCGGCTGTTATGAATGTAACCGGTGGTGGCAGCTACTGTATAGGTGGAAATGGTGTTACAATTGGTGTAGACGGCTCTGAAATCGCTACTCAGTATCGACTTGTTAAAGGTGGTTCTGTAGTACAGACAATACAGGGTATTGGCACTGGTTTTGACTTTGCACGCCAGACATCAGCCGGTACTTATATGGTTACAGCTACGAGTCCTGCAGGTTGTGTACGCAGCATGAATGGTAGCGCAGAGGTGAGCATTAATCCGCTGGTTACTGTATCTGTGAATGTATCATCAGACATGGGCGACCGTGTATGTAATGGTTCTTCTGTTACCTATACTGCCAATGGTGTAAATGGTGGCACAGCTCCTGTATATGACTGGAAGGTAAATGGTACATCAGTAGCAGCTACACCAACGTACAACTATGTACCAGCCGATGGCGACGTGGTAAGTGTTGCTTACACCAGCAGTGAGGCTTGTCCTGTGAATGCGACAGTGAATGGTGCAATGACAATGGAAGTACTTGCCAACCTGACACCATCAGTGAGCATAACAGCTACTACTGGTGATACACTATGCGAGGGCAGCACGGCAGTGTTTGCAGCAACAGCGGTGAACGGTGGTGATGCAGCAATGTACACATGGATGGTAAATGGCGGCATTGTAAGCGGTGTGAATGGCGCCGGCTACAGCTATGTGCCGGCCGACAATGATGTGGTGAAGGTGATGCTGAACAGCAGCTATGCGTGTGTAACGGAGAATGATGTGAACAGCAACAGCGTTACTATGCAGGTAGATGAGATCTATGTACCGATAGTAGAGCTTACGGTATCACCGGGTCTTGTGGTAGCAGAGGGTACTGCAGTAACCTTTACAGCGAATGCTATAAAGGCAGGCACAGCGCCTACATATCAGTGGCTGGTGAATGGCAATGTAGTGAATGGTGCTACACAGCCTACCTACACTACCGCTAAGCTGAACAATGGAGACTCAGTAACCTGTGTGGTGATGGCAACTGACAGGTGTAACAACACTTCTATCAACTCAGTGGTGATGACGGTAACACCTGCAACAGGAGTTGTAATGACGGGTCTGTCACAGAGTGAGCTACGTCTGATACCGAACCCGAACACTGGTGTGTTCCGCGTTACGGGTACACTGGGCGTACAGACAGAAGAGGAAGTACAGCTGGAGGTTACAAACATGCTGGGTCAGGTGGTATACCATGGAGTGGCAAAGAGCCGCGGTGGTGTACTGGATGCAGGTATAGAGCTGGGCAACAATCTTGCCAACGGCATGTACATGCTGAACCTGACAGTGGGTGCAGATCACAAAGCATTCCACTTCGTAGTAAAACAATAACAATAATTGTTGTGGATATGACAATGGCTGCACAATTGTGCAGCCATTGCTTTTGGGGGAGTAAGTAACAAAAAAATGCCCGGCAGAGTGTTGCCGGGCATTTTTATATTTCGTGTTTGTTTGCCTGAGATTAATCAGCTGTTTGGTATGCTCTTTTGTGCTTGTTCAGCTCGGCAATTATCTTCTCATTGTTGCGCTTATATTCAAGCTCATTTGCGGTGCCTTTGGACAGTTCAATTGACTTTTTAGCTGCAGCAAGTGCATCTTCTGTATTACCCAGCTTTTTTTCAATGCGTGCTTTAAGATACCACATGTAGAAAGCTTTAGGATTCTGCTCTATTGCTTTGTCCACATATCTGCTTGCATCGTCCAGTTTCTGATTTGTTTCATAATAATAGCTTGCAGCCTGAAAATATGGAACACTTGTATTGTTCAGCGCTTTGTCAATGTTGGCGGCAACAGCATCCTTATTATCGGCCACTACAGGTATTACTATCATAGTGCGTTCCCACATCATTTCAATTTTGCAGCTCGTAAAGGTGATATCACTGATGGCGATGGTAAACGTCTGCACATCTTCATTGAGTGAAATAGGTTTGATTTTCAGCCTTGCAGCATCATATTCACGAGGGAAACCATCCGCACTCCAGTTGCCTGTTGCTGTGCTGAACACTACTTCCCACTTATCTCTGTCAGGTATAGTATATACAGAATATTCACCGGCCTTTATGCGCTGTCCGGCAATCTCAACATCTTCTCCGAACTTTATTTTTGTAGGTGCATTGGCACCTGTACGCCATACTTTACCATAGGGTATCATTTCCCCCATTACTTTCCTGCCTCTCATGGATGGACGGCTGTAGGATATTTCAATATTTGATATTGAAAAGTCCTGAGACACTTTTGCTGTAGGGCTTAATGCTGGTAATTTAAGTTGGCTGTATGCTGCCCCTGATGAAAGCAGCAGAGCAAACAGCGACATGGAAATAACAATACGTTTCATGAAATGTTGCGTGTTTGATTAGTGTATGATTTGATACCGCTAAAGTACAAAGATTGAAGCAATGCACCGGATAGATATACTATATGCAAGGATAGTTATCGGAAGAAAAAGAAATCCCGACATACCTGGTATGTCGGGATAGGACTGTGCTTACTAACCCATCGGATAGTATAGCAAATGTCTGCAAAATCTTTCGTATAATGAAATATTAGTTCTTATTATTGTTTTTATTTAAGCATATGAAATGTTTATTATATTTTTTGCTTTTCATTTAAAACGCCTGTGGGAGACCATTGGAAATGCCCGCCACTATTGCATTTTTTGATTAATGATGTATGTTGTTACATTATCTACTCTAATATATTAATAGTACCTTTGCACCACGAAAACGAAACTTTATATTGTTTTGTTTTAATGTGATTTTGTCGATATAAAAATCTAACCTGTTGAAACAAATAATTCAATCGTTTAAAACCGGAGAGACGATACTGGAAGATGTACCTGCTCCCGTAGTGAAGAGGGGACAGGTGCTGATAAGAACTACAAGAAGTCTGGTGTCTTTAGGTACGGAAAGAATGCTGGTGGAGTTTGGCAGGGCTAATATGCTTCAGAAGGCAATGCAACAGCCGGAGCGCGTGAAGCAGGTACTGGGGAAAATTAAGTCAGATGGTATTATGCCTACATTACAGGCTGTATTTAATAAGCTTGGGCAGCCACTTCCGCTGGGCTATTGTAATGTAGGTGTTGTGATAGCAGTGGGGGAGGGTGTTACCGGCATTGCAGTGGGTGACAGAGTAGCTTCCAACGGCCCACATGCCGAATTTGTGTGCGTACCACAGAATCTTGTGGCCCGTATTCCTGATGGTGTAAGCGATGAGGCAGCAACATTTACCGTGATTGGTTCTATAGGCTTGCAGGGTATCAGGTTGTGCGACCCCCGTCTGGGAGAAACAATAGTAGTTGTTGGGCTTGGGCTTATAGGGCTTATCACTGCGGAGTTGCTCATTGCAAATGGCTGCAGGGTGATTGGTATAGACCCCGATGAGAAGAAAATAAAGATAGCTAAAGAGAAAGGAATCATTGGCATAAACCCATCCGGAGGAGCCGATCCCGTAGCATCAGTGCTGGCGTATACCGAAGGTGTAGGTGCTGATGGAGTAATAATAACAGCCTCGGCCAAGACGGATGAGATAATATCTCAGGCTGCAAGAATGAGCCGCAAGCGGGGACGTATCATTCTGGTAGGTGTAATAGGACTCAATATCAGCAGGGCTGAGTTTTATGAAAAAGAGCTCACATTTCAGGTGTCCTGCTCTTATGGCCCGGGACGATATGATGATAGCTATGAAAAAGCAGGCATTGATTATCCCCTTCCCTTTGTACGGTGGACAGAGCAACGAAACTTTACAGCAGTACTGGATATGATAAGCCGGGGTAAGCTGGAAGTAAATTCATTGATTACTGCACGGGTACCTATAGCCGACTATGGCCGTATTTATAACGATATCAGTAACAGAGATGCAATAGCATCTGTATTGGAATATCCTGAAGATAGCAGCCCGGATACCTCAGTTTCTTTTTCTTCAGGCAGTTTTTCATCGGGTACCGGGGGGATAGGTATTATAGGTGCTGGCAACTTTACCTCCATGACTATGTTACCGGCACTGGCGGCAATAAAGGCACCATTGCACAGCATTGCCAGCGCGGCAGGTGTTACAGGTACTGCGCTCGCGCGAAAGTACAATATTGGTAAAAGCACCACTGATTATAAAACAATACTTAATGATACAGCCGTAGACCTGGTTATTATCACCACTCGTCATAATGAGCATGCACATATGACTGCGGAGGCGCTCAGGGCGGGCAAACATGTATTTGTGGAAAAGCCGCTTGCTATAGATCGTGCTGGGCTTGATGAGGTGATGGCAGCATATAACGGCAGCAAAACACTTACGGTAGGGTTTAACCGTAGATTTTCTCCGCACAGTGTAGCTATAAGGAAGGCAATAGGAGATGGCCCTGTTAATGTCATAGCTACTATGAATGCAGGGGCTATCCCGCCTAATGTGTGGGTTCATGATATGAAAGTAGGCGGAGGGCGTATTATAGGAGAGGCCTGTCATTATATGGACCTCATTTCCTGGCTTACAGGTAGCCATATTACTTCCGTATGTATGAATGCTATGGGGGTAAGTCCAAAGGAAAATACTGACTGTGCCAGCATTTTGCTCCAGTATGCCAATGGTAGCACCGGGGTAATCAACTATTTCGCGAATGGCTCTAAAGATTACTCCAAAGAACGCATCGAAGTTTACTCGCAGGAGCGTACACTGGTTTGTGACAATTTTCAGGTTACTACCGGTTATGGTACAAAAGGGTTTTCCCGTTTGAAAACAAATACAGACAAGGGGCACCTGACACAGTTCAGATTGTTGACAGAACGGGTGCGTAGCGGAGGAGATCCGTTAATGACATTCGATGAAGTTGTTAATACTACATTGGCAGGTATAGCTGCTGTGGAAAGCCTCAAGACCCGCCGCTGGGTAGACGTAAAATTGTAATAAGTACTGCACAACTACGGTTCAGAATAAATAAACGTAACCATATAAGATGCTCATAGATATTATAGCTGGCGCAAGGCCGAACTTTATAAAAATAGCTCCTGTTATAGATGCTATTGTGGCAAGAAAGAAAGAAGGTATTGCCATAGATTATCGCCTCGTTCATACTGGACAGCACTATGACAAAAAAATGAGTCATGACTTTTTTGAGCAGTTGGGTATTCCGGAGCCTGACCACAATCTGGAGGCCGGGTCTGGTACTCAGGCCGAGCAAACAGCCCGAATTATGACCGGGTATGAAAAGCTGCTCATGAGCAAGCCTTGCGACCTCTGCATTGTAGTTGGGGATGTGACATCCACTATGGCATGCGCTATAACTGCAAAAAAGCTGGGCAATATAAAGGTTGCACACGTAGAAGGGGGAATCAGGAGTGGAGACTGGACTATGCCTGAAGAAATAAACAGAATAGTTACTGACGCTATTACTGATTACTTTTTCACTACATCTGTCACGGCAAATAATAACCTCAGAAAAGCCGGGGTTACAGACGACCGTATTTTCTTTGTGGGTAATACCATGATAGATACGCTGCTGAAGCAGATGCCGTTCTTTACGCCGCCAGCTATATGGAACACGCTTTCTCTTACTGAGGGTGGTTACATCATTACTACCTTACATCGTCCTGCTAATGTGGATGATGCTTCAGGGCTGGAAAAGTTACTGAGTGAAATTATTAAGGCTTCAAACGGCCTGCCGATAATATTCCCGGTACATCCCAGAACGGCTAAAATGCTGGAGAAAACAGGGATTAAGGCCGACAATCTGCATATGACGGAGCCTATGAGTTACCTGGAGTTTAACTACATGGTGAAAAATGCAAAGGTTGTTGTTACAGATTCGGGAGGTATAACAGAGGAAACAACGGTAATGAGTGTACCCTGTATGACACTCAGAGATAATACCGAGCGGCCGGAAACCTGTACCGTTGGTACTAATGAGTTGTTAGGTACAAATCCTGATGCAATAGCGCCTGCATTTCAGAAACTGCTTTCCGGTAACTGGAAAAAAGGTGCTGTTCCTGAAATGTGGGATGGCCATACAGCGCCTCGTATTATAGAGCATATTATTCATATTTTTGGAATCGCCTGAGTTGCGTCCCATTTGTTGTAATGAGTACCCGGTCTACACATACTATCAATGCTGTCATTGAAACACTGTTGCAGATGACCAACCGTGTGATAGAGGTGTCGTCATCGGGTGAGATATTACAGTTTAAAGACCGTCAGGGCAGCGAAGCTCATCTGGCAGTACTTAACAATAAAGTGCTTACGGAAAGGTATAGTGTTGCTATTAATGAGTGTCTTGTATCCGGCAAGAGTGATCAGTCCCGGTATAGCGTAGTACAGGGCGATACCGTATATATCTATCGTATCAATGTACTCCCCGCCAGCACCGGGGGCGGAGATGGAGTTTTGCTGGTTGTCAGTTTTCATGCAGCAAAAAGGGCAGGCAAGGTAACAGAAGATTATTGGAAACTGGCTATGGATGCTGCCGGTGATGGTATGTGGGATGTGAACATCCCGGAGCAAACCATTTCATTTTCTGATAAGTGGCAGCAGACATTTGGTTATGATAAGGAGCAGATTATTCATCTGGTAAGCTGGACCGGATTTATTCATCCTGAAGACAGGCAGCGGGTTGTGCAGGACAGGGACGACTTTTTTACCGGAAAAGTAAAAAACTATAATTCAGAGTTCAGGTTGCTGTGTGCAGATGGCTCTTATAAATGGGTGCTGAGCAGAGGTATGATAGTGGCCCGTCAATCAGATGGGGCTCCGCTTCGTTTTGTGGGTACACATACCGATATCTCTCAGATTAAAGAGGCAGAAGAAAAATATTATTCAGCGGCTCAGTTGCTCTCCCGTCTTGTTAATAATCTGAGGGATGGTATACTGGTGGTTGATGAACATAAAAAGATACTGTTCGCCAATCAGGTGTATTGTGATATCTATAATATCGCAGACCATCCATCTGCACTGAACGATATGGATGTATACAAGAGCATAGCCGCACGTATGCATCACTATAAAGATCCTCAGGGCTTTTATGATCGTACTGTTCAGCTGCTTAATCTGCACGAAATGGTTCTGGACGAGGAGTGGGAAATGGTAGATGGCAGAATAGTAGGCCGGGATTATATTCCGCTGGTTTTGGGCAAAAACCGTAAAGGCGGTATATGGAAGTTCAGGGATGTTACCGCTCAGAAAAGTTATGAGAAGCAGCTGGCATCGTTACGTAATTTTTATGAGCAGATACTGAATCATATTGCTGCTGATATAGTTGTATTTGACCCGCAACTCAGGTATATTTTTATAAATCCTACTGCGGTTAAAGACAAGGAACTGCGGGAATGGATGATAGGAAAAACCGATGAGGATTATGTAAAGCTGCGCAATAAGCCCCGGGAGCTGGTGGAAAGGAGACAGCGTATATTTTATGAAGCGCTGGAGAAGAAACACAACATTGAGTGGGAAGAAATGCTTATCAACAGAAATGGAGAGGCAGAGTATCATTTACGTAATCATTATCCGGTTTTTGATGAGTATGGGAAGCACCTCATGAGCATTGGTTACGGGCTTAATATTACAGACAGGGTACGGGCGCAGCAGGAGCTGAAAACCAGCCGGGATACATTTGCCAGCGCCTTTAATGACTCAGGTATAGGCATGGCGCTCATAAGCCATGAAGGTATGTGGCTGGATGCCAATCCTGTTTTGTGCTGCCTTACCGGATATACTAATGATGAGTTGCGCATACGGTCATTATATGATATTACGCATCCCGACGATGTGGCACTCGACAGGGAATATATGGTGCGTATGCTGTCTGGGGATATAACTACGTACAACGTTGAGAAGCGATTCATAGCACGCACCGGTAAGGTAATGCTGGTATCGCTTACCATGTCTCTGGTAAGGGATACGGAAGGGCTCCCTAAGTTTTTTATAGTGCAGGCAATAGACATCACCGATAAAAAGGAGATGGAGCAGGAACTGCTTAGTAAAAATGCAGAGCTGGAGCAAACCCGGCTCAACCTGCTGAGTAAAGTAAACCAGCTGGAGGAGCTGAGTCATATCATTGCACATAACCTGCGTGGCCCTGCCGGCAATATACGTATGCTGTCTGATACCCTGCTGGAGCAGCATGAGCGTGCTGCTACTGGTGGGGATACAACTGTGGTATTTACTCAGGAAGAGGGGCTTACACTTATCAGAGACAGCAGCCGGGCATTGATGAACAACCTGGCTACACTTATGCAGGTAACAGAGATAAAGCTGGGTAAAGACATTCCGTTCGATGAATGTAGTGTAGCAGAGTTGGTGGCAGATATTTCAGACCAGCTGAAAGGTAGCATTGTAGAGAAGCAGGCACAGATTATTATAGATGCGGGTGTACCTGTGATATACTATCCACGGGTATACCTTTATAATGTCCTTTACAATCTGGTGAGTAATGCCCTCAAATATTCAGTGCCGGGGTTAATACCGGAGATACGGGTAATTATAGATATGAAAGAGGGTCGAGTAAGGCTCATAGTGAAAGACAATGGGCTGGGTATTGATCTGGAGCGCTTTGGTGATAAGGTGTTCAGGCTCAATCAGGTGTTTCATGAAGGTTATGAAAGTAAAGGCGTGGGGCTGTATCTTACCCGTACCACAGTAGAGTCGCTGGGGGGTAAAATTGAGGTGACCAGTGCACCTGGAGAAGGGTGTGAGTTTATAGTGACATTTTAATATTACTGATGACAGGACGGTTAAAGAAGATAGCAGATCTGATAGGAAATATGGGGATGAGATATACCCTTTTTCGTGCCAGACATGAGCTACTGAGGCGTACCGGTCTGTATCGTAAACGTTTCCCCGCAGCACCTCCATTTAAGCAGTATATAACGCTTGATGCATGGAAAGCAACGGATGCGGCTTTTTTCTTTCAATCCCGGACAGATATAAAGGTAAAGCGTACGCCATCCCCACAACTGGCACAGCGGTATGAGGACATCGTGCAGGGCAGGTTGCAGATGTTCAGCAATGTACTCATGGAACTGGGTACAGACTATGACTGGATTACCAATCCCGATACCGGTCACCGGTATGATGTAAATGCCCATTGGACGGCCATCCCCGATTATTCTCCCGTGGCCGGCGATATAAAGTATGTATGGGAAAAGTCGCGCTTTTCCTGGCTGTACGATGTTATACGCTACGATTATCATCACAATCAACACTGCGCAGCAATGGTTTTTGCCAATATCCTTTCATGGATAAAGGCAAATCCTGTGAATTGTGGTCCTAACTATCGCTGTAGTCAGGAGATGTCTCTGCGGGTGCTTAACTGGACCTTTGCGCTTTATTACTATCGCAATGCTCCGGAGCTTACCACAGAGATATTTGACCAGATGCAGTATGCTATATACTGGCATCTGCATCACATTTATAACAACATCCACTTTTCCCGTATAGCCGTACGCAACAATCATGCTATAACGGAGACACTCACCCTGTATCTGTGCGGCATATTATATCCCTCACTGCCCGGTGCCGGTGTGTGGAAACAGCAGGGCAAGGCATGGCTGGAGGAGGAGATAGCCTACCAGATATATGAGGATGGCACTTTCCTGCAGTACTCTATGAATTATCACCGGGTAGTGGTGCAGCTGCTCACCTGGGGTATTGTACTTGCCGGGAAGAATGGGGAGCGCTTTTCCGGTGTGGTATATGACCGTGCCCTGAAATCTTTGACCTTCCTGCGCACCTGCATGATAGATGAGCATGGCTGGCTACCTAACTATGGTGCAAATGATGGCGCATTGTTCTTCCCGCTCAGTACAGCACACTATCGCGATTACAGGCCACAACTGGCAGCTCTGGCAGCGGCACTGGGCGTGGATGCCGGTATAGCAGAAGGAGGTGAGGATAGTAGCTGGTATGGTATTGATAAAGAGGTGACGCAGCACAATGCCCCTCAGCAGGGATGCCATAGCTTTCCGGTGGGAGGGTATTATGTTATCAGAGAGCAGGAGTCACTTACATTTATACGCTGTGGCAGCTATAAGGACCGCCCCTCTCAGGCCGATAATCTGCACCTCGATATATGGCATAAAGGAGTGAATGTACTTACAGATGCCGGGAGCTATAAGTATAATACTGATGCTGCTACTATTCGCTATTTCAGCGGCACGCAGGCACATAATACCGTTATGGTAAACGGGCAGGACCAGATGCTGAAAGGAGGGCGTTTTATATGGTACTACTGGAGCCGCAATGCATTGGCAAACCTGAGCCGGGAAGGAAGCATATATACATTTACCGGTAGTGTCAATATGTTCAGGCATATAGCGCCGGGCATAGTGCATAAACGTACGGTAACGCATGCTGCAGGAAGTACAGAGTGGACGGTACGCGATGAGCTGACACACCTGCCTGTGGGTGCAGATATAGCCCAGTTGTGGCATGTGCCGAACGGCATAGCTTTGCGCCTGCATGCGGTAGCCGGCGATGGCACTGTGCTGCAATCAGCAGAAACAGAAGGCTGGCAGTCGTCGCTATATGGCAGCAAAGTGTCCACGCAGGAGTATAGCTTTACGTCGCCACAGCATACTATAGAGACAGTGATATCACTGCCATCATAGCTGCTTCTTATCTTTTTAGTACTCCTTTCTGTATATCACATTGGCAGGCACATCGGGGTCTGTTCTGTCTGCACACAGTACAAAGCCTGCTCTGTCCAGCAGATTTATTGAGCGGGTATTGTCGCGGTGCGTATAGGCATCTATTGCTGTCAGCTTCAGGTTGTGGAAGGCATATTGGCATACTGCGGTCAATGCTTCCTGCATATAGCCATTCCCATAGTACCGGGGCAGCATTTCATATCCTGCTTCTGCCACTTGCCCGTCAGCCGAAAAGTTCCAGAGACATATTGTACCTATCATATCCCTGCTGTCTTTTGTGCATATAGCCCAGTACCAGATGTTTCCTGCTGCATATCCGTTCCTTATACGGTCAGTGAATGTATAGGCTTCATCTATATGCTGCAGCAAAGGCCTGCCTATATACCGGCCTACTGTCTCATCTGAGCGCAGCGCATATATTGCCTGCAGGTCGTCATCCTGTAGCATGCGTAGCGTCAGCCGGTCGGTAGATAGGGATTCAAATTGTGTCATAAAGTGAAGGTCTGTTTTATGATAGAAAAATGAGATGTAGCTAATGCCGGGCCTGTTCTTTATTCATCAGCATAGCGCGGATATTATATTTACCACTTGCCTTCCATCATTATCAGATAGTCGGTATATTTTTTCAGGTCTGTATCTGTTGTGCCATCAGCAATGTCTTTAGTGCTTATCATAGTATATCTGCAGTCATGGTTAAAGTATTTCTCGTAGATGGCTTCCAGTATTGCAAAGTTTGTGTCATACGTAATCTCCTTGTCGTTTTCATCCATAGCTATCAGGTATCGGTATTTATTTCTATACTTAGCATCCGGATCTGTGTTTTTAAATGCAAGTGCAAAGTTGGCATACTGCCCGCCTGTCCCGGAACTGTTTACCATATTGGTATAAAGAGAGTTTCTCCGCGCTTTGTTACTGTGCATAGCCCCTACAAAAACAATGAACTTCTTTATTGAGTCCTGCTTTATCTGCTTCCTCACATTATAGCACATGGCACTGTCGCGGTAAATGATAGTGCCATGTCTGTGAATATGGGATGTCCTTTTTGCATAGGCTACAGAAGCATCAATGTTTGCAGGGGTGAACATGACATCACTTACCAGCCCGAAGCTGTCTCCGTAGTATTCCCGGTAGAGGTCTATGTTTTTATAGATTTCTCTTTTTATCTTATTGTATTTAGGGTACCTTATCAAATGTTTACGTGGCCCTTTTCTTTCAATATGGGAGAGTGTTTTTGATATCTTTTTCGGCTTCTCCTTACCTGCCGGCATCAGATAATATAATGTTTTGAAAAAGTGAGAGTTCTCATAGTCCATGCCACGAATTACAATCTTCTCCTGCAGCGTCATATTGTACTCATATAGTTTCCGCCAGAATTGTTTATCCTCCTCAGTCTTGTACCACTGGTTATAGCGTAGGTCTATATAGGTAGCATCTCCTGTAGCAAGATATCTGTTGTAAAGGAATGCAGCATTATAACCCAGCTCCATAAAAACATCAGTAATACCATATTGCCTGTTCAGGTATTGCAGCATGGCCAGCTTCATATCCTGGCGTCCATCAAAGTGTGCCTCTCCTATAAAGAACCCATTATACTGGCTGAAATCTACCCAGCTATCCAGCTCAATATTATGGTCGGCGGTTTCTGTAAAACAGCCGGTATTTTGAGAAAAGCAGCATGGTGAAGCACATAGCAACAGCAGCAATAAGGCAGAATGCTTAATCATATAAATGCTATTAATCTGATAAACGGGTTTCATGATGAGTGGTTGTAAAATATGTAATACCGCACACTATTTATTGAATATATATAGAAAGTATAAGGGCGGGAATTGAGCCTTCCGGTAGCGTCTCGCTCGTACTGTCATTCTGAAGCGTCTTCGCATCCGTGTACGCTCCTGAGGCCCACGCCTTGGCAGGGAGCATAAACAGTCATTTTGTACAAAAAAATGAGGTAACCTTATTTTAGCTTTGTTCTTCAGGTGACGTAAGGCATGACAGACAACAGAGACATTCATCCCGATTTCCGGTTTTATCTGGACTTTAAGACGACGGAGCTTGCTGCACTGTACAGGGGGCTGCGCACCTTTGTGCTGAGTATATGCCCCGGGGCAAATGAGCTGCTGTACCATACGCATGCGCTCACGTCTTTATATTCGGTAACGGAGAAGATGTCTGACGGATTCTGCATGATACCGATCTACACCGGTCATCTGAATCTGGGCTTTAACAGAGGTACGCTACTGCCCGATAAGCAGGGACTGCTGCATGGCACGGGTAAGCTGATACGACATATACCCATAGCTGAGGAGCGGGATTATAACAATGTGGCTGTGGGGGAACTGATAGAAGCCGCGCTGCAACTGGCTCTTGCCGATGCGGAAGGAGCAGCTATAATGCATGGTGCAACCATATCAAAAATAAAACGCTGAGGGTATGAAACAGGGAGATATGGGTCATTCATCGGCGCTGTATGTATGGAATGGCTTCAGTGTGTTCTGGGGGATGTCTTTCAACACAAGTCCGCACTATCATGATACGCTGCAACTTGTGTTTGATGTGGAGCACACTTTCCGGCTTAAGGATAGCGATGGCGAATGGCAGGACTATACTGCTGCCATTATAAAGGATGGGCATATACACCAGCTGGACAGCAATAACAGTATACAGCTATTTCTGTATCTGGACCCGGAGTGCATTTATGCCCGGCAGCTTACCGATAAATATCTGACGGACAGGGGTATCAATGACCTTGCGACATCTGACCTGAGAATGCTGAGTAACGACTTCTTTAAAAAGCTGCTTACGGACAGCAGTTGTGAGCGACTGTTTAACGGGTACCTGACCATACTACGCCACCTGATACGGCTGGATGCTCCTTTGCCAAAGGATGACCGTGTGGAGCAGGCTCTGGCATTTATTGCAGCACACCGCAGCCGGCAACTTACTGTGAAAGACGTGGCGGTACATGTGCATCTTTCGGAAAGCCGTATGCGCCACCTTTTTAAGAAGCATGTAGGCCAACCGATTCAGAACTTTCTGCTATGGATGAAAGTGGTGGACTCGCTGCAACTGATAGTAAAGGGCAACAAGGTACAAGATACGGCATGGACAGCGGGATTCTGGGACGCATCGCATATGAACAGGTCATACAAGTCGCTACTGGGCGTGAGTCCCGGGGCGATAGCACAACTGGACGGAAAAGTAAAAGTGATAGCATGCAGCGCCCGCAATATGTACAGCATCAGAACTACCATACCTGCCCGGCCGGGGACTGAAGGACCGGGTATGGTAATAACTGTATAAACACAATACTTCTAATTAAAAAAGACAGCACATATGAACAAGCTGACACATTTTGCGGTGTACACCGATGATACGGAACGCGCGGCAGCATTTTACCAAACGGTATTTAACTGGCAGACACAGAGCTATGGACAGCAGGGCTTCATGCAACTGATACATAGCGAAGAGCAGGGAAGCCCAATAGGCGCGCTGCAGGACAGGATGTATGCACCTGTACCCGAGCGCATCAATGCCTTTGAATGCTCTATAGAGGTAGCCAATGTTGATGAAACTCTACGGGCGGTAGAGCGTGCCGGAGGGCGGGTGGTGATGCCTGTAACGGAAATACCCCATGTGGGTAGGCTGTTCAAGTTTACAGACACGGAGGGCAACCTGTTGTGTGCTATACAATATGCAGTACACCCGCAAGAGGGAAAGAGTGATTAGCCGCAATGTGGGGGAAAAGGTTTGCTGCGATAGTTGTTGCCTGTTTTTGTTGAAGAGACTGAAGCTGGCTGCATCCGGCTGTGTCAAGATGAAGACGTTCATAGAACGGGTCTTATCAGCAGTTCCGGTTCACCCCTGCGGGAAGAACTGGAATAACGGGATTTATTACAGGAAATAGCAAGCCCTGCCATAAGCAGCATGGTACAGAAAATAGATAAAGGGTGAATAGTTTTCATTATGTAAAATAAGAGAAATTACATTGTTTGTACCTGATACTGTGGGACTGTGTTACTCATGACATCATTATTGCCTACAGGTTGGGCGTTGAAATACTATAAAGTACTCCTCTTACATTTGGGCTTCATTTGTTTATATGTATCATCGTATGAGGGAGATTCGTCCCACATAGGTTTTGTCTTTTGATAAAATGTTGATCATATATACCCCGGATGGAAGCATAGATAAATTGATCTGGTCTTTGCCTGATACTGCGGGGAGCTCTACAGGGATTGTAAATATCTTCCGTCCTGTCATATCTGTCACGATTACTTCTGCAATATCACTAACTGCATTGTCCCACTCTATGGTTAGTAATCCCGAAGATGGATTAGGATATACCGAAAAACGCCCATTCCCCACATCTGATATCAATACATCAGCTGTGGTCTGTACCGTGCATCCATAACTGTTAACAAGGCTGTAGGTAATAATCACGCTGCCACTTGCCCGCGCTTTAACGTTACCGTATTCGTCTACTCGGGCTATTGTAGTATCAGAGGACGACCAATATCCGCCAGGAACTGCATTTTGTAGCAAAACGGTACTGCCGGTTGATACAATTGTCTTGCCTGTAATTGCAGTTATTACAGGTAAAGGGAGAATGTTAACTATAGTTGTTGCATAGTTTTCGCCACATTTATTTGTGACGGTATAGGATATTAATGCGGTACCAGGATTGGCTCCGGTTACACTCCCGTATATATCAATGGATGCGACTCCTGTATTGGCACTACTCCAGTTTCCGCCTGTTACAGAATTTTCCAGCCGGGATGCATTGTTGCTGCATATGTATGTATTGCCGGTAATAGTACCTGCGGGAATCTTATCTGCAATTTCCAGCGTATGAATAACCGAGGTGTCTCCACAGCTATTGCTCAGCGTATAGCTTATTGACATATCCCCACTGGAAATGCCGGTGAGTATGCCTGAGCCGTCAATAATACCAGTTGGAGATGAGCTTTCCCATATCCCACCAGAGATATTGGCATCCAGCGTTATTGTTTTTCCTGCACATAAAAAAGGTGGTATCTGAAAGTCTGGTTCCTGCATTTTCTCAATTGTAACCAAAATACCTGCAGAAGATGTTCCACATCCGGCAGAAATCGTATAGCTGATGGTGCATGTACCCTCTTTTATTCCCGTTACTATACCTCTATTATCTACCCGGGCTAATGAAGTGTCACTGCTTTTCCATATACCGCCTGTAATGCCGTCAGTATATAAGGCAGATGCATTGATGCATAATTTTTCCGGTCCTGTGATAGGGGGGACAACGGGTGTTGTACCAACGGTAAATAGTATTGTAGTCATTGCTGTGCCGCAGGCGTCAGATACATTATATGATATTATTGATGAGCCGGGAGCCGATGCACTTACCACACCGCTGGAGCTGCCAATTGTAGCCACAGCAGACAAACTGCTGCTCCATATTCCCCCGGGCACCGTACTCACAAGTGTAGTACTCGTTCCGGAGCAAACCGTAGTCAGTCCTGAAATGATTCCTGCGTCGGTAATCTTTACTGTTATTCCTTTTGTCTGTAGTGATGCGCCACATGCATTTGCTACGCCATATGAAATTGTAGCGCTGCCAATACCTGTTCCGTTTACATTGCCTGAGGCATCAACAGAAGCAATAAAGGGATTTGACGAATTCCATGTACCTCCGGGTGTTGTGGATACATATAATGAAGTTGCTCCGGAGCATATTGTATCTGCGCCGGTGATATAGCCGGATGGTGGTATTGTATCAACCAGAACCGGAAACGCTACGCCAGCGCTACCACAGCCAGCTGTTACTATATAACTGAGCGTTGTTACGCCTGCAGTGTTTGCAGTGACATTCCCGGTTGGGCTAATGGTAGCTGCGAGTGTATTACTGCTGCTCCATGTACCTCCCGTTGTAGCATTGGTAAACAGATAGGAATCACCTGCGCACATATTGCTAATGCCTGAAATGGGGGCTACAACCGGTAATGTTCCTACCGTAAATAGTACTGATGAATATGCGGTGCCACAAGTACCCGTAACTGAGTAAGATATTACGGTGACGCCACCTGTAACTGCAGTAACAGCGCCGCTACTGCTTACCGTAGCAATGTCGGGTGATGTGCTGTTCCATGTTCCGCCGGGTATAGTGCTGGTCAGCGGGGTAGTGCTGCCCGCACATACATATGTGCTCCCTGTAATTATTCCGGCTGATGGTACGTTTACAGTTACTGTTTTTAGTGCACGAACGATACTGCACCCTGTCGCCACAGTATATGATACAATTACGGTTCCGGCAGCAGTAGCAGTTACTACCCCCGCACTGTTGATGCCTGCTACACCCACATCACTCACAATCCATGTTCCTCCAGGTGTTGCTGTGGGGTTTGAAAATGCAGTGATATCCCCGGCACACATCGTTGACGGACCTGATATGGTGCCTGCTATGGGAGATGGATGTACCGTTACAGCGTAGAAAGCCGTATCTGCACCGCAACTGTTTGTGATAATATATGAGACCATACCTGTGCCGGCAGATATTCCTGTAACAATACCGGATGGTGACACGGATATATTGCCGCTACCACTCCAAACCCCACCGATGGAAGTAGATGACATAACCGCAGATGTTCCGGTACACATAACAGCAGGGCCGCTTAGCACACCGGCATATGCAGCGGCATGTATTGTAATGTTGGCAATTGCAACAGAACTTCCACATCCTAAAGCTGCAGTATAGCTAATAGTAGTAATGCCCGGAGATATGCCGGTAACCACACCCGAACTACTTACAGACCCAACTGAAGGAGAACTACTGCTCCATGTTCCTCCGGGAGAACCATTGGTGAGTGTAATGTTAGCTCCGGTGCAGACAGAACTGCTCCCTGTAATTGGAGCTATAGGGGTCGCAGTAGTGATATTTACCACCATACTGGTTATGGCAGATCCACAGCCGCCGGAGATAACCTCATATGTTATGAGTGCTGCTCCTGAAGCAAGGCCGGTGACAACTCCCGTACTACTGTTAACAGCAGCTACAAGAGGATTGCCACTACCCCATACACCACCAGGAACTGTGCTGGTTAGCGTTGTTGAATCACCGGCACAAATAGATGATACCCCTGTAATGACACCTGCATATGGTGGTGGGACAACGTGGATTATAGCGGTATCCTCTGCTATGCCACAACTATTGCTAACTCTATAGCTTACAATAGCTGTACCTGCGGCTATGCCAGCTACTATACCTGTATATGGGCCTATATTTATATAAGGAGACGGTGTAGACCATAAGCCTCCGGGGGCAGAACCGGAAAGCGTTATAGATGTTCCCGTACATACAGAGTCGTTTCCGGCTGATATGATCGCATAGGGTAATGGATTTATAGTGATGACGGAAACTGCAGTAGCTACACCGCATAATGCAGTTGTAGTATATGAAACAGCCGTAGTTCCTGCACTGATTCCTGTTACAGAACCAGTTGGAGATATTGTAACATTACCATTGGAAACAGACCATGTACCTCCGGGAGATGTAGCAAAGAGGGAAATGCTACTGCCTTCACACATACTTACAGGACCGATAATGCTACCGGCAACTGGCGGAGCTGTTATAACAACATTTATCTGTATAGCAGAAGTATCTATACCATCGCTTACTTTAATTTTAAATACATCAGTGCCCGAATATCCAGGAGGTGGGGTATAATAAAAACCGGATGGAGTTATGGTATCTCCCGTAGACGTGGCAGAGAGGGGGAATCCTGAGAGTGTACCATGTATAGGTGGGGAGAGCACTGTCCATTGTTCAGTGTCTCCAATGTCTCCATCGGTTATTGCAAGTAGTGTGTCTATGCCAATGCTTCCGGAAGTTGCGCATGAATTTAGCGTTGCTGTAGCTCCCTTTACAAACAATGGGGGCTTGTCTATGTCATTGCTAAGGCAGCATATTTTACGGGCGCCATTATACGTACTGAGATAGAGGTTCCCGAAAGTATCTATAGCAATGCCTGCTGCAGAAGAAATCTGGGCTGCTGTAGCAGGACCTTTGTCTCCTGAGTACCCATTGACTCCTGTCCCGGCTATTATCGTAAGGTAGTTGTAGATATCCAGCCTGGTGATAATATTCCCACCGGATATGTAGAGATTGCCCATAGTGTCTACAGCTAATGAGTTGCCTGATGCAGGCAATGATGTCACTATCCCGTCTTTGTCTACCTTACGTATGGGGTTCCCTCCAATAAACACATTCCCTTTTCTGTCGGCTATGACAGATTGTATACCCGAAAATCCGGCAGCGGTTGCAGATGCTCCGTCTCCTGATGAGAAGGGAGACCCGGTACCTGCATATGTAGTAATTATTCCTGTTATTGCATCTACTTTTCTCACACGTTTTGCTCCGTCGTCTGCTATATAGATATTGCCACTCGTATCTACAGATACACCTTTTGTAACTATCTGAGCCGCAGTGGCGGGTCCACCATCGCCCAATCCCGTTGTGCCTCCACCGGCTACCGTTGTTATAATTCCTGCGGGTGTTACCTTGCGTATATGGTTACTTCCTGACTCAGAAATATACAGGTTCCCATATTTGTCTGTTGCTAGGGCATCGGGAGTGTGTAGTGCTGCTGTTGTTGCGGGGCCACCGTCACCAAGGTAGCCCGTAATACCATTCCCGGCATAAGTACTTACCGCTCCGGATGAAGATATTTTTCTTACGCGGTTATATTGTGGGTCTGCTATATATACATTGCCATATCCGTCTGTCGCAAGGCCAGGCAGGTTGCTGCCCATGAGCGCAAGTAGCGGGTTCCCACCATCACCGGCATATCCATTTCTGGGTAATCCATTGCCGCCAATTGTGTTTATAATGCCAGCGGGGTTGATATGGCGCAGCCGGTCTCCTTCAGACATGTAAATGTTGCCATTTATGTCAACAGAAATATCACTGGGGCCAATAAGTCCGGCAGCTGTGGCCGGACCGCCATCTCCTCCATAGCCATTATATGCCCCGGCAATAACAGAAATTCCGGCGGAGGTAACCTTGTATACTTTGTGACTGTGAAGTGCATATGCATATACATTGCCCGACAGGTCACTTTTTATACCTGACAGATTTGTAACGGGTGCAAGGGTATTAATATTACCGGAAGAGTTGATAATCCTGATTCTGGCATTTAATCTATCGGCTATGTAAGTGTTTCCGCTTGCATCCTGTGCTACACCCGTTGGATTATTTAATGTGGCAAAGGTAGCCGGGCTGCCATCGCCCGAAAAACCTGCAATACCGGTGCCTGCTATGGTATTGATTACGCCTGAAGTATTCACTACCCGAAGCCTGTTTGCAGCGGCATCACATAAATATATATTCCCGGCTGCATCTACTGTAAGGTCCGATGGGGTCATTCCGGCGGCTGTAGCTGCGCTACCGTCGCCGCTATATGATGGGCTGCCATTTCCTGCTACATGAATAGTTGCGCCACTGGTGGTTTTCTTGTATATCTTATTCGATTGAATGTAGTAAAGGTTGCCGGAAAGGTCAAAAAGGCCGGTTCCGTAATATGGGGCCTGTGTTATCTTGTTAGTAAGTGTATTCACAATACGGCCTCCTCCGTAAGCGTCTCCTATATATACGTTACCATTACCATCACCAATAAGTGGACCAAGATTTGCCATGCGGGAGTAAATAGTAGCGGTTGTGTCATTACCTATTCCCCCGGCTATAGTTGTAATAATCTGAGCACTACATTCATGTGATAATTTAATGCATATAACAAGCAGCAGTGTCAGTGAACGAAGAAATGTGTGCATGTGGGTATATTTTACAGGCATCATAGAATAAGACTTGTTCTTAAAAGTTATCAACTCACGTTCAAACCTATATCCATCCTAAGAAACAATAGACGTAAAACGCTGATATAGTCTTTGGTATTGTATGTTAAATATCCATTCCTCAATGTTGCTTCTGAAACAGCATGTTCATATTTTATGTTTAGATATTGTAATTCAGTTTTACGCCCCGGATTATCAGTTCGGTAGCTCCGCATAACACAGCACCCCACACTCTACCATACTTATATTATCTTCGCCGCCATAATGAATATCCTACTCATACACCAGTATTTTCTGGAAGAGGACGACCCGGGTGGGTCGCGGTGGAATGAGTTTTCCCGTATATGGACAGATGAGGGGCATAAAGTGACCGTTATAGCGGGCATGATGCACTATAATGGTCATGAAAAGCGGGCCGAATATAAGGGGCGCTACTTTGTGCAGAAGCAGCAGGGAAATGTAGGTGTTTGGCGTTGCCACGTATCGGAGGCTTATAACAAGAGTTTTATAGGCAGGTTGTGGGGGTATTTTTCCTTTATGTTCTCGGCATTGTGGGCAGGCCTGTTTAAGGCCAGAGGGAAGTATGATGTAGTCATTGTTACCTCTCCACCCCTGTTTGTAGGTATTACGGGCTATCTGGTGTCGAGGCTGCGGCGCATGCCGTTTGTGTTTGAGGTGCGTGACTTGTGGCCGGAGTCGGCTATAGATACCGGAGTACTTACCAATAAGCTCATTATTAAGCTGGCCTATTGGGTAGAGGCATTTATATACCGTACTGCACGGTGCATTAATGTGCTTACCCCGGCATTTTACAATGCACTGCGCGATAAAAAGGGCATACCAGAAGCAAAGCTGATACAGATATCTAATGCGGCCGACTTCAGCCTGTCGGAAAAGCTGCTGCAGACGTTTGACCGTGAGGCATTCCGCCGGGAGCATAACCTTGAGGGGCGTTTTGTGATTACCTATGTGGGGGCACATGGCGTAGCCAATCATCTGGAGCAGCTGATAGATGCCGGTGAGGCACTGGCCGATACGAATGTATTGTTCCTGCTCATAGGGCAGGGTATGGAGAAGGAGCGGCTGAAAAAGCTGGCTGCAGAGCGTGGTGTGCAGAATGTACGCTTTCTGGACTCTGTACCCAAGGCCGAGGTGTTTCGCTATATCCTGGCATCAGAGATGGGCGCATCGGTACTGAAGCGGGTAGACACTTTCAAAACTGTATATTCCAACAAGACATTTGATTATATGTCGTGCAAGCGGCCTATACTGATGGCTATAGATGGCGTATCGCGGGAGCTGGTAGCGGCTGCCGGGGCCGGGGTATATGTGGAGCCTGAAAACACGGCCGAGTATAACCGTATCATACGTCAGTATATAGCCGACCCTGCCCGCATAGCGCAGGAGGGGGAAAGCGGCTATCAGTATGCCCGCCGGAACTTTGACCGGGAGGTGCTGGCACACCGGTATGCGGGCCATATAGCAGCGCTGGTGAAACGGCGGGGATAAGTAAATGATGGCAGACACTTTTATTTCCCGCGAAAAGCTGTAATTTGCGCCCACTAAATTCACTTACATGAGTCAACTGATACTGGGCGCTTTCTATGACACGGTAAACCTGAGCGTAGGTCCCATACTCACTTATACATTCTTTTTCCTGCTGGCTATTGAGTTCCTGTATGTAAGCTTTAAGTACACAGGTACATCAGACGATAGCGATAAATAAGCATTGCCGTGGCAGGTAAACCACGAAATATTGCAGATATACGAGCCGATTATATGCTGGCCGAGCTTACTGAAGCTACGGTGGGCAATGATCCTATAGCGTTTTTTGACCAGTGGTTTATAGAGGCCGATACGGCCGGTATCACTGAGGTCAATGCCATGACGCTGGCTACCGTAGATGCACACCACAGCCCCCATGCCCGTATAGTATTACTGAAGGGTGTGGATGAGCGTGGTTTTTCTTTTTTTACCAATTATGCCAGTGCCAAGGGAGTAGAAATAGGCGGTAATGAACATGTGGCGCTCCTGTTTTTCTGGAAAGAGCTGGAGCGTCAGGTACGTATAGAGGGTACAATTGCAAAGCTGCCCGAGGCCGAGAGTGATGAGTACTTTGCATCGCGCCCTGTAGGTAGCCGCATAGGTGCCTGGGCATCTCCGCAGAGCGAGGAGATAACAGACCGATCTGTACTGGATGAGCATTATGCCCGCTACGAAAAGGCGTTTGCATCGGGCGATGTGCCACGCCCGCCTCACTGGGGCGGATATGTGGTGACACCACAGCGCATGGAGTTCTGGCAGGGCCGCCCCAGCCGCATGCACGACCGCATTGTGTTTTCTCTGGAAAACGGTGTGTGGGGACGTAGCCGCCTGGCTCCGTAAATGAGTTAGCTTCCCTTAGTTTTTAATGAAATCGTTAAGGCTGTCTGGCTTTGGGTAAAAATGCCTGAAGCGGAAAATGACATCTTTTTCAATTGTCCCCGTTCCGTGCTTGCCTTTTATATCGGTACTGTGTACGATAAAGGTGGTGTCATTGATTATCTCGCAGGTGCGCTGCACGGCAGGGTAGCCACATAGTGCAGGTTTCCACTTGCACAGGTACAGGGAGGAGTCTGTAACCCGGAAGGTGCCCCATGCACCCTTACTCTGCCGCAGATCTGCAGAGCCGGATGTAAGGTGCAGGTAGTCATCCTCATGGCCTGCACTGGCATTGCCGGGAAACCCCGCCACACCACTTTTATAAAGCACGACTATTTCATTGAGCTGCAGGCCGTTATCGTCAGTGTCAGATGGGGCAAAGTAATACCCATCTATGCGTAGCCTGTTTCCCTGATATATTTCCCGGTCTACCTGCAGGTTACGGTCTTTGCATATCCCCAGTTTTTCGCAGGAGTATAGCATCATGGCAGATGCGGCAGTGAGTAGTAATGTGGGTAGGCGGTACATGATGCTCAAAGTTAGGCAATATTAGCACGGGTATACTGTACGGGACATATGTACCGTGACCAATAACGTTAAAATCCTTTATCGGGGAGTGGGAGGTGCGGTCATACAGTTTTGCAGTAACTTCATAGCATCAAAAAGAACAACTAAAAGTCCGACAGCATGAAGATATCATTCCATGGTGCAGCACGCACCGTAACAGGGATGCAAAAAAGCAAATAGTGATGACAAAATTTTAAAAACACATTATCACACGCACAAAGATCTTTTTATGGCTTTCAGAAAAATAGTACTAACCAGTATTTTGCCGCTTCTGTTCTATAGCTGCAAGAACTACTCCCCATACGCTATTGATGAGCGCCCCATAGTTAAGATAGATACCAACCTGCTGGGTATGTGGAAAAGAGTGGGTGACACCCTCTCTACAACCTATCTGCTGGTGCAAACACTGGAAGACAATATGCTGGACTGGAAGAATTATTCGCCAGGCTCTGCCGAATGGGCTACAAGTAAATACTACTACAGAATATCTTACATGTATCTCGGTAAGTGGAAAGAATATGAAAAATTCCCTGCCCATGTTTCTACCGTTAATGGCAGTTCTTTTCTGAACTTGTATTATTCGGATTGGTTAGATTTTAATCGCAAAATTGACACAACGCCCCATGCAGATAGAAAATATATCTACGGATATTTACTACTGCGACAGATAAGCCTCAATAAAGCAAAAGACTCGCTGGACATTGCCATGGTAGCCGATACCACCCTACACCTCCTTACCAGCAGTGCAGCCGTGCGCAAAAGGGTAACACAGCACCTCGACGATCCCACCTTTTACCGGGATACAATGCGCTTCTACAAGGTGAGCAATAAACACCACCTCACTACGTGGGAGTCCATCCCCATTGCCAATCCCGGCATGGGATTGGAAAAGCATGTGGATGGTAAATAACCCCTCTGTGCATGGGAAAATGCATGTTGACTTCCGTGTCGTAGCGCGGGCGCTTTTGCAGTATGTTATATGTAACGGTTTTGAAGTAGCTCCGATGGGTGGACCGCAGGCAGGCGTATATATCTGCCGGCAGGCTGAGGGAGAATAGTTAAAGTTGCGCTACAGATGTGGCTGATGGCTGATAGCGCTATAGAGTACCGTGGAATTGACCTAACTTCATACTCTGTTTCAGACTAATAAAAGACAAAGAGCATGAAGTTATCATTCCATGGTGCAGCACGCACCGTAACAGGTTCCAAACATTTACTACAGATAAATCCAGGAAAGAAGATACTGCTGGATTGCGGTATGTTTCAGGGTATGGGTATAGATACCATAAGGCTGAACAGTGAATGGGGGTTTGAGCCAAAGGAGTTGAATCATGTAATTATATCTCATGCGCATATAGACCATATAGGTCTTCTGCCAAAGCTGGTAAAGGATGGCTATAAGGGGCGTATATACTGTACCCCGGCTACTGCATCGCTGGCGCGGCTGCTGCTTATAGACTCGGCCCATATACAGGAGGCCGATATTCGCTATCTGAACAAGCGCAGAAAGAAAGAAGGCAAGCCGCTGGTAGAGCCGCTTTATACAGAGGACGATGCTGCTACCGTGTTCTCAATGTTTGAAACCATACCCTACAATGATCCTTATATCATAGAGCCGGGCATACAGCTTACGTTTACCGATTGTGGTCATATACTGGGTAGTGCAGCTGTCAATCTGCGTATAAAAGAGCAGGGTATTATCACGCATCTTACATTCAGTGGCGATGTGGGCCGCTACAGGGATATGATACTGAAGTCGCCGCAGGAGTTCCCGCAGGCAGAGTATATCATACTGGAATCTACCTATGGCGACAGGCTGCATGACCTGCAGACGGTAGCTACAGAGAAGCTGCTGGACCACATAGTAGATACCTGCCTGAAGGACAAGGGCAAGCTCATTATACCGGCATTCAGCCTGGGGCGCACGCAGGAAATCCTGTATATGCTGAACCGGCTGGAGCTGGAAAAACGGCTGCCACCCATTACTTATTATGTAGATAGCCCACTGTCGGTGAATATTACTGAAGCTATAAAACGTTATCCCGGCTGCTTTAACGCATCTGTACAGCATTTGCTGAAGCGGGACGATGATGTGTTTGACTTCAAAGGGCTTAAGTATATAGAGGATGTGGACGACTCCATAAAGCTGAATGACAGTAATGAACCCTGTGTTATTATTTCTGCATCGGGTATGGCAGAGGCAGGCAGGGTAAAACACCACATAGCCAACAATATAGCCGACGGCAGGAATAAGATATTGTTTACCGGTTATTGCGAGCCACAGTCGCTGGGCGGCAGGCTGAAAAAGCTGCCTGAAGAGGTGCGCATCTTTGGCAAATCATTCCCGGTACGGGCACGTATAGCAGAGATTACCAGCCTTAGCGCTCATGGCGACTATGACGACCTGAGCCAGTGGCTGGCCTGTCAGGACCCACAGCAGGTGAAGAAACTATTCCTGGTGCATGGAGAGTATGATGTGCAGGAGCGTTTTCGTGAGCGGCTGATGAGGAAGGGCTTTTCTGATGTAGAGATACCGGATATGCATGCTGTATATGGTATATAGGCCCCACAAGAGTAATATTTCACTAATTTTGCACCCTCACATAGATACACATGGGCTTATTTGACAAACTTTTCAGGCGTAATAAAGAGCAGCAGGAGCAGAAAGAAGCGCTTGATCAGGGATTGCAGAAAACCAAAGAAGGATTTTTTTCCAAGCTGGCAAAAGCAGTAGCCGGTAAGGATAAGGTAGATGAAGAAGTACTGGACCAGCTGGAAGATGCCCTTGTAAGTGCCGATGTGGGTGTGGATACTACTGTAGCCATCATTAACCGCATAGAGGAGCGGGTAGGGCGCGATAAGTACCTGGGTACCTCGCAGCTGAATGAGATACTGCAGGAGGAGATAATGGGGATGCTTACAGCTGCCCCCTCCAATGAGTTTGCCACATTTGATACACCTCCCGGCAAGCATCCTTATGTGATACTGGTAGTGGGCGTGAATGGTGTGGGAAAAACCACCACCATTGGTAAGCTGGCGCACAACTTTAAGAAAAGCGGAAAGAATGTACTGCTGGGCGCTGCCGATACCTTCCGCGCAGCAGCGGTAGACCAGCTCACTATATGGAGTGAGCGCGTAGGGGTGCCGATAGTGAAAAAGGAAATGGGCAGCGACCCCAGTTCTGTAGCCTTTGATGCGGTACAGAGCGCTATGGCCCGTGATAGTGATGTGGTAATCATAGATACTGCCGGCCGCCTGCACAATAAGTCATACCTGATGGATGAGCTGGGTAAAATACGCCGTGTCATAGCTAAGAAAATGCCCGATGCACCTCATGAGGTACTATTAGTGCTGGATGGCAGTACCGGGCAGAATGCCATAGAGCAGGCCCGTCACTTCACCGCCGCTACCGATGTTACCGCTATAGCCATCACCAAGCTGGATGGTACTGCCAAGGGTGGGGTGGTGCTGGCTATTGCCAATCAGTTTAAGATACCTGTTAAGTATATAGGGGTAGGGGAGCGCATGGAAGACCTGCAGATATTTGACAAACGTGAGTTTGTAGATAGTCTGTTCAGTCTTAAAGGCTAGTACTACCTGTTGTAATTCTGCGGTGCGTTCGGAGTGCTACCGTGCGTTGCTGCCGGTGAGCAGTTCCAGCAGTTGTTGCATGCCAGTGGTTGCTGGCTGTTCTATAGGTATTATGTTACTGTAGTAGTTCACCTCAGGTATCCGTCTGTCCACTACATATTTAGGTACCTCATCCTGTACATAATTCAGCAGTCCTGCCGCAGGGTATACTACCAGGGATGTGCCCACCAGCACAAAGATATCAGCATCCTGCATCAGGGGTATAGCCTGCTCTATCATAGGCACCGGCTCTTCAAACCATACTACATGCGGGCGAAACTGTCCGCCATCTGCAGCTTTCATGCCGGGTGTTATGTCTTCTCTTATATCATATAGTGTATGCCCGTTCCGCTCACTGCGCATTTTCAGTATCTCGCCGTGCAGATGCAACACTTTTTGCGAGCCGGCACGCTCGTGCAGGTCGTCTATGTTCTGGGTTACTATCTGCACATCATAGTATTGCTGCAGCATAGCCAGTGCATTATGGGCGGCATTGGGTACAGTAGCCAGCACATCACGGCGGCGCATATTGTAGAAGTCCAGCACCAGTGCAGGGTCGCGGAGCCAGGCGCGTGGTGTGGCCACATCTTCTATCCGGTGTCCTTCCCATAGTCCGTCTCCGTCGCGAAATGTTTTTAAGCCGCTCTCGGCACTGATGCCGGCACCGGTGAGCGCTACCAGTTTCTTCTTTGCCATAGGTAGTAACCCTTTATGGGTGGTTTTTATACTGTGTTGTAAATATACTGCTGCCGGGGCTGTAATTTGCAGTATATCCTTTTACTGTATGGTGCGTATGCTTACAGAACGGCTGGAGATAACAGAGTTGTCTGTTTATAACACCTCGTTTATTATAGCCCTGCTTAATAGCTCCGGGTGGCTGCAGTACATAGGCGACCGTGATGTACACACTATAGATGATGCGGTGGAATATCTGGTGCAGGGGCCGCTGAAGAGCTATAAAGAAAAAGGGTATGGCCTCTGGCTGGTAAAGCTGCGGGCTACCAATGAACCCATAGGTATGTGTGGCCTGCTGAAAAGAGATTATCTGTCACACCTTGATATAGGCTTTGCCCTGCTACCACGCTACGAGGGTAAAGGATATGCCCGCGAAGCATCACTAGCCGTGCTGAACTATGCAGCCCGTGAGCTGGGGCAGCATACCATAGCAGCTATCGTAATGCCGGGAAATGAAGCCTCGCTGCAACTACTGCACCGGCTGGGATTTACAGACAAGGGTACCATAACCGTCCCGGATACAGGGGAGGAGTTGTTGCTGCTGGAGGTGGGGGTATAGTCGCGGTATTCCTTTTGTTTTTAGCTTTACAATCAGCGATGTAGCATATCCTCGGTAGTATAGACATCCGGGAAAATGATATGGTCACATTTTTGCAGGTACAGCAGTGTGTCAATGCGTCTTATTGCAGTTTCAACTGCTTTTAGCTCCAAGGCATTTTTGCTTTCATCCACACTGGCTGAGAATCCGGTAAATCCCGGGGCATTTAATGCACTATCCACCGTCACCCTGTTTGAGGCAATAGCTGTAAGCTGTAGTTGTAATCTGGTTTGCGTGATAAATGTAGCGGACGCAAAGGAAATCTGCTCCCCGCTTGTGCCAATAAGATAGATGTATGCCTGTGCTCCCTGTGGTAACGCTATATCGCCATTATCTTTAAAGAATCCCCATGCATTGTCCGTTCCGGGTAGTTTTGCTCCCCGGGCAAAAATCCGCTGTTCAGGCAATAGAAAGAAAATTTGTGCATTATCGGTATACAGGCCATCAGTGAGTACCGTAAGGTTGCTGTTCACAAATCCGGGTACATTATTCAGAAATATGTCAACATTATACCATCCCTGTGTCTGAATACTGAATGTATAATATTCCGCTGTCCGTGTTTCGGGAAATAACATGTCGGCAGGTTTTGTCCCTGGTCCGTTTTCCGGTCCGCCGGGATTTTCGTTCTCTGTTACAATAGTTTCTGCGCCATTGTCCTGCGCCAGTTTTTCCCATATACGACCAAGTCGCTTCATTTCGCCTAGTAGTCTGATACAACTGTCGTAGCCTTCTTTATAATCTACAGGCATTGCTTCTATAGGTTCGTTGAGATAGGTAATCAAAGCATCAAGCTGCTCTTCGTTGAGATGATGGAAGGCAGGCATTTTTTTGTCCGGATACAATGCCGCGAGGTAGGGAGCGTACCCAACATGGTAAGACTGTGCAACCGGGTCAAAGACACGTATCATAGAGTCGGCATTCCGGATGAAGGAATACAACCATTTTGCGTTTCTCCTTTGCCCTATATAGGCCAGTGGTGGTCCGGTTCGCTCCTCTGTCTGGTGATGGCAAGAGGCGCATTCACGTTCAAATATTGCCTTGCCTGTAGCTATCTGCTCATTGTTAGTGATGGGTTGCGGGTTTTGCCAGTCAATAGTGCCGTCTGCACCTGCTACGCCTGTGAATAGCTGCATGCCGGGTACTTTGCGCTGTGTGGGGATGGATACTTTTATGGGTTTGGCAAATGTGGCATTGGCTCCATTCACCATAACATTGATCATGCCGCCGCTGCTCAGTGGCTGACGGCCTGACATGGTGGTGAGTCCTCCCTTTATCATGTCCTGAATGGTGTAGGCTTCCTGCAGTGAAAGTTGCACAGTGTCAGCATCTATACTGAATGCGTGTGCCGGTATTTGCAGTCGGGCTCCTCCGGGAGTGGTAATAATTGTATCCCGGTTTGTGTTTATGGTGAAAGAAGTAACCGGTAGTTGCGCATTGATTATCGGTGCTTTTTCTTCATGGCTGCATCCTGTAAGGTGTAGCAGTAGTAGCAGCGCTGCCAGATACCTGAGGTTTTTCATAAGGTGGTTTTTATAAAATTACTGAAACAGAGATGTACTCACGCAGACTGTATCGCGATAATGGCAGTACATTCTGTTAATTTTGTAAGCTAATGAGCAGTACCGCCGCAGAACATAATAAGCAAATGATACGGGCAGAGGCAGAACGGCTGGGTTTTATGGCCTGTGGCGTGGCTGCGGCTGTGCAGCTGGATGATGATGCCCGCAGGCTGGAGCAGTGGCTGCATAAGGGCTATCAGGGTACTATGCAGTATATGGAGCGGCATTTTGACCTGCGTACCGACCCCCGTAAGCTGGTGCCGGGCGCACGCTCGGTAATAACACTGCTTATGAACTATTTTCCCGGGCAGCAGCAGGCACCGGAAGCTCCCGGTGTGGCTAAGTATGCATGGGGTACAGACTATCATTATGTAATACGGGAAAAGCTGAATGAGCTGCTGGCTACCATACAGACACATATAGGTGCTGTGGAAGGCAGGGGATTTGTAGATAGTGCGCCGGTACTGGAGCGTAGCTGGGCTGTGCGCAGCGGACTGGGCTGGGTAGGGAAAAACGGCAATCTGCTGAATCGCCATGCCGGTTCTTTCTTCTTCATTGCCACACTCATAACAGATCTGGATCTCCCGGCCGACCCACCATTTTCTACTGACCATTGCGGTACCTGTACCCGGTGTATAGATGCCTGCCCTACCGATGCTTTGGTATCGCCCACGGTAGTAGATGGCAGTAAGTGTATTTCCTATCTCACCATAGAGCTCAAAGATGCACTGATACCGCAGGACATGCACAGCAGCCTGGATGGCTGGATGTTTGGCTGCGATGTGTGCCAGGATGTATGCCCCTGGAACCGGTTTTCCAAACCACATACCGAACCGCACTTTACCCCTATACCGCAGATACTGAATCTTTCCCTGGGCGAATGGGAGCAGATGACAGAAGCCGGTTTTAATGAACTTTTCCGTAAGTCGCCCATGAAGCGCAGTAAATGGAAAGGTATCATGCGCAATGTGGGGGCATTGCGCAGTGCAGATCAATAACCAATGTGCCGGTGAAGCTGTAATGAATGTCCATGGCAGTGGTGTCAATATATTGCTAAAAACAGCTTCTGTTGGTGGTGGCATAGGTTATCCTCTTACCTTTGTTACTCCGTATTCATATTCAAACAGCCTGCTCTTGCCTCCAATAGTTGAGATACAGAATGTGACCAAATCCTTTAAGAAGGTACCCCGTGTATCTGACCTTTCATTTACCATTGACAAGGGTGATGTATATGGCTTCCTGGGGCAGAATGGTGCAGGTAAGAGTACTACCATGCGCATGATACTGGGGCTTATATTCCCCGATGCAGGTAAGGTGCTGATAAATGGTACAGAGCTTACCAACAGCAGACGGCACCTGCTGCGGCATATAGGCGCAGTAATAGAAAGGCCCGATATGTATGGCTACCTGAGCGGATGGGATAACCTGAAAATATTTGCCGCACTTACAGATGCCACTATAAAAGAAAAGCGGCTGTATGACGTGCTGGAGCAGGTAGGCCTGCGCGGGCGCGAGCGGGACAAGGTAAAAACCTACTCACAGGGTATGAAGCAGCGCCTGGGTATAGCTATAGCCCTGGTACATGAGCCCGACCTGCTGATACTGGATGAGCCTACCAACGGCCTGGACCCACAGGGTATAGCTGGTATGCGGCAGCTGATACAGTCACTAAGCCGGGACCATGGGAAGACGGTACTGGTATCATCGCACATGCTGCATGAGATAGAGCAGGTAGCTACCAGAATGCTGATACTGCACCGCGGAAAGAAGATAGCAGAGGGACCTGTGCAGGAGTTGCTGAATCCGGAGGAGATGATGGTGCGCATAGGTATAGTGCCGGATGATGTCATTACCCGTAAGCTGACGGAAAGCCAGTGGCAGAAACATGTGGTAACAGCCGCAGACGGACAGCTTACATTCAGGCTGAACAGAGAAATGATACCTGAGCTGAACAGATGGCTGGTAAACAATGGGGCCGGTGTCACTGATATTGATTCCCGTCATTCGCTGGAAGATTACTTTATATCCCTGACCAATGATTAGACTGCTGCTTATAGAGTTATACAAGATATTCAGGCGTCCCCGCACCTACATCAGCTTTGGTGTGGTTACGGCCACCTCGCTCATCTTTCAGCTGGCTATGAAAGCAGGCGGCCGGGAGTTCTTTGAGTTTGGGATGCAGGATATATCAGAGCAGTTTAACATACAGGGCAATATCATTAATGGTTACCTCGTAGCCTACCTCATACTACAGTCGCTTTTGATACAGATACCACTGCTGGTGGCGCTGGTAGCGGGCGATGCGCTGGCCGGTGAGGCCAATGGCGGCACGCTGCGGCTGATACTTACCCGGCCTGTAAGCCGCACCCGGCTGGTAATGATAAAGTTTATGGCCAGCAGTATATATACCATTATGCTCATAGTGTGGCTGGCTGTGATGGCACTGTTTCTGTCATTGCTGGTATTTGGTGACGGGGACATGATAAACCTGAAAAGTGAAACCTTTATACTGCTGCTGAAGCATGATGTGATGTGGCGCTATGCATGTGCCTTTGGTTTTGCCTGCCTGGCGATGACTACTATAGCATCTCTGTCCATGCTGCTGTCGGCATTTGCCGATAATAGTATAGGGCCTATCATTGCTACCATGGGTATAGTGGTTGTGTTTACGATACTGTCTAATCTGGAGCTGCCCCTGTTTACTGCTATCAATCCTTACCTGTTTACCTCACACATGGTAGGGTGGAAAGGGTTCTTTGATGCAGATGTACCATACAGGGCCATTGGCAAATCGGCTATGGTGTTGTTTCTGTACACATCGGGCTTTCTTGCGGCTACGATACTTTACTTCAATAAAAAGGATATAACCTCATGATACGTGTACTGGCATTTGTGTTTACGTTGTTTTTGCTGCCTTTTACTACTATGGCCTCCGATGCTCAGGGGCTTTACCTTACCCTGCGCAGCAAAGTGCTGACGGTAAAGGACTATACGGCCGATGTGCGGGTGCTGATAGATGTGAGCTATATGCAGATACCTACACTGGAAGGTATGCTGTACTATAAAGCGCCCGATAAGGTGAAGATGGTGCGGAAAGATGGCATATCCATGCTGCCCAGAAAGAATATAAGCCTTACGCTGGGCAGCCTTATTCCATCGGGTGGGGTAACGGTGCTGGATGCCGGTACTGCTACTATAAAGGGGCATAACCTACGCATACTGAAGGTGATACCTGATGATGATAAGACCGGCATTGTGCTTACCCGTATATGGGTAGATGAAGGTGAACTGCTGGCATACCGTACCGAAACCACCACCCGCGATGAGGGCACTGTAGTGCTGGACCTGGAATATGGCAGCTATGCCCGCTATGCCCTGCCCGACAAAGTGTCCATAACTATGGATGTGAAGGAATATAAACTACCCAAGGGGGCTACCATGGACTACAGTGAGGCTCCCGGCACACCTAAAAAGCCCGTGGCAGCAGGTGGTAAGAACGAAAAGGGACGCATAGACATTACTTACCTCAGTTACAAGGTTAATAAGGGACTCAGTGACAGCATATTTGCCGATAAGGATAAATAAGCAGCAGGTTCTTAGCCATTACGGCCCTGCAGCATAGGCACAAATGAGAAGTCGCCCATGTCCTGCTGGAATATCTTTCCGTCCTTATCCTTTGTTACCTTAATCATCTTTTGCTTCTCGTCTTCGCCTACGGGTATTATCATAATACCGCCGGGCTTCAGTTGCTCTATGAGCTTAGGCGGTATAAATGGTGCGCCGCAGGTGATAATAATCTTATCGAACGGGGCATAGGTAGGCAGGCCGGCAAAGCCATCGCCATAAAAACGTTTGATATTGGGATATCGACTCAGGAAAAAGAACTTACCTACAAAATCATAAAGGGCTTTCTGGCGCTCTATGGTATATAAGGATACACCCATCTCTCCCAGTACACATGCCTGATAGGCGCTGCCTGTACCTATTTCCAGTACTTTGTCGTATTTGTTTATTTCCAGTAGCTGTGTCTGGTATGCTACGGTGAATGGCTGGGAAATAGTCTGGCCGGCAGTGATGGGGAATGCCCTGTCTTCATAGGCCATACGCTCAAAGGCGGGGTCCAGAAAGAAGTGGCGGGGTATAGCATCAATAGCAGCGAGTACGCGCTCGTCAGTAATTCCTTTTTTTTCGCGCAGGCTCCTGATAAGGTCATGCCTGAGCCGCTTATGTATAAAAGTATCCTCTTTAGGTATGCTTTGCAATGGGCGCATGGTACAAAGTTACGAAGCAGGTAACGGCGGGGCAATAAGCAGCGCGGGAACTTATCCACAAAATGAATGCCCCGGCTCTTTGTGAGAGCCGGGGCATGGTATTATTCGTATTGTGAATGCTGAATTATGCGTTTACTTTACCCTTTGATTTAGCAACTACTTCTTCTTCGATATTGCGCGGAGCAGGAGCGTAGTGGCTGAACTCCATGGTAGAGGTAGCACGGCCTGAAGACAGTGAACGCAGCTGTGTAACGTAACCGAACATTTCGCTCAGTGGCACTTTAGCCTTAATCACCTGCAGGTTGTTACGGTTGTCCATACCTTCCAGCATAGCGCGACGACGGTTAAGGTCACCTGTTACATCACCCATGTACTGATCGGGAGTGATAACTTCTACCTTCATGATAGGCTCCAGTATCACCGTTTTTGCTTTACGGCCAGCTTCACGGAAACCAGACTTAGCGCAAAGTTCGAATGACATACCGTCAGAGTCCACCTGGTGGAAAGAACCGTCGAATATACGTACCCTCATGCTCTCTACAGGGAAACCTGCCAGAGGACCATTGGTCATAGACGCTTCAAAACCTTTCTGGATAGGAGCGATGAATTCGCGTGGGATAGAACCACCGAAGATATCGTTGATGAACTGGAAGTTGCCCTTACCTTCTTTCAGGAATTCTTCGTCAGCAGGTCCGATTTCGAACTGGATATCGGCAAACTTACCACGACCACCTGTCTGCTTTTTGTACACTTCGCGGTGCTCTACTTTCAGCGTAAATGCCTCTTTGTAAGCAACCTGAGGAGCACCCTGGTTGATTTCAACCTTGAACTCGCGCTTCATACGGTCAACGATGATTTCGAGGTGAAGCTCACCCATACCGCTCAGTACTGTCTGTCCGGTATCTTCGTCGGTCTTAACGCGCAGTGTAGGATCTTCTTCTACCAGCTTGGCAATCGCCATACCCATTTTATCAACGTCGGCCTGAGTTTTAGGCTCTACCGCGATAGAGATAACCGGCTCTGGTATGAACATGTTCTCCAGAACGATTGGGTTTTTCTCGTCGCACAGGGTATCGCCTGTCTTGATTTCCTTAAAGCCTACAGCAGCACCGATATCACCAGCTTCGATGAAGTCGATTGGGTTCTGCTTGTTAGCGTGCATCTGCATGATACGGCTGATACGCTCGTTTTTGCCGGAACGCATGTTAAGTACATAAGAACCTGCATCGAGGTGACCAGAATAGCACCGGAAGAACGCCAGACGACCTACGAAAGGATCGGTCATGATTTTGAACGCGAGGGCAGCGAATGGCTCCTTCGGATCGGGCTTACGCTCGATTTCGTTACCGGTGTTAGGGTCTGTACCCTTGATAGACTCGATATCTACCGGTGAAGGCAGGTAGCGGATGATAGCATCCAGCGCTGTCTGTACACCTTTGTTTTTATACGCAGAACCGCACAGCATAGGTATGATGCTGAGGTCGATAGTAGCTTTACGGATAGCTTCGTGAATTTCGTCTACGCTGATGCTGTTAGGATCTTCGAAGAATTTCTCCATCAGCTGATCGTCATACTCAGCTACTGCTTCTACCAGATATTGACGCCAGTGCTCAGCTTCTTCCTGCATATCGGCAGGGATAGGCACTTCGGTATAAGTCATACCCTGTGTAGCGTCGTCCCATATGATACCTTTCATCTGGATAAGGTCAACCACACCTTTGAAGTTGTCTTCAGCACCTATAGGCAGCTGCAGTGGCACTGACTTAGCGCCCAGCATGTCTTTAATCTGCTGAACCACCATCAGGAAGTCGGCACCGATACGGTCCATTTTGTTTACGAAACCGATACGTGGAACCTTGTAACGGTTTGCCTGACGCCATACAGTCTCTGACTGAGGCTCAACGCCGTCCACAGCGCTGAACAGGGCCATAAGACCGTCCAGTACACGCATAGAGCGCTCTACCTCAATGGTAAAGTCAACGTGGCCCGGAGTATCGATGATGTTGAACTTATATTTCTTTGAGTCGTCAGTAGGTTTGCCCTGAACGGTAGGGAAGTTCCAGAAACATGTAGTAGCTGCCGAAGTGATGGTGATACCACGCTCCTGCTCCTGTGCCATCCAGTCCATGGTAGCTGCACCCTCGTGCACCTCACCTATTTTGTGGTTAACACCAGTGTAATAAAGGATACGCTCGGTAGTGGTAGTTTTACCGGCGTCAATGTGTGCAGCGATACCAAAATTGCGCTGTAAGCGAAGATCTGCCATTTTTTTAGCTTATTAGATTGTGTAAATTTCTAATTTTTGAGGTGCAAAGGTAGGGGATTTTAATGAGAAAATAAATATATCAGAAAGCCCTTTGCAGCATCCGGGAGCGTGTTTTTTTCCGGCTTGCCCGGAGGGTGAGCAATTTTACAGAGGCAGTGAGCAATTTTATTTTTTCGGTAGCCTGCCTGTTCTTGTTTGTAGGGTTTAGTTTATTGGTTATCAATTATTTGTTGTTGTTTTTAGGGTTGTGGTATTGCCGGTTTATTTCCCGATTGTTGCGCAAAAACTTCTCAAAAATTGCTCGCGTGTTTTTTGTTATGTGTTTCGGAGGTGGTGGAAGATGAGCTGGTATGTATCATAGTGTACCTGTTATGCAGGTGTGTGGGGTAAATATGGCACAAAGTCCGTGCCGTGATGGCATATAATGCAGCTTATGCCAGGAATGTGGATATGTTTTCCGGGAAATGGCAAATATGTCTATATAATGAGCCCACCGGAGGTGGGCTACAGGTCTATGGCCAGTGAGGTGGTGGCCAGAGGGGTTACATCGGTGGGGGTACCATCGTGGCGGGTAAAAACTGTATTCGGGCTTTTCAGCAGTTTTGCTTCTGTGCGCCATAGTACATGCTCCATAATATGATAGTCGAAGTTTGCAGAATAGCCTGCTACGGTAAACCCATCCGGTATATGGGTGACCACAATTACGCCATGCTTATCATCATAATATTCGCCCCTGAGTGCCACGGCGGTTTTCCGGCCTGTTTTATATTGTAGTATCAGCGCGCCACCCATCCAGTTGTTCCATGCTGTGCTGCCTTTATACTGCTGCTCTATGCCATAATCAAAACCAATGGTAGCCCCGAGCCTGTCTGTGATATGAAATATGCCATAAAGGTTATGAAATATACGGGTCTGCCGTATACTGTCGGGGCGGTCACTACCCAGAAAGGTGCTGTAATTCAGTGTCACATGCTCAGAGGGGGTATAGGTAAGCTGTGTGCCTGCTGCAAATGCGGAATTGCCATCGGGCCGCTGAATGCGCTGCCAACCGTTCAGTACAAGGCCGGCCATATACCAATGCGCGTTTGCCGACGTATAAGATAGCCGGGCACCGCTTTCATAGTATGGAGAGTTGTCGGCTATGATGCTGCGTGTGAGGGTGGGACAATCTACCGAGCGGGCACTTTCAAAACCTATGTGAGCGGGTAGTACCCCTACATCCAGCCACACATCCTTACGGGCCGATAGTTTTACTCCGGCATTAGCTTCATAGACGTTTTTCAGCAGGCCGGGCTCTGCAGCATAGTTGGCATTCATATAGGTGCCGGTAGCAAGCGCCAGACTGCTATGTACCCTGTCCCGGCTATAGTAGGCCTTTATGTAGGCGAAGTTGATGTTTACTTCATTGTGCCTGTTGTGCGAATATATGAATGCCGGGAGTGTATTGCCGGCAGGGCGGTTAAAGTCAAAGCCATACCAGGCTTCTGTATAAGCTGAAAATGTGAGTGTGCGTGTTGCCAGTGAGGGTCTGAAATCTATAGCAGATGTAGCATTAGTATCCGTCTGCGCCTGACTGTATGCCTGATGGTGAAAGAGTACTATCAATATGCAGCTGAAGACATAGTTTTTCATTGCTGAACAGGTTGCCCAATAAGCGTGCTGTAGTCTCTGTTATTTACCGTTAGCAGGGAGCGTGCTTATTGCATTCAGGTACAAAACTACGGGTAATGGGTGTAAGCTGTGGTATTAGCGGATATATGGCAGGCTACAGACGGAGGAGTAACATCGGGAACAACGAGATTAGTGACGGTCTAAACTTTCGGTATAATCAAAAAGTAACTTATCAAATTGTTTTACTTGTTCTATATCCATATCATTCTCATAAACCCACTCATAAATAATCCTATATTCAGTCTCATTAATTATCTTGTTTCTTTTCAATATGTGCTTTATAATCTCCTTATTATTATCTTCTAACCCAATTCCAAATTTTTCCAATAACAGAGCATTCAAATAATCGTAATCTACCAAAGACAATCCTTTGGCAATTCCTTTTATTTCTCTCATACCCTCTTTAAGCCCTTGCAATTCGCTTCTTTTACCATTCATCGGGAATTTTTCATAGATATTTATTGCATCGAGCATCATATCCCTTAAATCCGGTATTTTATTTGAAATAAAATCACAGGCCATTAATGACCAACTTCGAATAACCTCTATCTCAGGCAAGTAATTTTTTTTCATATTCGGCATTTAATTGATTTTCACATTTCCGGTATAGTGATAAAGTTCGCCAAATAAACAATTTGATTTCTTGCGGCATATAGTGCGAAATGGATTTTTTTGAAACGCCCTGAATCCCCACTTATCCTGTGTTTGCAAACTGCGGTGAATGGATACGCTGACAACGAATAGCTTACCGAATATGTGGCTGACAGCTGCTTTCTGTTAATGCGCCACCAGTAATTTTTCATGGTAGATATGTCCGTCATCACCCTTTGCCTGGATAGCATATATACCCTGGGGTAGGCGTGACACATCCAATACTTTTGTCCCTGCCTGCATGATTGCTACTACCCGTCCCCATGTGTCTGTCACAAGGGCTTCTTTGATACCATCATTGAGTATGCGCACGGTGCTGCCGGCGGGATTGGGGGAGAAGGAGAGATTCCCGCCTGCTGTAACTACAGAGGTAGCGGATGCGGGTGGGGACGGCGGCATGCCATAGTCACAGCTATCGTAATAAGGGATGGGAGTACCTCCGGTAGCGTGCATACTTGTGGCGGCAGAGAGCAGCATAGGCGCAAACGCTATTGTAGCAGGTGAGCTTGTAAATATGTGCTCATCGTTGAAAGCAAATGACACAGCCTCAAAGACGCATTGAGCATGCCCTGCGCTATCTGTACTGAATACAACCGGTGCATGTGGCCCGGTGGCAAGCGCAGTGAAGAGCCAATCGTTGGCACTGCGCACGTGCGGCAGGCTTAGTCCGCTGTAGTGTGGCCAGGTGCTGCGGTCAGGGTCTATATTAAAGGCCCTTTTCACATTGCCTCCTGTGTCTATAATGATAATATCATCTTCGCTGGGGAAGCTTGCAGCAGTATAGCTGAGCCCGCCCGCTGCAATAGCTATATCACCGTTTGGCATCAGGCCGATATCGTCCGGGCGGCAATGCCGGTCGGCTGTCTTCTGCCATAGCATATCACCACCTGCAGATACCTTTAGCAGATAGCCTTTCTCATCACCAGTGGGAGTCGCTAAATTGCCTGCAAACATTACATCTCCTCCGGGCAAACGCACGAGTCCGCATATTCTGTTCATGGTGAAGGCTGTATTCCAGGTGCTGCACCATGCCACGGTGTTATCCGGACGCACTTTCGCTACCTTACGGCCATCTAACGAAGATGTGCCGGTGGCCTGGAGGATATAATAGTAATTGCCGGAGTCGTCGGCAAAAATATTTTCAATGTATGCGAATGAGGGCTCTCCGGTGAGGCTATCTACTCCGAGTAAATTACCTGCTGTATCTATGTCTACCACAATGTCACGGACGTAGCCTCCGACGGTGTAGCCGATTATTCTTATCCGGGAGTTGGTATAGACTGCTTCACCAAGGCGTATGAAGCCAGGAATGAGGGTGCAAAGATCTCTCTGCCATATTACAGTGCCTGAAGCGGTTCTTTTCTCAAGCAGCATGCAGGTATCTCCATACGGATAATTGGGTCCGACGGCAAATAATGTTCCATCGGGTAATGTCATGGAATAGACCACCTTCCGCTGCCACTGTGGTTGCAGACTTGCATCTGTCTTCAGCTCTATCATGTAATCAAAGCCCTCTCCGTCTATAATGGGATACCCCATATAGTAGCGGAGCAGGTAGCCTTTATCAGCCGTAGTTTCGATACGGGGACATTTGCCATAAATATGACCGCTGACATGGGCGGTATCGGCATAATATATTCGCATGACAGGAGACTGTGCATCTACTCTATACGTAAGCAGCAAGAGCAACAGTAAGAGGTATCGTTGCATAAGTGTAAGTTCTGTGTTCTATAATATAGACGTTAATATTTGCAGATAGCTTTGGTGTAAGTGAATCTTTTTTTAATGTATGCTACAATGTGTTTTATGGATGGGGTTGGGAGAGGTGTGGGTATATGGGAGGTTGTGAATGAGGATGAGTGGTGTAAACGGTGTTTATAGGGTAGTATGGCAGCGAGCATTTGCCGCTGTAAGGGATAAAGTCACTTAAGGTATTTTCGGAACACAGTAGAATATCTGTCTCCGAACTGCACAATACTTATTGCATCATATCGGATGTTTGTAGGTTTTTCCTCCAGTTTCCCATCCGGATCATAGTTATGTATGGTTACACTTTTTTCTGTAACGCGTTTTATGGGCCCTATACGGAAGTCAATGCTATTGCCGTCAATACTTTCAATGATTACGTGTATATCGTAACGTTTTAATGTTCTGAAAATATCGGCCCAGCCGGTAAGTGGTATTGGCTTTTCAAAAGCAAAGTTTTCGGATAGTAAGCCCTCTGCTTTATATATCTTTCTCTGTGTACGCTCATAGCTTGAATGGCGGATACTGTCGTAGTCATCTGTCCTGATAATGGCAATAGCCATCCAGCATGAAGTCGTCGGCGGGGCGTAGCAGCAGAAAAAGGTCTGAGACAGCGAGTATAAAACCCGATAACGTTTCCTCATTACCGCAGACGGTTCTGTAGAGCTTAACAAACGCTTTGTTGTCTACATACTTCTGTAGCGTCTGGTTATATTTTTCTATGTTCTTTTCGGTTGCCATTGTGGTATACAAGTCTGATGGTGTTACTATTTTATAGGTATAGCGTGTGCTTTAAAGTGATTCTTAATCTCCCACTATGTAATAAGAAAGAGTGGCGATAATGGCATACTTATATTTGTATGTAATTATACATCAAATGACTGAAAGACAACGTCTACTCATTAAACTTCTTACGGTAAACCACCTGAATGTAACTGAACGTAATAGTATGGGAAGTGAGGTGATGTTCAGTGAATTACTGGAGGTTGCGGAACATTATTTTGATAATGCATGTTTCCTGCCGTCAGTGATAGCTGAATGGCGTGACGAGAAACTATGTTATGACGGGTATTCCATCGAAAAGAGAGGGAGAGCTTATATACTACACCTTCAGGTAACAGGAGCAGCATTGAATCTATATGCAAACAAATATGAATCTTATTTCAACCTGAATGACGTACTAAGGATATGGCTGCAGCGAGAATTCAGGTTTGTTATTGATGGTATACGGATAATAATGGATGTGGTAGTGTGATATTCACTCGTCCTCGTTTGTAAATGAGGGCGAGTGGAATATAGTGTTGATTCTGTATAATGTACTTGTCTCCAAACATGTGTGTAATTTAGTGAAATTGCGGAGGCGTTGCAAACGCCGTGCCGTTTCATCCTCGTTGCAAACGAGGACGAGGGGGTTTTGGCAATCATAATATCAGCATAAGCTGATAACGCGTATTGCAATAAACAACTTAAATATAATCATCAGCACATGGCGCCACAGATTTCTTTTGTGTCTAAATCTCTTTAACGCATTTCTCGCTCTTGAACGAGAACTGTAAAATCTATAATTATATATAAAAAATATAATGTATAATGCAAAGAAATAAACTGCTCTTACATTGTTAGTGAAAGGAAAGGTTAAGTGGTCATATAGCACACTAACAATAATCACTATCACTGCACTCTCAAATAATGATATTTCAGCTATACTCCATGATGCTTTTCCTCTTTTCATAAAAGAGAAAACATAATGGTAGGTTTGATAAAAAGAAAAATCAATCACCGTCATAAGTCAGTTTTACTTAAACTCCACTTATCCTTGTTTGTAAACAAGAATGAGTGGAGACGTGGATATAGTGTTGATCCTGTATAATGTATCTGTCTCCGGATATGTGTGTAATTTAGTGAAATTGCGGAGGCGTTGCAAACGCCGTACCATTTCATCCTCGTTGCAAATGAGGATGAAATGGGGGTTTTAGCTACTCAAAGATCTTTTCTCATTTCCTTAGACAGTTCGATCTTACCGCTACTGAGAATTTTTCCGGTCTTGTAAATAACGTAGTGTTCATTGGTTCCGGGTACGGGATTGCCGAGGCTATCACACTCATAGGAAGTGATGGTATCCGCTGTATAAATTTCATTGTTACTACCCAGTAGCATGGATTCTCTACAGGTATATCCGCAATCAAAACCGCAATAACCAATATTGATCGCCTGTTCGTCTATTTTATTACCGTTTTTGTCGAAAGTAAGAATGACTGGTATCTCACAGTCGGCCTGAGCCAATAGGATAACACATACATACTCATCAGAGGCAGGCACAATACCGTAAGCGTGCCCGAAAGCATCTTCCGGCAGATATTTTTCCCCGCTTAGTTTTGCCAGGCTATCGAGGTTAACAAGGCAACCGTTGATGGTAACCGGATAAGATAGCGACGGAAATTTCCTTAGAAACTGTGCAAATTCCGGATTGGCAATTTCCTTGTCTTTGTTCTTGTTGGTATCGGAGCATGAGTATATCGTTAGCATAGATATAGTGCAGATGAAAGCAAGAATTACTTGTAACCTATAACGCATAGTGCGGTTTGTGTTGACTATCTTACCAACTAAAATAGTCGAAAAATTTAGATTTATATACCACACTCGTCGTCGCCACAAATCAGGAGGAGTTTATTTATAAGCAAAATACTCCATCCTCACCCCCCTATAGCGGCCATACTCTCGTGTGTGGCCTGGCGTTCGGCTTCGTGGCCGGTGGGGTGGCGGTGGCTGATGGCGTCCTGTATGGCACTTATGAGCTGGGCATTGGTAGCGCCGGAGCGGAGAAGATCGCGCAGGCTGAAAACGCCACTATCGTAGAGGCAGGTTTTGAGCATGCCCTGTGGGGTAATGCGCAGGCGGTTGCAGGTGCCGCAGAAGGAGCGGGTGTAGGCGGCTATTACGCCTACGGTGCCCTGGTGGCCGGGTATGCGGTAGTTGTAAGAGGTGGTGTGGGGGCCGTCCTGTACCTTCTGCAGGCCGGGGTGGGCTGCCTTAATGGTATCCATAATGCGGCCATGGTGCCAGGCTATGGAGTGCATGGTGCCGCTGCCATTAAAGGGCATCTCCTCTATAAAGCGTACGCTGACAGGCAGGTGTTCTGTGAGTGCCACCAGCGGCAGTATATCGTCTGTATTACGGCCATCCATTACCACGGCATTTATCTTGACGGCTATGTCATGTGCCAGCAGGGTGTCCAGGGTATTCCTCACGGCAGGCAGCTCGTCGCGGCGGGTAATGGCAAAGAAGCGGTTACGGTCCAGCGTGTCCAGGCTCAGGTTTACAGAGCGTATGCCCATCTGTTTGAGCGCGGGAATATGAGGTGCGGTAAGGATGCCATTGGTGGTGAGGGTGAGCTCATGGAGGCCGGGCAGTGCGGCTATTTTTTCCAGAAAAGGCATAAGATTGCGCCGCACAAACGGCTCGCCCCCGGTGATACGTATCTTACTGATGCCATGGGCTACCAGCACACGGCACAGGCGCTCCATTTCCTCCCACGAAAGGAGGTCGGCACGGCTGAGCCAATCTATACCCTGCTCCGGCATGCAGTAGAAGCAGCGCAGATTGCAGCGGTCGGTAACGGCCAGGCGCAGGTAATTGATATCGCGGTTATGGTTGTCTCTCAGCACAGTTTATCAGCAACGCTGTCGCGGTAAAGGTAAGGGGTAATCGTTTACAGGCGGGTTTACAGCAGCATATTGTCTATGAGGCGTATGCTGCCCACCCGTGCCGCTATGAGGGCTACGGTGGGTGTGCCGGGACTGTAGTCGGTAAGCAGGAAGAGGTCGGCAGCACGGGCCAGACTTACATATTCCGGCTCTATGCCCTTGGCCTTCATGAGGTCGTTACACTCTTTCTGCACCCGTGCAAAGGAGCCGTTTTCCTGCTGTGCCTGTACCGATACCAGACACTGATACAGTATGGCAGCCAGTACCCGCTGTGGCTCGGTGAGGCGGCGGTTGCGGGAGCTCATGGCCAGCCCGTCGGGCTCGCGCACTATGGGGCATATAATCAGCTCGGCAGTATTGCCGGTGAGCTGCAGCAGGCGGCGCACTATCATACACTGCTGATAATCTTTCTGGCCCATGTACAGGCGCTGGGGCGCTACTATGCTGAGCAGGCGTGCCATTACCTGGCCCACCCCGCGGAAATGTCCCGGGCGGTTAGCCCCTTCCAGCACGGTATCCAGATAGCCAAAGTCGAATGTAGCGGCATTATCCTCACCGCCAGGATATACTTCTGATACGGGAGGCAGAAACAGCACATCGCAGCCGGCCTGCAGGAGTAATTCTATATCGGCATCGGTAGATACCGGATATTTTTCAAGGTCGTTTTTATCGTTGAACTGGGTAGGGTTTATGAATACAGAGCATACTGTAAGTGCACCATCGGCTTTGCTGAGGGATATGAGTGAAGTGTGCCCTGCATGCAGCGCTCCCATAGTGGGAACGAAGCCAATAGTGCGTCCTGAGGCCTGCTGCTGACGCAGATATTCTGACAGGTCTGCGGATTTTTTAAATATAATCATTTTTTAATTTTTCCTTCTGCTGCTGCAAAGTACGGTTGGAATTCAATATTTTCGTAATTTTGCAGACCGTTTTTATTTTCTGTACTAAATATCAACTTCTTCAGTATGTCTGCAGATACAAAGAAACGTGTTTTAATAATTGCCAACGAACTTTCTCCTTACACCGAGTTTACTGATTTTGCTCAGATACTCAATAAGCTGGCTATTAAGACATTCGATTCGGGACTTGAGATAAGAGTCATCATGCCACGTTTTGGCGTGATCAATGAGCGTCGTCACCGCCTTCATGAGGTTGTGCGGCTGTCTGGTATTAATGTGATAATAGACAAGGATGACTATCCTCTTATCATAAAAGTGGCCTCCCTGCCCAATGCCCGCCTGCAGGTGTACTTCATGGATAATGAAGACTACTTCAAGCGCAAGGCTGTATTCCGCGATGATCAGGACACGTTTTTTGATGACAATGGCGAGCGTATGATCTTCTTCTGTAAAAGCGCTCTGGAGACGGTGAAAAAATTCGGATGGCCTCCGCATGTGATTCACTGCCATGGCTGGATGACGTCTCTGGTACCGCTGTATCTGAAAACTGCATACAAGAAAGAGCCTGTATTTGGCTACTCTAAGGTGGTATATACAGCTCAGGAGAGCCAGTTTGACGAAACGCTGAATCCTAACTTCCTGAAAAAGGCTATCATCAGCGGCGATATCAAGGAAAAAGACCTTGATGCGTTCAAAGATGGTACGAGCAATGCCCTTACTATAGGCGGCGGAAAGGCCGCTGATGTGGTGGTTTATGGCTCTGACAGTGTGGATAAGAAAGTGACGGACGAGCTGAAGCCAAGCAGGTACAAGAAGGTGATAAAATACGAGTCGGGCTGGAAGGAAGATGTAACGCCGCTGCTGGAGCTGTATAAAAGCTTAACAGAGTCTTAGAATTTGTTTTATCACCTTAGCCTGAAAATCTGGATATTTTGAAAAGTCGCGTTAGCTTCCCCTTACTGCTGGCAGCTATTATAATATTGTTTTCCCAAAGCGGTTGTAAGGAGGATGTGCTGTTTGATGCCGGTATTTCTCCTTCAGACAATGCTCTGGGTGTGTATGATACCTCACTGGACATCATTACACATACCTTTTACGAGGATACTGCCCTTACCGGGTTGTACACCGCCGGATTCCCTATTAATCATGGTATAGGTAATATGTCTGACCCGTTTTTCGGTGTTATGACATCTTCCTCATACATTCAGCTGCTGCCGGTTAACCCCAGCAACCTCGTGTATGAAAATAAAACAATTGATTCGGCTTTTCTGATACTTACCCATTCGGGTAAGACCTATGGAGATACCACAGACCATACCCCTGTGCCGTTTCAGGTATATTTCCTCAATGAGGGGCTGACAGCCGGTACTACCTATAATTCCAATACGGTAAAGGAAGCAGACCTGGGCAATCCGCTGAGTGATATACTGCCGGTAGATGTATCTACTCTCAGTGATTCTGTAGGAACATCAGGTTCTGTGTATCACGACAATCTGAGGATACCATTGCGTGTGCCTGTGCTGCTGTCACGGCTGCTGCCTGCGCTGGATGCGGCTACCAATGCCTCAGATGCCAAAGCTGCTTTCAGCAATGTATTCAAAGGGCTTACGATAAAGGTTGCTGATACGAGGGTTACATCCAGAGCTATGCCATACTTCCTTATGTCGGCCAACGGTGATGCTGCGGGAGTGGAAATGGTAGTTTATTACCATACCAACGGGGGAAGTGATACCCTGAATCAGCGTTACTACTTTACCGGTGATGAATGTGGTTTCTTCAACGGTATAAAACGTAGCAACAGTCATTCTCCAGTGTCAGCACTGCTTAACTCTACTGCTGCCAATGACAGTGTAATAGGTATGCAGAATATACCGGGCCCGGGTATAGACCTGGTGATACCAGGCATCTCCCGCCTGCCATCGGGTGTTATTAACAAAGCCGAGATACAACTGGCATTGCTGCCGTGGTATAAACAGGCAAACTACAGCGAAGTAGACCGCCTGTTTCCTGCACGTATTAATGGTGCTAACTACCCAGCCGGTGCTGAGCCGGGTGTAAAATCACCTGTACTGGATATGTATAGCAGCCTGTTGCCATTTACCATAATTAACGGAGAGCTGCATAAACTGAACAGAAACGGTACAGATGTGGAGACTTATACAATTAATCTGCCCCGCGAAGTAATGGCCTCCCTTAAGGTGGGTAATGATACCCTGCATCTGAGGCTTAATGGTACAGAATTATACCCTGGCGCATACCGGAGTGTAATGGGAGGTGGCAGTCATCCCAATCCTTTGTACCGTGCTAAATTATTTGTTGTATATTCAGCCCTTAATTAATAACCACAACAATTATGTGCGGTATAGTAGGCTATATAGGCACCAAAGAGGCCTTCCCCATTATTATTAAAGGACTCAGACGGCTTGAATACAGAGGATACGACAGTGCAGGGATAGCTCTGCTGAACGGCGATATGACCGTATTCAGGAAAGCCGGTAAAGTAAACGACCTGGAGCAGGTAGTAGATAACGGTAAAATTGCTGCTACCATTGGCATTGGCCATACCCGCTGGGCTACTCATGGCGAGCCCAATGACAGAAATGCACACCCGCATTTATCACAGTCGGGCAATCTTGCTATTATACATAATGGTATCATTGAGAATTATGCAGCTATCAAGGAAATGCTTACCCAGCGTGGTTATGATTTCAAATCTGATACGGATACAGAGGTGCTGATAAACCTGATAGAAGAAGTACAGAAAACAGAAAATACCACACTGGACAATGCAGTACGTATAGCGCTCAATGAAGTAGTAGGTGCATATGCTATAGTGGTGCTGAATAAAAATAATCCTGATCAGCTTATAGCTGCCCGTAAGGGTAGCCCGCTGGTAATAGGGGTAGGGGAGAATGAGCTGTTCATAGCATCTGATGCATCGCCTATTATCGAGTATACCAAGAATGTTATATACCTTGATGAAAAGGAATATGCGGTAATAAACCGCGATGGCACTTATGCTATACGTACGCTGGGCAATGTGGAGAAATCGCCGGAGATAAAGAAGCTGGAGTTCTCTATTGAGGCTATTGAAAAAGGTGGTTTTGAGCACTTCATGCTGAAGGAGATTTATGAGCAGCCTAAAGCGATAGAAGACTCACTGCGTGGCCGTATGAATGCTGCACAGGGCTGGATAAAGCTGGGTGGCCTCAATGAGTATATAAATAAGATAGACAATGCCGACCGCTTCCTTATTACAGCATGCGGCACATCATGGCACTCTGGCCTTATAGCCGAGTATATGATAGAAGATCTGGCGCGTGTGCCGGTAGAGGTAGAATACGCATCAGAGTTCCGCTACCGTAATCCTATCATTACTGAGAAGGATGTGGTAATAGCCATTTCGCAGTCCGGCGAAACTGCCGATACACTTGCAGCAATAGAACTGGCAAAGGAGCGCCGCGCACTTATATATGGTATATGCAATGTGATAGGTTCTTCTATCGCACGTACATCGCATGCAGGCTCGTATACACATGCCGGGCCTGAAATTGGTGTGGCATCTACCAAAGCGTTTTCTACCCAGGTATCACTAATAACATTGATAGCACTGCAGCTGGCGCAGGTGAAAGGCACTATGCCTACATCCAAGCTGCGTGAGATACTCTATGAGCTGGAAAATATACCTGCCAAGATAGAGGAGACACTGGCACTGGATGCACAGGTAAAAGAGATAGCAGCTATCTATAAAGACGCTACTAACTTCCTGTATCTGGGGCGTGGCTATAACTTCCCGGTAGCTCTGGAAGGAGCGCTGAAGTTGAAAGAGATATCCTACATACATGCCGAAGGCTACCCCGCAGCAGAAATGAAGCATGGACCTATAGCGCTGATAGATGAGAATATGCCGGTAGTATTCCTTGCTACCAACAGGAGCGCATATGAAAAGATTGTATCCAATGTGCAGGAAGTAAAGGCCCGTAAAGGAAAAATAATTGCCGTAGTGCACAAGGGCGATACGCAGATACGCGAACTGGCTGATCACATTATAGAAGTGCCTGAAACAGAAGAAATACTCTCCCCACTTATTACAATAGTGCCACTGCAGCTGCTGGCGTATCACATAGCCATTATGCGTGGCTGTAATGTAGACCAGCCAAGGAATCTGGCCAAGTCCGTTACTGTAGAGTAATCATTACTACACAACCAATACTTTGAGAGGGGATGCGCTGCATCCCCTCTCATTTTATATATCAGTATGGTTCGTTTATTCAAGTCCTGCCAGCCTCATTACCATGCGCAGGTGGTGCGTGCGTTTGCGTAGCGCAATGCTGATGATGCCCCCCTGGTCTATGCGGTCTATAACCACCCTGCCTGCAGTGTCAGTAGCGTGGATGATGGTTTCATGGTCCAGTAGCATACCTACATGATTTATGGCGCCTTCCTTATTTTCAAAGAATGCCAGATCGCCACAGCGGGCATGCATCAGAAAGTCGAGTGGAGTACCTATGGCCGCCTGTTGGCTGGCATCGCGTGGCAGGGGGTAGTTACACAGTTTATACACCATCTGCGTGAGGCCGCTGCAGTCAATGCCCGCTATGCTGCGTCCTCCCCACTGGTAGGGTGCATGCAGGTACTGCATTGCTGTGGCTTTAAGCATGTCGGCCGATGGGGTGGTCTGCTTTATATTCAGCTTACTGCCTTTGAACTTTCCCGAAATATGTGCAGCTTTAAGTGTGCCTGATTTTATACCATATAGCTCACTGCCTAGTGGCAGGTACATGTCCCCATTGTCTGTAATAAGCCTGCCCGTATGGTTTCCTGAGAGATATTTGGCGTTTTTGGTATATTCTTTCCTTTGTAAAGTAGTTAGTTGAGATAATTTGCACCAGCCTTCATAGTCGTCCCATGCACAGCGTATGTGCGCCCATCCATTACTGTTGGTATATGTTATCTCGGCTTTTTCACCAAACAGCAGTTGTGTTACCTGCTCAGAGGTGTGGTATGGCTCCTTTCTTACCGGCATTACTGCCACGCTGCAGTATGCGTAGGAGAGTATCATTGGCATCTGGATATATGCTTGTTTGCGGGTATAAAGGTAATATGTGCTATGTATGCACAGGTAGTTAATTTCTAACATTATGTATTTATATGTATGGGACCGCTGTTTACCTTACCGAAATGTTTTATTAATTTAGCACGCTTGAATCCGAGCCACTTTAAATATTTTGTAATGTGTGAAGCTGAAGGCCGGATATACAGATAACACTCAAAAAAAACTGAAACGAAAAAATGGAATCCGTACTGATAGCCGCTGTTGTTGCAATAGGGGCTTTGATAATAGGTATCTTTCTGGGCAAGTTGATTTTTGCCAAGGATACCCAGAAACAGATAGATGAGGCTGATGCCCACGCGAAGAAGATAATAGATGATGCCAATACACTTGCTGAAACGCTGAAAGAGAAGAAACTGCTGGAGGCCAAAGAGCACGCACTGCAGTTGAAGAGCCAGCATGACAAGGATGTACAACAGCGCAATCAGAAACTATCGGAAGCAGAGAACAGGCTTAAACAGCAGCAGCAGGCACTTAATGATAAAACATCAGCACTGCAGCGCCAGGTGCAGGAAAATGAGGCACTTAAAGGAAATCTGGAAGGTCAGATAAAGGCGTTCAACATTAAGCGTGCCGAGCTGGATAAACACCATGAAGAGCATGTGAAGCGCCTGGAAAAGGTAGCGGGCCTATCGGCAGAGCAGGCAAAGGTAGAGCTGATGGAAGTGGTGAAAGAGGAAGCCCGTACCAATGCCATGGCTTATGTGAAGGATATAATGGAAGAGGCTAAGATTAATGCCTCTAAGGAAGCCAAGAAGATTATTATACAGAGCATACAGCGTACCGCAGCCGAGCAGACTATAGAGAATGCCATTACGGTATTTAACCTGGAGAGTGATGAGATCAAAGGGCAGATAATAGGCCGTGAGGGACGTAACATACGTGCACTGGAGGCAGCTACCGGAGTGGACCTGATCATAGACGATACGCCGGAAGCAATAGTATTAAGCTGTTTTGACCCGCTACGCCGCGAGATAGCACGCCTGTCGCTGCAGCGTCTGGTACAGGACGGCCGCATACACCCTGCACGTATAGAGGAAGTGGTGGATAAGACCCGTAAGCAGCTGGAGGAGCAGATAATGGAAATAGGGGAGCGTACCATCATAGAGCTGGGCGTTCATGGTCTCCATAAAGATCTGGTGAGGCTGGTAGGTAAGATGCGCTTCCGCTCATCTTATGGTCAGAACCTGCTGATGCACTCAAAAGAAACTGCCAACCTGTGTGGTATCATGGCTGCCGAGCTGGGACTGGGACAGAAAGTGGTGAAACTGGCAAAACGTGCCGGCCTGCTGCATGACATAGGTAAGGTACCTGATGAGGAAACAGAACTGAGCCATGCACTGCTGGGTGCCAAGGTTGCAGAGCGCTGCGGAGAGCATGCCTCTGTAGTGAATGCTATAGGAGCGCACCACGATGAGATGGAGATGCTCTACATCATATCGCCTATAGTACAGGCGTGCGATGCTATAAGCGGAGCAAGGCCTGGTGCAAGACGGGAAATGATGCAGAGTTATATGCAGCGTATCAAAGACCTTGAAAACCTGGCAATGGCACACAATGGTGTGGAGAAAGCATATGCTATACAGGCCGGTCGTGAACTGCGTGTTATGGTAGAGGCAGAGAAGGTGTCAGATGCAGAGAGTGCAAAGCTGTCTTTCGAGATAGCAGATAAGATACAGAAGGAAATGCAATATCCCGGCCAGATAAAGATTACCGTGATACGCGAACTGCGCGCTGTGAATATAGCACGCTAAAGAAAGCATACATAAATGATGAATGGTCCTGTGGTAGCCCCACAGGACCATTTGCTTTTCATGCGTAGCTGGTAGAACGTAGTGTAGTGTAGTGTAGTGTAGTGTAGTGTAGTGTAGTGTAGTGTAGTGTAGTGTAGTGTAGTGTAGTGTAGTGTAGTGTAGTGTAGTGTAGTGTAGTGTAGTGTAGTGTAGTGTAGTGTAGTG
>Ga0209066_10000465_pt1 | contig 59513 bp, 75 predicted proteins | sample All_14_2_FD_187198 | JGI IMG/M metagenome (GOLD analysis project Ga0209066, IMG submission 187198) | Freshwater microbial communities in response to fracking from Pennsylvania, USA - Allegheny Zone_MetaG_DW_15 (SPAdes) (version 2) ...
CAACACTCTATACGCCCGAACTCCGCGACAGGATTTGTGCAGAGCTTGCCTCTGGCCGCACCCTGCGCTCCGTATGCCGTGATGAGGACATGCCAGACCGGCAAACCATCTACAACTGGCTTAACCATAATATAGGACGAGTGGTTGAAGGGGATAGGGTTATTGAGGAAGGGTTCTTCGACCACTACACGCGAGCGCGAGAGGTCGGGCTTGATGAGGTTGCGGATGAGACCATGGATATTGCCGATGATGGGACCAATGATTATGTCGAGCGCGTCAAGAAGCTCAAGAACGGTGACGAGAAACGGGAGGTCTTGTTCGATAAGGAGGCCGTGCTGCGCTCAAAGCTGAGGGTAGAGAACCGCTGGAAGTATCTGGAGAACATGGCACCGCGCAAATACGGCAAGAATGTCAAGATACAGTCTCAGGCCTTGGATGGAGCCGGTAATCCGACAGACCCGCCAAAGTCAGGGGTTGAGGCCGTGGACGATTTTCTCAGTGCCGTTCTTGATGCGGTCAAGACAGGTGGCGGGAAAGCTCCGGAATGAAGGCATATCCGCTCAGATACCCGCTGCCGGAACATTTCGATTTAGGCTATATCGAAACGCTGCATTATTACCATGCCGCTTTGAAGAAGGCGCGGCGCGTATCCGAGGACAAATACAACGATGTACGGCGCAGGCTGGGCGAGACAGACCTGTTTTTCTTGCTCACCAATGTGCTGAACCGGCGCGATATGTTTCGGGAATGGCTGTTTAAACGCTGCCGAGAGGTGCAGGCGGAGCCCGATGGTAGGCTCGATCTCTGGGCGCGGGAGCATTATAAATCAACAATCATCACTTTTGGCCATACAATTCTGGATATTATCCGAGATCCAGAGATTACCGTGGGGATTTTCTCGTTCACGAAGAAGATCGCCCGTGACTTTTTGACGCAAATCAAGACTGAAATGGAAATAAACGCGGATCTGCCCCTGCTCTGGCCTGACGTTTTCTGGACGGAACCGCAGAGGCAGGCTCCACGCTGGTCTGTAGATGGTGGTATCGTTGTCAAGCGGAAGGAAAACCCCAAGGAAGCCACGATTGAGGGGCATGGCCTGACCGATGGTATGCCGACTGGCCGACACTTCAAGCTCATGCTGTACGATGATGTGGTCACTCTGGATGGTGTGAACACCCCAGAGCTTATCCAGAAAACGACCCGCGCATTCCAGATGTCGGATAACCTTGGCTCCGAGGGAGACCGCCGCCGCTATATCGGTACGCGCTACCACCTCTTTGATACCTATTCGGTGATGATCGAGGATGGTGTGGCCATTCCACGTATCCACGCCGCCACGGATGATGGTACAGAACATGGCAGGCCGGTCTTGTTGAAGCAGGAAACACTTGATACTAAACGGCAAAATCAGGGTACATACGTGTTTTCGTCCCAGATGTTGCTCAATCCGGTGGCTGACAAGGCCATGGGCTTTGCTCTGGAGTGGGTTGTCAAGGCTGATACCGACCAAAATGCGGCTATGAATTCTCTCTGGCGGTTCATTATCGTTGATCCAGCTGGCGGAAAACAAAGAAAAACAAACGATTACACCACAATGCTGGTTATCGGATACGGTTCTGATCTCAAATATCGCGTTCTGGACATGCGCCGCGACCGGATGTCGCTGACGAAACGGTGCGAAACGCTTATCGAGCTTCACCAGAAATGGAAGCCGGGGCTTGTGGCCTATGAAGAATATGGGATGCAGGCCGATATTGAACACATCCAGTTCGTTCAGAAGCAGAAGCTTTACGAGTTCGAGATCACCACTTTGGGAGGCAAAATGAAGAAGGAGCTGCGGATACTGCGGCTTGTTCCCATGTTCCAGAACGGTTTCAAGTCAGTGGCCGATGGTGGTGATGGGGTGCCGAAGTCCCGTATTATCCTGCCCACGACATGCAACCAGCTCGACCACGAAGGCCGGATGCACGATCTGGTCAGGGACTTTCTGGAGGAAGAATATGTTGCCTTCCCCGTTTTGAAGCATGATGATATGCTGGATGCCATGGCACGGATTGTCGATCTGGAGCAAAGGCAGCTTATCCAGCTCCCATCGGCCAACGCCGCTCCAATGAGATCGACCAAAGTGGAGGAAGGCTTGCGCAAACTTGGACAGGGACAGAACGGGGGAGAACCATGGATGGTGGTGTAAGGGGTGCTTATGGCATCAGAGGTCTGCGACTTCCGGAACAAAACGATGATTTGGTGCGCAAGATGTGCTACCGCTGGCTCCGCGCCATGGAGCCCCATAACGAATGGGCTACTGTAGCCAAGAAGTGTGTGGAAATGCTGGAGGGCAATCAGTGGTCCGATGAGGAGAAGGCCGCGCTCCGCGCCATGCGCCGTACCGCTCTGACGATCAACTCCATTGCCCCGCTCTGGCGGCTGGTTATGGGCTATCAGTCCAGCAACCGCATGGATGTCAGTTTCATGCCGACTTCCGATTCAGTATCAAGCGAAGATGTAGCCACGGTTTTGAACAACGTGTTCAAGTCCGAGGCCAACCGCATGGATTTGAAGTACACCGATACCGATGTTTTTGCCGATGGGCTTTCAACCGGCAGGGGGTTTTGGGATATATCTCTCTGTTTCGATGATAACGATTTGGGTGAAACGAAGATCACCTGTGAAGATCCCTTTGCGACCTATATCGACCCGGACTGCAAATCGTATGATTTGAGCGATAACGATTATGGTGCGAGCTATATCCAGAAATCGGTCTGGACAAACCTTGACTCCGTGAATGATAAATATGGCTCCGAGGCCGCGCTTGCGGTACAGAACGTGATGTCTCCGGGCTATAATTCAAGCATCCTGTCTTATCTTGGTGATTACGAGATTTCCCCTCAGCGCTTCTTTGGCGGTTACGCCGATGAGAAGGATTACGGCGATTGGGCTGATGTGTATTATCACGACTTCATTGATACGCAGGCCAAGCAAATTCGCCTGATCGATAGCCAGCACAAGATTATGAAGATTTCGCCTTGCTTCGTTGATCTCGAAACCGGCGACAAAGAAATGATTCCGCAGGAGTGGATTGATAAGCCGGAGATCATCGAAAAGGTTATGAAGTATGCCGAGCAGATAGGCAATCCATTGAAGATTGTCAGCAGGCCGGTGAAGCGTGTCAGGCGCACCGTTACATGCGGAGACATCATTCTCCATGACGCATGGTCTATCTACAAAGATTATACAACCATTGGGTATTTCCCTTACTTCCGGCGCGGTAAAACACGCGGCATGATCGAGGACTTGATCGATCCGCAGCGGGAAAAGAACAAGAAGCGGTCGGTGCTGACAGACATCCTGAACCGGAACGCAAACTCGGGCTGGATGTACGAAGAAAAAAGTCTCGATGCCGAGCAGGAGGAAAATCTGCGTCTCTACGGCTCAGCTCCGGGTATCAACGTCAAGTACAAGAAAAGCGATAGCGGTGAAAAACCTCAGCGCATCGAGCCGGGCGGGTATCCGCAGGGGCTTGATCGTCTGGAGGAGAAGGCCGGAAATGACATGTACGACATCAGCGGTGTCAACCAGTCAGCTATGGGGCAGCTCGATAACGTCCAATCAGGTCGGGCAATCGAGGCCAAGCAGCGTCAGGCCGTGATGTCCATCCAGATGTATTCCAATAATTTCAGCCGTTCAAAGAAGCTCCAAGGCCGGAACGCTTTGGGCGTATTCCAGAATTTCTATACCGAATCCCGTATCTACCGCATCATGGGTGAGGACTCCAGCATTACCATGATGGAGATCAACAAGAAGATGCAGACCGGAGCAAATGCTATTACGCGTCTCAATGATATTACCGTGGGCAAATATAGCGTTGAAGTGGATGAGGTGCCGATCTCTGCAACCTTCAAGCAGGCTCAGTTCGAGGAAACGATGATGTTGATCGAGAAGCTGGGCGACATCGGCGCGGCTCTGGTCCAGACCAATCCGGGGCTTTTGATCGATCAATCATCGCTGCCACGTAAAGCGGAATGGAAGAAGGCTTTGACAGATGCAGGAGCTGCGGCGCAGGGCACGATGCCCCAGCCAGCGGCAGGCGGCGGTGCCGCACCTACACAGCCAACAACAACACCGGAGCAATATCCATCGTGAACAATCAAAACAACTCTGCCATAGCACAGATCAACCCGATCAGAGCTTCCGAGGAACAGGCCTTCCGTCTTGGCCATGCCAAATCATACACAACTGTTGATATGGACGTGAGCCGTGAGACCCATGCGGAACTGAAATATCTGCTTGAGAAGGCTGGATATGACCACTGCATCAGACCAGATGGAAGGATTGACCTGTCCGGCATCACGCTTCTTCCAAAGGCCAGACCGTAATCCTACCCACCACAGCACCGGAGAAAACATGGATATTCAGGAGCGGGCTACAATCGGTGTCATAAAAGAGGAAGTCGGCGGGCTGCGCGGCTTGCTGGAGACCAAGGCCAAAAGAAGGGTTGTTATCATTGCCCTGACTATGGACGATGGAGAAGAAAACGGATATGGATATTACGAGGCCAGCGAAGGTATCAACACCACCACAGCCGAATCTTTCGTTGATTTTTTGGAAAAGGTCTGCGCAGACCTCAAGGGATAAGGAAACGCACAGATGAGGAAATCTCTCAATTTACCCAGTAATCTCTGGAACTCTCCGGTTATCAAGAAGCGTCTCATGCAAGAGGCTGGCTTTGAAAGTAACCATGGCATCTCTGAAAAGCAGCATTACTGGTGCCTTGTACCCCATGCCGATAGCGGTGATGGTACCGTTATTCTGCGCAATTATCCTGAAAACAGTATCGTTGATGCAGATCCACACGAAATGCAGCAAGAGTTCGCCCGCAACGTGATGTGGTCTTTGCAGACCCAAGCCCACTTCGATGGTCTCTGGCTGGTTGGCTTTACCCATCCGCCGACCAGCTATGGTGTTATTACCGATACCGAGAATTGCTGGAACCGGCTCATGGCGATTTGGTTCGATAGCGATGGCGACCCGCAGTTTACCTTGGAAAGCGACCTGCCTTTCGTGAAGCAGCTCGAAGCCGGTGAGCAATACTATGTCGATCTGGCACAGCAAAGCCATGAGCAATGGAAAGAGATTTACGGCCAAAAGGCTATGAAATCCGACATGTTGCTATCAGAAGATCAGGCCAGAAAGGCGGCACTGGAGGCTTTGGGGAAATGAACAAAGAGGCTTTTCAGAACAGGCTTGAGAGTAATTTAAGTCATGCCGAGAAGGTGCGCTACTTCAAGGACAAGATCAATCTTGACGATGATGGGTGGTGCCCAAACTGTAAGCGTTGCCATAAACGCAAAGGCTCTGTTGTGGAGGTTTGCGGCAGTGAATAAAACCCTGCAATGGGCAGTCCAGAAGATTTTAGATATAGCTTGCAGTGGATTTTACGGCAGCATTACGCTAAAGTTCGAGGACGGAAAGCTGGTTCATCTCGAACACCAGCAGAGTCACAAACCACCGAAATGAGCAGGAGATAAAACATGCGGGCGAAAATGAAGATCACCAGCGTAACCAAGAACGAACACAATGAAACCGTTCACTTTGAAGCCGTGGCTGCCAGCGGCTATCCGGCAGATGGCACGGACGAAAACAACACCTACGCCAAGTTCACACCGTCTGGCCAACTTTCCCTGACGATCACAAATCCTGATCTGCTGGGCAAGTTTGAGCCCGGAAAAGAATATTACTTGGACTTTTCCGAGGCCAATTAAGACGGTCAGATATACTTTTATTCAAGAAAACCCCCTCCGCTCCCCAAGGCAGAGGGGGTTTTTCTTTACCAGATTTGTGGTGATTGACAGGCCAGACAGATATGGGATAGCATAAAGCCTGTTATACTTCGTTCTTTGGTATCGAAACACTCGAGCCGCATCTCTCCTTCACCGGAGGGGCGCGGCTCTTTTTTTTGTCCCGAGAACAACCTGCCGCCGAGGGTAACGGGCGATTTCCGCTTTGGGATGCAGCGATACGCAGACCCCATGCCGCCGATGTACGGGCGTTACCGCAATGTCACGCGAAAGAGGATAAAGTTATGACCAAGACCAATGAAACACCTGAGAATGGCTCAGAAAACACGGAGAACGCCGGATTGCTGAAAGACCAGACCACCGATGTTGATGATGGTTACACCGAGGAAGTTGATCCTATGATCGCTGAAATGGTGGCCGCAGAAGCAGAGCTTGAAAAGGCCGGTTCTGGTACCGCAAGCGATGAAGGTACCGAAGGCGAGGCAACGCCTGCACCTGAAAATGGTCAGACCGCCAAGCCGGAAGTCAAAGCCGACAAGGAAAAGCGGGATACCCCGATGATTCCAAAGGCACGGTTCGATGAGGTTAATTCCGAGAACGCACTTCTGAAAGAGCAGGTCATATATCTGAAAGGTGCTGTTGATACGCATAAATCCGCTGCGAAAAACACGCAGACCAACGGGCAGACGCAGACAGGCACCGCCGAACAGAAGGCAGACCAAGCTCCGAAAGACTCTGGTGAAGCTTCCGAGGTCGATGAGATTGATTCCTTGATTGATGCCGCTGAGGCGAAAAAGCTGACATTGGCTGAAAAGTACGATGAAGGTGAACTTTCGGCAAAGCAGTGGAAAGAACAGGAAACAGCGATTGACCGAGAAATACGGGATTTGTCCAAGCAGCGCATTGATCGTGTTCGCGAGGAAAGCCGTGCCGATACTCAAGCCGTGATTTCTGCTGAAAGGCAGGCGGATTTGATTAGGGGTCAGGCCATTGAAATCCAGAAGCAACACCCGAATATCGAAGTGATTGACGCTACACCGAAGCATATAAAAGAAGGTATCTGGGCGGAAATTACCGTTCAGGCTGCTCAAAATCTCGCAATGAGGGGTATTAACGTGAACGATGGTTCCGCTAATGCACATCTTGCACTGATGCAGGAAAAAGCCCGGCTCACGGATAGCTACACACCGGAAACCTTGAAAGCGTTTTTGCCTGAGAACTTCGTCCCGAAAGGGCAGGCGGCTCAGTCCGGTACTGGTCAGACAGGTCAGAAACAGCCAAGCGAAACGGCTCTTAACCGTAAAGCGAAACTGGAACTGGCAGATTCTCAACCACCATCCATAGCGGATATGGGCACTTCGGGGGGTCAGCAAATCACTGAGGCAGACATTGCAAAAATGACTGATGATGAGATTGCCGATTTGATGACAAAAGCCCCTCAGCTCGTAAACCGCCTCGTTGGTGGAGCAACAGTAACCTAACCCAAGGCTTTCCCAGCTTTTCCGCAATAGTGCGGGCTTCTGGTAGCCTTTTCAACTAGGAGAAAACCCGATGCAAACCGATTTTGGTGCCCTTACTCAGGCGCAAAAGAAAGTATGGTCTGGTAAGCTGTGGATGCAATTCCGTGACGAATCGTTCTGGATGAGCAACGGCTTTATCAGTCAAAACATGAATACCCCCATTCACCGTGTGACAGAACTCACAGAGACCACCCGTGGTCTGGAGTGTGTGATGCAGCTCGTGAATGATTTGGAAGGTGACGGTACCGTTGGTGACAACGATCTTACCGGCTCCGAAGAAGCCATGGTAAACGATGCCCAGATCATCAAGGTCGATCTTCTGGCACATGCCGTGAAATCCAAGGGTAAGATGTCTGAGCAGGCAACGGTTATCCGTTTCCGTGAGCAGGCAAAAAACAAACTTGGCTTCTGGCTGCCGGATAAGATCGATGAACTGATGTTCCTGACCGCTTCTGGCCGGGCATACACCAAGAAAACCGATCTTTCCACACGCGGCACATCCCAGCTTCCGGCTCTGTCCTTTGCTTCGGATGTCACCGCACCAACCTCCAACCGTGTCAAACATGCCGGTTCCGCAACATCCGAAGGTACGCTGACCTCGTCCGACAAGATGTCTTGGAACTTTGCTGTGACCGCAAAAACCTTCGCTCGCCGTCAAGGTCTCCGTCCTATTCGTCAGGGCGGCAAGGAATATTACGCTATGGTAATGTCTCCGGAACAACGGCGTGATCTGGTTCAGGATACGAACTATCAAACAATCGTCAGTCGTGGTGCTGAGCGCGGTTCTAAAAACCCGCTGTTCAACAACGCTCTGGCCGTTATTGATGGTCTTATCCTGTACGAACACCGCAAGGTTATCAACACCACCGGCTTGACCAGTGGTGTTGATAAGTGGGGTACTGGCTCAGATGTCGAGGGTGCGCAAGCGCTGTTGATGGGTGCCGGTGCGCTTGGTTTCAGTACGCTTGGTGGCGGCAAATGGATGGAAGCTGATAGCAACGATTATGGCCGCAAGCCGGGCGTTGGTTATGAGCAGATCATTGGTATGCTGAAACCGAAATATAAACCGTTTGCTTCTGCCACAACGGCAGAGGATTACGGCATTATTTCGGTGAAAACTGCCGCCGCTCTGTAAGACCAGACCGGACACTGCTTAAATCCAGAGGGGAGCGGATAGCGATATATCCCTCCCCCCTACCTCAGAGAAAATACAATTAAAACCTCTATAAGGAGAGTTTTCCGATGAAAAAACATAAGTCACAACTCAAAAGCATCATTACAGGGCTTGCCATTGCTGCGGCAGGCGGCTTCGTATATGTTGCCAGCCACGGCTCCACGGCAAAGCTTGCCATTACCGATATTGATGGTGCCGCTCTGTCCAACCCTCTTGCCCTGACCAACGGCTCTTTCGAGTTCTATACCGCCGATACGGTGGCTTCTGTGGATCTGTTCATTCAGTCTCCCACAGGCCACTTCTTGGTGGTAAAAGATGTCAAGCCATCCGGTGATGCCAGCCTGCTGGTCGATACCAGTCAGGCGCATACGACAATGGTTATCCCGTTCAACGTGGCTGACCAAGCCGGTGATGCTACGGAAACTCCGTGCGGCTTTACGCTTCCCGGTGCGGTTCAACCCAATGTGGCCGTTGATGTGACGGTTATTGATGCCGAAACCATTGATGTTGGTACTCTTGCCTCCGATTCTGGCGATGCCGATGCCTTTATCGCTGGTCTCAGTGTCGATACAGCCATTGGCTATAAAAAGGCCACTCTGGCAAACGGTGCCATCACGCTCGGCACAAAACTGTTCGTAGTGGACAGTGCCAATGCGGGCGATGAAGCTCCGGAACAAGACATCAGCCAGATCGGGAAGCAGGTTTCCTACACCCTTACAACCGGTGCCGATTCTGCGGCTGGGTACATTATCCTTCCAGTCCAGTTGCCGGTGGCAAGCCTTTAAGATAAAGTGGGATTTGGGGCTGGGTTTGTTCCCAGCCCCTTAACCCTACTTTTTCTTAACCAAGGAAGATTTAAAAATGTCAAAAGATCAAAAAGATAAATTTGTACGCGTCATTGACTCCAGCTGCACCCATGATTATCCGGAGCGCACCCATACGATCAATGTTCGCGGCGAAAAAATTGCTGTGGTGTTCAAGTTTGGCGAGGAGAAAATCCTGCCGTTTGAGCAAGGCGCGAAATTCACCGGCATCGAAGGCTTCCGTGTTGAAGCCGTGGATGGCCACAGCATCGATATTCCTGCGGTGCCCACAGATAGCGTTGCCGCACAGCTGGCGCGTGATGAATGTGTTGCGAAGTTCAAAGAGCTGACCCTACCCTCTCTCAAGGTGCGGGCGGCGCAGAAGCAAGGCGGCGAGATTTACTTGGATGCGGATGATGATTCCCGCGCCGAGATCATTGCCTTTATCATGGGCGAGCCGCCTGCCGATACAGGCACCGGCAAGGATGAAGATGGATTTGTCGATGGTGAAGATGATCTTCTTGAAGATGATGGTGAAGAAAATCAGGGCGTTCCAGATGATGTCTCTGACGAAGCCCCCGCTGAAACCGGAGATGGCGAAGGCGCTTTCGCACCAACACTGGCAGACGATCACCAGAAGCGCGTGGACGAAATCGTTGAATACTTCGGTAAAGGCTACGAAGGTGTCACCTTCCAGCAACTCGATGAACGTGATGATGGTGTAGCCACTTTTGCGGTTGTTGCCATTGTCGAAGGCAGCGATACCGTTATCGCTTCGGGCACATTCCTTGAACTGCAAGAAGCTGTTTTGCAAAACCATCCCGCTCCGCCGCATTTTCCCTTGCAGGCAAAAGGCGGCGATGCAGAGGTAAAGTTTGCCCTGAACGAGATCAAGGGCGCAACTGACGAAGCCTTGCAGCTCTGCGTTGATTATGGTGTTGACATTAAAACACTGATCGGCACCGGCAAGGATGGGAATGTCCTGAAAGGCGATGTCGAAAACTATATCCGCGAAAACGATCTGAAACCTGTTACTCACACCATGGCTGGGGAATAACCTCCTGCCGGTTTGGCTCGGGCTCGCTTGACCCAGAATACCTGAAAGGCAGGCAGACTTGCCAAACATACAGAGTGCTAAAATTGTTGCAGAGAACGCCCTGAGTACAATCGGGGCGTTCCCTGCTTCTCAATCCGCTCCAGACCCCGGAGAGATGAAGAAAACGCTTCGCTGGCTCGAAATGCTTATCAATTTCGAGAGCGGTATCCGGCCTTTGGCTGGGTTCTGGCAGGTATTCGATATTCCGATTGAAGCCGGTGTTGGTGATTACGACATGGCCGATTACGCCGAGGAGCGAGGGGTATGTCACGTATTCAGCGCATTTATCGTTGATGCCAATGGCGATACAGATCCTATCGATTTTCAGTACGAAAGCCAGTCCGTAGCCGAAAACCTGAGCCGCACCGGCAGGCCGGAACGGGCAACCGTTACAAAAGACCGCGACATGGTTCTAAAGGTTTATCCGACCCCCACACAGGTCGAGGCAGATGCAGGGCTTATCATCCGCGTCAGGGTTCAGACATATCACGAAAATATTGATGATGAAGGTATTGCCGATGAAGATATTCGTCTCAGACCTTCATGGTATCTATGGCTGACCAAAAGGCTGGGCTATGAGATCGGCTCCGGCCCCGTTCGCAGACTGTCTGCCGGAGAGCTGAAAAGCCTCAAGGAAGATGCAAAAGAAATGGAAGATGCCTTGCTTGCCCGAGATGGCAAGTATTCATCTCCCACACCACCGGTGACTGGACCAATGGATTTAAGCGTGGACTGTGACCCCGTGATACGCGGAAGCGGAAACGGCAGATACAGGACAAGGGGAGTATAAACGGACATGGCGCGGGCAAAAATAGCAGAGTTCGGTATCATTCAGAAGGCGCTGGCGCAGGCGGTTGTCACCTTTTATGCTGCTGATGCCGATGGAAACAATACCGGTGTCAAGGCAACGATTTATGCTGCCTCAACAGGTTCTGGTCAGGTCGAGAACCCGCAGACGCTGGGCGATAACGGCATGTTGCCGATGGATTGTTGGGTGGAATCCCAGATCGTGGCCGCTATCACAGGTATTACGGAGCGTACGGAGAGGTCAATCAAAAAAATAAAGCAAAACCCTCTGGAATTTGCCCTGCCGGTGACAAATGCTGCGGTTTATGCTCTCGACTTACAGGTCGCCGTTACAGACGCAGAGGCGGCTCGTGATGCTGCTCAAATCTCTGCTACAAACGCTGCGGATTCTGAGGTACAGACAGGCCTTGATGCCGTTGCAACGGCTGCTGACCGTATTGCTACCGGAAATGATGCCACGGCAACCGCTGCCGACCGCGTCCAGACCGGGCTTGACCGAACTGCGGCTGAGAACGCTGCGGCTGCGGCGGCATCCAGTGCCGCTGAGGGCCTATACAATGATGTAATCACACTGACATCAGCAGATAGCCCTTATGTGCCTTCTCTGGCGCAGGAAGGCACCATGTTCCGTCTGGATATGACCAGCGGTGCAATAACGATCAATCTGTCTGCGCTTTCGGTATATGGCGAGGATATGAAGTTTGCGTTTGTTAAGGTGGACGCAACTGGCAATGCGGCCACGATCAATAGAGGCGGAACAGATACTATTGAGGGCAACACATCCGCCAGCCTTTCAATTCAATATGAGAGCAATGTTTTTGTTGGTGATAGCGCAACAGGCATGTGGATAGATGTTGTACAGTCCACCGGAATTGCTGATGGTTCTGTGACAAATGCTAAAATAGCAGATAATGCAGTAACAACTGCAAAAATTAACAACTCCGCTGTAACTACGGATAAAATTAACAACGATGCCGTAACCCTAGCAAAGATGGCCGCTGGCACAGCCGGAAACCTCATTACCTATGACGCAAGCGGTAATCCCGCAGCGGTGGCAACTGGTACGGCTGGACAGGTGTTGACAAGTAACGGTGCGGGGGCTGCGCCTACTATGCAGGATGCAGCGGCTGGCGGTAAACTTATCAACAGATGGGTTGCTACTTACACCGGAAACGCTGCTCTTAGTACAATAATACCAAATGATAATACTGTTCCTCAGAATACTGAGGGCACTGAAATTCTCTCCACATCTGTCCAGCAGTCAGCTGCTGGAAACATTATGCGTTTTACTTTTATAGGTTCGGCTTCAATTACAAGAACGGGTTCGGCGGGCGCAGAATATGATGGTTTGGTAACTCTATTTACAGACCTTAGTTCGGATGCGGTTCAAGCAGGTGTGTGTAACGGTTGGCTTGCTACAATAGGTGTTTACAGTCGCGCTCAGACAATAGGTTTTATACATGAAATGAGCTTTGGTGACACAGCCGCACACACCGTTTCTGTTCGCGCAGGACCAGGAATTTCCAGCAGTTCAATGCGATTTAATTATCAGATTAGCGGAGCTTTATTTGGCGGAGCAATGTCCGCAGTTCTTATTATTGAGGAGATAGAGCCATGAACGTAAACGGAATGACAGTACTGTCTGCGCAATACGCGAACGAAGGTAAGACGGAAATATGCCTTTTTACAAAAGAAAAAGGGGCCGTTATTTTATCCAGCGTTGACGAAGGAACTTGGAAGAAGCTTTTATCTTCTGAGGTTGAAATTGCGGATATGGCTGTTTTTATTACATCCGATAAAGAAATCGCTCTCCAAAAACTCAACCAATCCGACAAAGACATGGCACGTGTTGCCGAGGACATTATCGGCGTGTTGATTGCTAAAGGCATCCTGAGCGAAAGCGACTTTCCAGATACGGTTAAGGAAAAGCTGGCGCAACGTAAGGCCCTAAGAGACGCATTAACATGATCTCCCTAGACTACAGCACCAATACTCTAAAAGAATGGGATGGCGCAGAATGATTTATATTTTGATCGTGGTTTACATGGCTGTAACAGGCCGCATGTCAGGTGGTGGCCTTGGCGCACACCTGCTGAATAAGCGCGGCACCGTAGGTCCAGATGGCAAAGACCTCGGCGGGATTGCACCGTTTAATCTGACGTGGTTGCCAGAGGTGTTGTTCTCTTTGCCTTTCGGGTGGGTGCTTTCGACTATCGTAGGGCCTTGGGGCTGGCTGGCTGCGGTGTGGTCGTACGTCTGTATGCAAACATCTACAGAGCCGGGTTTTAATATCAACTACAAAGAAAACAAAACGCTCATCCCCTATGTGAACGCGATAGCAAAAGTTCTCGGTATCAAACCGCATACACTAAATTACATGCGTCTCTGGAACGCCGTTAAAGGTTTCCTGATCGGTCTGCCGGTTGGCGGCGTTGTTCTCGCTGCGCTGTGGCCGCTTGGATATGAGATAGGCCGCCGCGTCAAACGCCACGAGGTTTCCGAGCTATTGTCAGGTGCAGGAGCTGGAATCTCTATCTGTATTATAGTAGCTTTAAGTGGTTAAAGGGGAATAAGGCAATGAACTTTGAAAAGGTACAGGAACATGCCAAGCAAGCAGGGGATGTATTGAATCAGCCAAAGGTAGGGGTACCTGTAACTGGGTTTTTTGCCATTCTTGGAAATCTTTCTCCAGAGCAGTGGCTTACATATCTATCGATTTGTGCCGTTGTTGGCCAGCTCATCATATCATCCCCAAAGATTTACCAAGTCGTGAAGGGTTGGGTTATCTGTATCGGGGATGCCATTAAAAAAGCACTGAAATGGTTAAAACAGCAATGAAAAATACCTTAGCAGCTCGCGGTCTAGCCGCATTTATCGCTTTGTCTGGCATGATCGGCGCTCCAATGACCATGCACAGTGAGGGGATGGAGCTGGCACCTTATTATGACGGTGTTGGTGTCCGGACATGGTGCGCCGGTGAAACAGAGGTCGGCGGCGACAAGGACAGCTATACCTATGAGGAGTGCGGTTTACTGTTTCACATGCGTTACGGGTATTATTCCATGCGGGTGGCCGCGATGTATAACGATGTCGCAAAGAAGGTTGTTACCCCTGAGATACATGCCGCCTTTACCGATATGGCATATAATGTCGGACTTGGTGCTGTTGGAAGTTCAAGCATGATGCGCCATATCAATGCTTCTCGCCCGACACAGGCCTGCAATGCTATACTGCTTTATAAATATGCTGGCGGGCATGATTGTTCCGCTCCGGGCAACAAGGTCTGCGCCGGTGTATGGGGGCGAAGGCTTGAAATGAACAAGCTCTGCCTTTCAGGAATCTGACGATATAATGGGGATATAAGCACCACATGGCACCTCTTACAAAGATTCTGTCCATCGCTTTGGCTGTATGTATCGCCGTTTTGTTGCTTTTCTTTGGGCTCTGGCGGTACGAGTCGAAAAGCCATTCCGTGACGAAAGACAGGCTGGAAACGGCGATACAAACCATTTCGGTGCATGAGAAAAACACCGAGATTTCTGAAAGGGCAAGTAATGAATATCAAGCCAATATTGATCGCCTCAACGCTGATATTAAGCGCCTGCGGGCACGACCCGCAAAGTGCATCACCTTTACCCCCTCGTCCGGCGTTTATAATGAAAAAGGACAACGGGCAGGACATGGTTCAGAAGATGGAGAAAGCGTTGGAATCCGGTCAGACTGGCTCTATGATTACGCCATAGAGGCGGAAAAGATCAGGATAGAGCGCAATGGCTGCAAGGACTTCGTAAACAAGGTATGGGATTCTAGGAAATGACATCAGCTCGGACATCTGTTCAGGACTTCGCCACGGCAAATCCGGTGTATGCCAATGCTACTGTTACCGCTCATACCGTGGTTGATGGTGCCAAAACATCGGTAAAGGCCAATCTCTATGCCGCGCTGTCGGGGTCAACCCTGTTGGCCAATCCGCAGACACTGGACTCCTTCGGGAAATTTAAACAGCCCGTTTACATAGACAGCGGCGTTATTCTAACGGTAACAGGCCTCAAGAACACCCCAGATCACGATACTGGCATCGTTGCCGTGGAGCGGGTCATTTCGGGTTCCGGAGACCCAGAGGGTAGCGTTACCGCTGCTGTGGGCACTCTGTACCTGAGAACGGATGGCGGTACCTCTACGACACTATACGTGAAAGAATCAGGCTCGGGCAACACTGGATGGGTGGCAAAATAGTATGACAAAACGTATCGCAGAATTTGATTTGTGGAGACCCGGATACGGCGGGTCCGTGGTGGATATTTTCATCGCGGGTACGTCCACTCCGGCCTCGGTTTTTCTTGACGAAGCCCTGAGCATTGCGGCTGATAACCCGCAGACGCTGGATGCAATGACTGCCGAGGGCGGGGTCAGGTATGGCAAGTTTGTCGCACCACTTTATACAGCACAGCCCTATTACCTATCCATAAATGGTATCGAAAATACCGGCATCCAAAGACAGTCATTTTCCTCTCTAGATGGAGAAAATGCCTCAGCCGCAACTGTTATGGCACCGAACTCCGCTTATGCCGTAACGCTGGCCGCGCTGGCGGGCAGACAAGTCAATGTGGCAAACTTCGGTGCTTTTGTTGAAGGCGGCGGTGGTGTTGCCGCTACAAATACCGCAACGATTGAGCTTGCCATTGCCGCTCTATCCGATGGCGGTTTTGTATCTATTCCGGCAGGCCTATACAAAGTGAACTCGTTCGATATTCCGGTTGGTGTTGTCCTTGTCGGTCAAGGCATCGATGCGACCGTTCTTGAATCAATCGTTGGTGCGGCATCTTTCACCATTGTTGGCGATAATGCGGGCTTCAAGGATTTGACGCTTGATGGCAACTCTTTATCCACGGATTCAGTTGGCGTAAAGGCAGAGGCCAAGAACGGCATCGTATTTGAGAACGTAAAAATCACCAGATTTGAAACCGGCATGTACCTTTATGGTGGTACTGGATTTTCTTGGTATGACCTTTCCATCGTGAATGTCGAAACCGCAGCAAAGCTATACGGCGAAGATGCCGTTTTCCAAGACATGATTTGGTGTGGTGGTCTTGTATCAACCGCGACAACGGCAGGCGTTGACCTTTCATACGAGGATAACCAGTGCCAGAACATTACCTTTATTGGTGTCGGCTTCGAGGATTGTCCAGAATTTTCCGTGAATATTAACGGTGCCCAGAACGTGAAGTTCTGCGGTTGCTGGTGGGATGGCAACACGAAAAACGTAAATATTCAGGACGATACAGATGTTCTCACCCCATCCACTGAACAGGAAAACGATACGATTATTGTCCAGTTCACGGGCGGCAGGATGAACGGTGGCACCTTTGTGGCCACCGGTACTTGTCAGGACGTAGTCCTTAAAGAGGTCAGCCTTACCGATGTAGCGTTCACGATGTCAACACCGATTGACAACTTCATCGTTCTCGAAAACTGCTATGAGGATGGTGTGACGCTTGCAGGTGAAACCGGAAAACTTGTTCGGGCGACGACATCACGTAACGGCGCTTCTTTTGGTCTGACCACAACGGCCACGGCAACAAAAGCATGGTCTATTCCACTTCTGCCCGGACAGCAGGTTTATCTTGAGGCAAAGGTGATCGGTAAAGGCCGTAACGTGGCGCAACGTGCAATTTACCATGTCGGATGTGGTGCATATCGTGCGGGTTCCGCACTTGACTATGACACACAAACAGCAAACTTCACCGCTGGAGCCGTATTGAGCGGGCAAAGCAGTGGGGCCACGGCAAGAATCCAAGCAGATTCGGATAGCGGTACCACGGGTACGCTTACTCTGACAGACATTCGTGGAGAATTTATCGACAACGAAATCATCACAGATGATAACGGAACTCCGGGCAGTGCTACGGTCAACGGTGTTCTGACCCCTGCGAACGCTTCTCTTGATACTGTTGGAAATGTCAACCTTCGTTCGGTCTATGAAACAAACGCTGCTTGGGCAGCGGTATTTACCGCAAATGGGCCAGATATTGAATTTACCGTGACAGGTGCGGCAAGCCAGACCGTTGAATGGACTGTTCATGTAGATGTGGTGAGTACATAGATATGCCAAATTGGGTAGATGTTCCGCTGAACAGAAAGCTTTTCAAAAACGTAGATGAGCAGGCGTTGACATCGACCTATGCGGCACTGGAAAACTGTTTTGTTACAGAAAGTAATGGTCTTTCACGTTTCCCCGGATTGAAAGATTTCTGCGATCTTGAAAGTGATAGCGACATCCATTTGTCACGATACAATAATGACCTTATCGCAGTCGGTGAGGATGGACAGACATTTCGGGTAAATACTGAAGCCGAGGCCACCAAAATACCGGGCACTCCTGTTTCCGGTGGTGAACGCACATCTTTTGCAAGAACCAGAGATGGTCTTATGATGGCAGCCGGTGCCCAGATCATTAAGTTTGATGGTAAAGAAAACAAGGTTTTATCCAAGGATGCGCCGCTATCATCCTTTGTTGGCTACCTTGATGGCTATGTTCTTGCCGTTGAAAAAGAGTCAGGCAGGTTTCAAAACAGCAAGGTAAACGATTTCGGTACATGGGATCCTATTGATACCTTCGCCGTTGACGGTTCACCAGACAATATCAATGCCATGCTCATTACACCGTTCAACGAGATTCTCTTGTCTGGCGAAGAAAGCCTTGAGCAATATGAGCGGTATGTCGGCTCCGATGTGCCATTCTTTCGCCGTTGGGCAGTTGGTGATGGGATTTCGGAATCCGGAACGCTGTGTTTTGCCGATAATGCGGCATGGGGCCTGAATAGCCGCAGAGAGTTCGTCAGACTATCCGGCCAGACCACACAATCCGTTTCTGATGATATACAGCGCGATGTCGAGCAACGCTACAGCATGGCCAATCTCGGATCACTGAACAAGGCTTGGGCGCTGCCGTGCTACGTCAAGGGGCAGAAATTTATTATATTCCAGTCTCCCGAAGCTGATAACAGCTATGGAACAAAGGGTTTCACAGGGGTTTTCGATATTCGGCGCGGGCAGTGGTTTGAACTGTTTGGGTGGGATGCCGACAACGGTATCCCCGCACTTTGGCCGGGCAGGTCTGTATTCAGCTTGTGGGGGAAAACCTTTGTCGGCGGGCAGGGAAAGATATACGAGCTTGATTCCAATACCTATACCAATGGCGGCGTGGTGCAGCGGGCGTACTGCCGTAGTGCCCACTTCGATACCGGTGGTACGATGCGTGTTGATGGGGTCAAGATCACGCTCCGCCGTGGTGTGGGTACCTACGAATATGCCCCAAAAATCATGTTCAGGGCAAATCCGGACAACCGTGGCTGGGGTCTTTGGCAAAACCGCGATCTCGGCAAGACAGGGGCAGACATGCTTTTTCTGGAGTTTGGCGCTCAGGGTACAGCAGATACATGGCAGTTCGAGATATTTATGACAGATAACGCTCCGTTCGAGTTGCGCCGTATGCAGCTCGATGTTGCCAAAGTAGTGAGGTAATCGGGAAAATGGCCGCACCAATTCCAAGAACGCTTGAAGCACCACCACGTACAACGGGGAATCCGCAGAGAGACCTGCCAATCCTGATCGACTGGTTTTACCGTGCATGGCAGGTCGTACAGCAGTCGATTAACTACATCAACTCTCAGGTCAACAATCCAGATTTCAGTGTTGCCGATCTCCCAGATCCGACAAACACCACTCTGGCCAATGCACAACAGACCGCAAATGATGCCTATAACTTGGCCAATACGGCAATAAATCGCCTCAACGGATTTGTATCCGGAACATTCACAATCTCAGATACCGATGTTGGTGTTGAACTGGTATTTTCTACACCACAACTCGATACTGATTATAGAGTTATCATACAGCCCGTAAGCTTCACCGGAACTCCGGTGGACAACGCCTTTATCGTAAAGACAAAGACCTACGCAACGGATAAATTTACTGTTATAATGTTGGCAGCGCCCGATACAAGCAACAGCGTTACCTACGAATGGCAACTCATACGAAATAGCTAGAGGGCAAGAAATGATGTCAGAAAACGAATTTTACGAACTACAGGGTGATGCTTATCGCGGTTCAAAATATGCGAATTTTGCTGGTGGTGGTGTAACCCCGCAGGGCAACGTATCCAGCGCGGTAACTGAAAACAACGCCAATCTTGTCGGAACATCGGCTGATGCTGCCGATGCCGCACCAACTCCGGTTTCAGAGGGTCTGACCGCTGAACTGCCCAGCACAAGCGATCTGGTTATTGGCGGTGCCCTTCCCTATGCAGGTAAAGCGGTCGGTGAGGCCGCTGGAGCCGCTATTGGTGCAGGTGCAGACTTCGGTACAGCTATTGGTGAAGGTATATCAAATCTTGCCGGTAAGGTCAGCGGTGGCCTCATCGGGACAACTGGGGCAGGGTCAACAGCAACAAATGCTGCCTTGAAAGGTCTTGGCGGTCAGTTCGGGCCAGCTACATCGGCTCAGGTCACAAATGCTGCTGGCGGTGCAGCCAGTAAGCTTGGAAGTTCTATTAACTTTGGTGGAGCTGCTGGTGCAGGTATTGCTGCCGCAGCCACTACATTACTCACAGGGGGAAATTTAAAGGATGCAGCAAAATCCGGAGTTGGTACGGCTGTTGGTACAGCTATTGGTTCTGCTTTTGGCCCCATTGGCGGTTTTGTTGGTGGTACAATTGGTGGTATGCTGGGCGGTCGCGTGATCTGTACGCAGCTTGTACGTGATGGCCTGCTGGAAAAATCCGACCAGTTGCTTGATATGGAATTTACATTCAGGGCGCTATCACATATCCATGTCCGTGGTTACTTGTTCTGGGGCAAGCCGTGGGTTCGCCACATGAGAAAGAGCGAGCGGGCGCGGCGCTACACCTTGGCAGTTGTGAAATGGCGACTTGATGAGATCAAATACCAGATGGGTCTGCGCGACAAGCCGGATTATCGGGGTAAAATTGTTCGCTTTATTGGCGAAAACGCTTGCTTTATAATCGGCCTTTTCCTGAAAGATACAAAGGAAACGGTCATTTACAGAAAGGATAACGAAAATGCAAGGTATGCAGAATAATCAGAACATGGCTCCACAACAAGCTGGCGGGGCGGCACCGAACATGAGCGTGGGCTCTCCGGAACCGTCCGGACTGAGGCCAGTGTCCGAAATCGGTTTTAACCAAGATGTTCAAAACATCGTTTTGAGCCGTATCCAGACAATGACACCGGAAGAAGAAGCCGTTCTTGATGCGGTAATAACGCCTCAAACAATAGGGGTTTTTGTTAAAATTCTTCCAGAACTTAAACCGCTGTTTGACATGATGGGTGCAGGCGGGCCACCGCAAAATATCACCGCACCAGCTGGGCCACCTCAGGCAGTACCCGGAGGTCCATCTGGGCCTTCTTCTGGCCTCATGGGTGGCGGGTTTACTGGTTAACTTTGGTTGATTTGGAGTTGCTGACATGAGCTTTTGGAGCTTCATAAAAGACGTTATGCCAACGGCCATGAAAGCGGGCTCTATCATCTATGGTGCCAGTCAAGAAGCCAAGGCCACGAAGCAGGCCGCACAGCAACTCCAGTCAGGAAATACCGCAGCCACACAGGTCGCTCAGGAAAGCCGTGCAGCGGCCAGCCCGGGGCTTCTGGCCACACAAGAAATCATCGCACGGGGCGGCAAGCTAAATCCAGTTCAGGAAGCCGCCGTTCAGGACTCCCGCGCACAGGCCCTGAACGCTCTCAAGGGCTCATCGTTACGCGGTTCGGCTCGGGCGACAAGTGCTGTTGTGAGTGATACCGACAGGCGTGTACGGGATAACCTTGCAGCACAAAATCAGGCCCGTGCGGATTCCGCTGCCGGTGGCCTCACCCAGCAATATTTCAATACCGGCAACACGGTATCCCAAGGCCTTATGAATACTGGTGAGATTGATGCCAGCAGTACCTTGGGGCAGTCAAAGGTGCGCGGGCAGGCCATCGGTGATATTGGGGCTATTATCGCTGATAGCCTCAAGGGAGACTTGGCCAAGAAGCGTGATTCCAGTTACGAGAGGGTTGAATGAACCAGAATCTTCTAAACCAGATCGCTGCACCAACAAATACCGTTGCCAATGCATTTGAGGCGCGTACCAATCAGCTCGATCAGCAACGTAAAGATGAAGCCGCTGTTCAGAGACAGCGTGACAACGACATGTTGAAGGTGTTCGAGTTTGCCGGTGATGGTATGACAGAAGAAGCCAAGATTTATGCCAAAACAAAGGGTATCGAGGTTCCGGAACAAATCTATCAAAATTCTGATTTCGCCAAAGGTCTGACCTTGGCTGGAAAGCTGTATGGCAGTGACCCCGTTGCGGCACAGAAGTTCACAACGGCTTGGTCGGCCAATCCAACAGGTGATTTCCAGACACGCCTGCAAGCCGCACAGGCCGCTGCCGGTGTTCCGATTGATCCGGCTGACCGTGATTATCAGCGCAAAATCCAGTTCGAGATGTGGAAGATCAACAACCTTCCGAAAAAGGCAGGTGCTGCCGGATTTAGCCTCAGCCCGGGGCAGACACGTTACGATCAGAGCGGAAATGTGATCGCTCAGGCCGAACAAAGAGATGGCTCGTACGAAGCCTACCAGAAGGCGTATAACGCCACGCTTGGCGGCATGGGAGATGTAAACGAGGCGCATGAGGCCGGGTTGAAGGCTGCTGAGCAGTATAAGATGTTCAAGCAGCAAGGAGGAGGCCAGACCGGTGGTGTAAGCCCCGGACTGATGATGCCGCCCCAAGGTGCAGGAACCCCTGTAAATACAGGCGGCGCTGGCGGGCAAGTCGCTTCGCCGCAACGCACCACGGCACCCCCGATACAGACTCAGCCACCCCCTAGCGGATTACCCGCTGGTAGTGTTATGATTGGTACTGCGAATGGCAGACCTGTATATCAAGCACCAAATGGGGAAAGATTCATAGACGATGGCAATCCGTAGATTAGGCGATCAGGAAGAAGTTGTTCTCGACCAGAAACAGGCACCTGCTGTTTCAACAAATCAGCCCGCCAGCACCCTGAGAAAGCTTGCCCCCGGCGAGGAAATAACGCTCGATTCTGAACGGTCGGAGCTTACGCCCCGTGCGACATCACCGATTTATTATCCCAAAGCCGAGGAAGATCCGTCACTTCTGGGTCACTTAAAGGCCGGTGCCGTTGATGCTGGACGTAGATTTTATGGGATGCAGGCGAATGTTCTCGACACCTTGGCCCAAAAGGCTGATAGGGCAGAATATGCTGCACAGAAGGCATATTACGACATCTTTGGCTACCCTGAGCCCGACCCAAATGCTGTTGATACGCTTTCCGTTCCGGAGGGTAATGTCGTTTCAGAAGGCCTTCGCCAGACCGCAGATGAAATTTTCCGCAAAGAACGCAATCTCGCCGGTATCAATCAGGCCGCAAATGTTGTCGATACCGTTGAATGGGATGAAATAAACCCGTTTGAGCAGGAAATATCTGACATTGAGCCCGGCAAGGTTGGTCGTTTCGTTCTAGAGCAGGGGGCGAGAAGCCTGCCAGAAATGGCCATTGCCTTTGTTCCTGTCACTGGATTACCATCCATAACGGCAACAACGGCGCAAAACATTCTTGAAGAAAGACAGATCAATCAAGGCCGCTCCGCTACTGACCTTCCAGCAAGTGAAGATATGTCAACGGCTCTGGCAACGGGTGTCGTTTCTGCCGGTCTTGAGCGTCTCGGGGTTCTTGGTGATGTCGCCAGCGACTTTGGTGGTACTGCGGCGCGGGTATCCAGTGCTTCTCAGCTTCCGACCGCGATGCTGAAATCAGGTGCGGGCGAGGCCGCAACGGAATTTGTTCAAGAAGGTACGGAATATGTCGGTTCCACGCTGGGCACAGACAAAGAAGTGACCGGCAGGGAGTTCGTTGAGTCCGGTATGCAGGGTTCACTGGTCGGCGGGCCGACTGGTGCGGCGGTGCGCGGCGGTACAGAAGCCGTTGGCCTATTGGGCAGTAAATCAGGTGCAGAGATCATAGATGATGGGCAGAGCCAGCAAAATATGGGCTCAGAACAGGCTGGGCCAGATGGTGCTGCGGAAACCGTTCAGACCGAGCCCGCCGCCGCTCCAGAGCAGGCACAGGAAGCTATGGTTCAGGAAAATCAGCGCATAGCCGCTCAGGTCGATGCGCCGGTCGGCAGAGATGATCTGGCCGAAGCCATTGCAAATAATACCCCGCTGCCGGAGAAAAGAACGATTGATCTGCCCGATGTTCCAATAGCACCTGAATTGCAGGCGCAAGGCTTCCAAGTCGGTGGCCAAGCCCAGCAGGTCAACGAGGATGGAGAAGTTATCGAGGGCACCGTTGCGTCTGCCGAGATGATTGATGGCGAGCTTGAAGTCACCGTGGTTGACCCTGCGGGCAATCTCCGCACCCTGTTTGCCGGTGATGGGCAGATCGCCGCCGTACCGCTGACCCCGCCTGCCGCCGCTGTGGCTTTACCCAATCAGCAAGCGGTAGTCACGGATCAGACATTGCAATCCAAGGCAAACAGCATAGACGATCTAAGGGATGGCCTTGGCAGCATAGGTAGCGCTATCGGTGATAGTTTTGTGCAAGGTTTTTACGATACCTTGTCTGGTGGCCCAAATAAATCATCTGCCTTTCGAAATGAGCGTCAGTTTAAAGCTGCACAAGAGGCATTTAAGCGCGGTGAAATCCGCGATGCCCAAGACCTGCGCCGTTTCCTCGAAACGGGCTCCAGCGGCTTTGTTCCGGCCAAGCCAGCGCCTGCAAAGGCGAAACCGGAGAACCCGTACACCGCGATGGGGATTGATGATCTTAAAAGCTCTATGGAATATATTAAAAATCAGGTGAAAGGCGGTGGCGGCTGGAACAAGATGCTGACCGACAACAACCGCAAAATCCGCGCCGAGCTGGACAGCCGCTTCCCCGGATGGGATACCCCTGAAAAGGTCGAGGCCGCCGCTCAGGAAGCCCTGCCGGAACCGACAGAAGCGCAAAAAGAGGCCGGTAACTATAAGAAAGGCCATGTGTCCATTCAGGGGCTTCCGGTGTCTATCGAGATCGCCAAGGGCGGAAAACGCCGCGGTAAATCCGGTGATGGTACGGAATGGGAAACCGACATGCCCGCACATTACGGCTATATCAAGCGCACCAAGGGTGCCGATGGTGAGCAGGTCGATGTTTATGTTGGTGATAACCCAGAGGCTGAGAATGTCTATGTGGTCGATCAAATATACAGCGGCGGTGCCTTTGATGAACATAAGGCCATGATTGGCTTCCCATCTCAGGAGGCCGCTACGGCAGCATATCAGGCCGCTTTCAGCGATGGTAGCGGGGCGGGCCGGATGGGTGCCGTAACTGCTATGCCGATGGCCGAGTTCAAGAATTGGCTCAAGACAGGCAATAACAGAAAGCCCGTTGCCTATAAAATGCCTGATTTTGAACCAGCCGGTGATGCCCTTGCCCGCCGCGTTGTCGGGAGCGTATTCGATACCCTGAATAACGACCAGCAGAGCGATGTGGTCAGAATGGTTATACATGCCCGCGATACCCAGAAAGCGGGCAGTATTGACATGCTTGCCATGCGTATCGTTCAGTCCCTCAATCTGGCCAGCCAGTTAAAGGATATGGGCGATGGGGCACGTATTGGAAATATGGTCACAAGAGCCCTGAACATCAGCAGAAAGTTCTCAAACCTGCTGTCAAAGGACAGAGCGGCGAAGCCGACAGAGAGCCTGAAAAAGGCCATGGACAAGCTTTTTGAGGAGGTCGAAGCAGCGGATGCCTATATCAAGAAAAACACTGAAAAACCTGCACAAGATGAATCGCCGGCAGAACCGAAAACAGTTGCCGAAGAACCAGAACCACGCGCTACCGCGCCGGATACCGCACAGCAAGATAGCCGTTCTGTAGATCAGGGACAAGAGAATACCCAGCCCGCGCAGACGCAACAGGAAGTTGTCACGAAGCCGGAACCAGAACCTTCACCGGCAGCGGAGGGGCAGGACGCTCCTCTGGCCGACCAGAGTAAAAAAGAATCAGTCCGTCAAAAAATAGAGCTTTATCCCTACGAAGAAGGAAAAATGTCTCCATCCGTAAAGGTAATGAATGAATCCATATCATTCGTTAATTCATTGACTGACGAGCAATATAAGTTTGTCGAAGAAATACTTGGAATGAACCCGAGAAATTTTATAGGGACACATAATGCTGAGCAAACCCTTAGAAATTTAAAAGAGATTGTTGATGAACACACCAAAAGAACCAAAACTTTTGTTCATAACGGCGTAACCATATATCCGACAACCATAAACGGTAAAAATTATTGGGCAGTTCAACAGCCGGGTAACGCAGAAAAAGGTAGCGTTATGGGAGACACCCTTCACGAAATCCGTGAAGATGCTATCGAGCAGGCCGAACGTGACATCTCTCGCCGCAAAAATGATGCAGAGCGCGAAAGGGAATTGCAGGCTGAAAAAGAAAAAGAGCAGGCTCGCAAAGATAAAAACCGTGGAAAATCTATCACGGAACGCAGAGCCGATGCAGTTCTCGATAAAGCCCACAACTTCAACAATAAATCCGTTGCGGGCATGGGAAATACCCGCCGTGAGGTAATCCAATCAGCAATTGAGAAAGGCTGGCGCTTTGAAGAAGAAGCAGTAACTGATACCGCCGCAAAGAAGCGAGATCAGGATAAGATAGATCGTGCCCAAAAATCTGGATACATACTTGGCCTTAGCAACGAAAACATCCCAGCCGTAAAGGAAGCTCTGGAGGCGCGGGCACGTCTGAAAGATAATAAATACAGCAAGCCTGAATATGTGATGTATGTTGGCGACACAGACACATCATTTACCATTTCAAAGACAGAATATGATTATGCACAGTCTTTGACTTCACATCAGGCAGACACAACTCCGAAAGATCAGGGACAGGACGATGCCGTTCCGGAAGGTCTGAAAAAGACATTTGAAATGCTTGATGAGGCCATATCTGAAAAGAGTGCCGCTGGCCTGCGAACGCTGCTTGGCAATCTCGAAAACAAGCGCACCCGCGCCAGATTTGAGGAAAAGACCGGTATCAAGCTGCCAAAGACCAAAGCTGGTACTTTGAAGGCAATCGATGATTTTGCAGGTGTATCTCAAGAGCAAAGAGAGTCTATCGATTCAACAAGAAGTGACGATCAGAAAAAATCCGGGACCCAGCGCGAGCTGATACGACTTGGAAAGCGTTTGAGTGTCGGACTCATCAAAGATGCTGATGGAATCGAACGTACACCAAAAGAATGGGTCGATAAGGCAATTAAAGATGGATATGACAACATCATACGTTCTGTTATAAACGGAAAAACAAAATATGCTTTGGTCAACGGAAAAGGTTCTGGTTACGAACTTGGAAAAATCAGAATTAAAAAACTAAACGGATTGGCTACTGAAATACGCCAGTACGTTCTTGCCGTTACTGGAAAGGATGTAATAGAAGCTGCTGACTTCAATGCAAAGATAAAGACCGTTCAGGAAGAAAAAAAACCTCAGCCTAAAAATACTTCTACCGCAGAACAAGATGAAAAAATTGAGGATTTCGGAGAAAAGCTGGAAGGTGCAAAAAAAGACCTCTGGAAGGATTACAAAAAATCTTTCAGTGATGAGTTGCCGACCGACCTTTCTGAAATAACGCTGGCGAAACACTTCCCGGAACCAGACTATGCCAAGCTGATTGCCGATGGTGCCGAAGTGCGCGATCTGGCCGCTGTGAAGGCCATGCGGGATATTATCCCGCCGAAGCCGAGAAAGTCTTGGAAGCTTAAATCTTGGGCTGGTCAGGTTTCCTCATTGCGCGAGTTCACGGACGATATTTTGAATGGCCGCACCGAGGCCGATACCGTTGTAAAAATGATGCGCGAAACCAGCAGCGGGTTGGCGAAAATAGCCGACAACATAGATTTATATACCGAGCTGGGTTATCCGGCTTTCACGAAGGCGAAGGACTGGTCTGTGGGGTACGCTTCATATTCTATGTATGATGGCAAGAGGTACGACCCGCCAAAGAATATGTGGAGCCTGTCAAAAGGCCGATCATTTGGCCGTGCCTTTGATACCCGCGAGGAGGCCGTGAACAGCCTGCGCGGTACCCTGACTGCCGAGATCGAGGCGGGGCCGCAGAAAAGAAAAGTCACGCTTGATCTATTCAAGGATAACCGTACCGGTGATTTCTTCATCGGTAAGAAGATTGCCGCTGGGAAGATCATCCGTCTTAAAGAGGGCTTTAATTCCTCCAAAGAGGCGCGTGAGTACATGAAGGAAAACGAGAACGATCTGGTAGAGGATTTGGAAAAGCGCCGTAAAACCCGTTCGGAACGCAGGGAGTCGAATAATCCCCGTGTCGGACAGGATTACCGTGGTGCCGAAGATGCTACCCCAGAAAAGTTTGCCGCAGAGTTCGGATTCAGGGGTGTCCAGTTCGGGAACTATGTCGAGCAAGGCCGCCGCGCAATGGATTTGAACGATGCCTATGATGCGCTCATGGATATGTCTGCCATTGTCGGTATCCCTTCCCGTGCCGTATCCCTGAACGGAACGCTTGGTCTGGCCTTTGGTGCGCGTGGTTCTGGTGGCATAAACCCAGCTGCGGCACATTATGAGTCGGACAATATCGTTATCAATATGACCAAAGCATCAGGCGCAGGCAGTCTTGGTCACGAATGGTTTCATGCCATGGATCACTATTTTGGCAGCAAAAAGGGCGGTCTCTATCTGACAGAAAATTACAAGTATTCCCCTGAGCTGCGCAAAGAAATATCCGAAGCCTTTGAGGGTGTCGTTTCTGCCATAGACAAAACCGGCATGGAGAAACGGTCAAAAGAGATCGATAAGACCAGATCAAAGGATTACTGGTCAACGGTACGGGAAATGGGTGCGCGGGCGTTTGAGGCGTACCTTGTCCATAAGGCCGATGTTAAAAAAGAGTCGAACGACTATCTGGCCAACATTCTGGGCGAGGAGTCTTGGAATATCCTGTACGGCGAAAACCAGAACACATCGACATATCCGTATCCGACCAAGGCGGAGATGGAGAAATACATCGCGCCTGCTTTCGACAAGCTGTTTGAAACCATACAGACCGAAGAAACCGGCGATGGTGTTGCCATGTTCAGTCTTGGAAATGGCGCGGCGCAGCGTTTGCAGTCCAGTCTTATCAAGGCCGCAGATGGTCTAAAACAGGCCAAGGCCACCGGCGATCAGTACCTTGCCATGCTGCGTAAAACCGCAGGGGTCAAAGAGGAAGAAATTGCTTGGACAGGTCTGGATGATTTCCTTGCCGGTCGTAAAGGTGTCACCAAAAAAGAGGTTGTTGACTATCTCAACGACAATCAGGTTCAGGTCAATGAAGTGGTTCTTGGTCAAACAGACGATAATATCTATGGAATCCGTGACCCCAATACTGATGAAATAATTGAAACCGCAACCTCTCGTCCAGAAGCCGAGCGCCGCCGTGATGCTCTTGAAGAAGAATTGGACAGAACGCTTTATGTGGAGGCTGTTTCTGGAACGGATGAACTGTCCGGTGAACAGGTAAGCGGTGAAACAAAATTCTCCAAATACACCCTTCCGGGCGGTGAGAACTACCGTGAGGTTTTGTTTACGCTTCCGACAGAAAATTACGACAACATACAGGAACAACTTGGAGATTTTGAAAAATACCCTGCGGGCAGTCCAGAACGGGCGAAACTTCGTTCTAAGCAGGAGCAAGTACCGGACAGTTTCAAATCCTCCCACTTCGATCAGCCCAACATCATCGCCCATGTGCGCCTAAACGACCGAACCGATGCGGATGGAAATCGCGTCCTGTTCATCGAGGAGATTCAATCCGACTGGCATCAGGCTGGGCGTAAGAAGGGGTATAAAAACGATACTACCGTTGACACGTCAGGATGGACGGCTGAAAAGACATACGATAATGGTGTCCGTATATGGATTATTAAAGATGCGAATGGGAATAAAGTACACTCGTACAATTTCTCCGATCAATCGCCTGAACAGGTTATAGAAAGAGCAGCTGAGGTTAAGCGCGGTCGAGAAAATATTACAGCCGTACCCGACGCGCCATTCAAAAAATCATGGCACGAGATGGCCTTCCGGCGCGTGGCACAGATGGCCGCGCAGGGCGGGTATGATCGCGTGGCATGGACACCGGGGCAGATTCAAAACGACAGATATGATCTAAGCCATCAGGTCAGTGAAATAAACGTGTTCAACCATGGCGATGGTAAGAAATGGGATATAAGTGCCCGCACCAAAGGTGGAAACAGACTCAAGGATATTGCAACGGATATTCCGGCAGAAAAGCTTTCTGACTATATCGGCAAGGAGCTTGCAGAAAGAGCCGTAAAAGAGAAAACAGATCGTGGCTGGAAAAACTTTTCCGGTGTTGACCTGAAAGTCGGCGGCGAAGGCATGAAGGGTTTTTACGACAATATTCTTGTCAAATACGCCAACAAGTTCGGTAAGAAATATGGTTCTTCTTCCAGTACGGTTTTTCTAGAAAATCGTGGTGGAATCAGTGGCGAAGAAATCATGCGCTCAATGGGTAGAAATCCTGACGATTGGTCTGGATTCACACAGCCCGAGCGTGACGATATGATGCGTAGTTATAGAAAAAATGGGATTAAGGTTTGGGGATTACAGATCACGGACGATATGCGCCGGTCGGCAGATGCCGGATTTGAGCTTTTCAGCCGCACCGGAGCCGTTGTTTCGCAGGAGCGCACCGCAGAGGCCATAAAACAGATCGAGGATGCCCTGAACGACCGTATGCGCACCTACGGCTATTCCACGGCAGATGTACGCCTGTTCAATGACGCACGGGAAACTGGTATCCCCGGAGTGCCGGACGATGTGCAGGGTGCATACTATCGCGGAATTATCCATATCTCTTTAAACGCCAAAGACCCGCTTGCGGTTCTTGACCACGAGGCTATCCACGATCTCCGCGCCGCAGGAGCCTTCACAGAGGCAGAATGGCGGCTTCTGGAGGCCAAGGCACCCCAATGGCGGGATAAGTACGGAATAGATGCTCTGGACAGTTATGGAGGTCTGGGGCTATCCGAAACACGCCTTAACGAGGAGGCCATTGCCCATGCGTTTCAAGACGCTGAGGTAAGCGGCCCTGTCCGGCGCATTGCCAACCGTGTGCTGCGCTTCCTGAGAGAGATAAAAGCCTTCCTGACCGGAAACCCGTACCAGTTCAATTCGGTGGAGGAGATTTTCGATGCGGTGCGGCGTGGCGAGATTTCAAAGCGGAAGGATACGAAGCGTAGCACAGAAACCGATGAGATCACTTCTTCCACAGAAGGCATTAAAACCAATACTGACGCTTTCAAAAAGTGGTTCGGTGATTCAAAGGTTGTCGATAAGAACGGCAAGCCATTGGTGGTTTATCATGGGACTGGATATGATCTTAAAACTATCAAGCAGGTCAACACTAAAGCCAGCTTGAATGAGGGTATCTATTTTACTGACAGCCCTGTCACGGCATCCGCTTACGCCTATAGCGACAATGATATTCGGACACTAAAGGATAATAGGCCTATATTAAAGCGCATGATGTCCGGAAAGGTCGCCCCCAATGTTTATCCTGTATATCTTTCCATCAAGAATCCTTACATAGATAATGGTTCGCCAACTCCAAGCCAGCGGAGTCTTAAAAAGCAGGGATATGACGGTATCATTAGGGAACGCGGTGGTGGTGAGACACACTATGTAGCCTTCGAGCCAACCCAGATAAAATCCGTTTTCAATCAGGGAACTTTTGACCCTGACAGTGAATTTATCATGTATAGCCTGCCAAAATCCCCCGCACCGGCGCTGAAACAGGCCAAGGAAACGCTGGCTACGATCAGGGGCGCGGGCACAAACCTCATGGCCGACCTTGGCCGTGTGTCAGCCATGGTTCTGCATCCGCACCAAATCGCCACCCTGTATAAGGAATTTACGCCGGTATATCGCGCCGTGATCGAGCGATTCAAGCAGCGGGAGGTTTTGATACACCAGCTTTCAAGACCGCTTGATTTCTATAACAGCCTTAACGATGCGGCGAAGAAGAAGGTTAATGCCGTTCTGGAGATCGGCAGGATCGATGGAAAGAACTATAAGCCTGACGATACCGGAAAAATCGTTGTCAAAAATGAAGGGTTGAAAAACACCGTCCATTCCAGAGATGGTCAAACCATCACGCTCACACCTGCCGAGGCCGCTGCCTATGCCGGTGTTCGGATGTCCATGGATATGGCTCTGGATAAATTCACGGAAACCATACTTGAGGAACACGGACTGCTGGAGAAGGGTGTTAAAACCGTTCAGGATGTCGAAAAGCTTCGCTTGAAGGCGCTCAAGGCCGGAGACTTCAACGAGGCCAAAAGATTCAAGGAAATACTATCCCGCCTGCATGACGTACAAGATGCCAAGAAGCGCGGCTATATCCCGTTCAAGCGGTGGGGCGAGATCGGTATTTCGGTACGCGACAACAACGATCTGGATGAAAACGGTCGTGGCAAGCTTGTCCACTTTGAAAGAGTGGAGCTTCCGGCCAAGCCGTTGAGAAAAGCCCGCATCGGGGAAAACAAGCCCGTTCAGGAAGCGCTGGACAGGCTGGGCGACAAGTACAATGCCAAGCAGTACGACATAAACACATTTGAGATGTCAAAGTTCGATGAGGTAAATGCAAATCTTGATCTGAGAAGTCTTGACGTTTTGGCCGCGAGCAGTGATATGTCCAGCGCAGATTATGACCGCCTGCGTGAAACACTTGAACGTGAGATGCAGAAAAAAGGGTTCAGGGCGCATTTCTTCCGTTCCAATGATGTACCCGGATACTCGGAAGATTTCGAGCGGGCGATAAACGATTATGTTGTTTCGATTTCGTCTTACATAAGCAGAAGGCTGAACGAGCGAAAAATTGAGGCGCGGGTATCGGAGGTTTCCAGTGCTGGGAAGTCCGGCCTTTACGAATATGCCAGAGATTATCAGGGGTATGTAAATAACCCAGAGGAAGAACTGGCAACGATACGCATGATGGGCTTTTTCTGGTATCTGGCCGGTAACGTATCGTCTGGCATGGTCAACCTGTCACAGCCATTTCTGGTAACGGCTCCATGGCTTAAATCCATGTTCAGCCACAGAATGATCGGTAAGGAAATGACGCGGGCGTATGCCGATGTTCTCAAAATGGTTGATGTCAACCTTGCCGACCGTGATTTCTTTAATTTCGACAAAGCACCGGCTGATGTCAGGCAGGCGCTGAAAGATGCCTATGCCGAGGGTGATTTTATCTCGATGTCCACAAACGATGCCATGGCGATAAGCAATTCGTCCTCTCAGGCGCTGCGCGGGCTGGAAAAGAATAAACGCAAGGCCGCTGATGCCATTTCTCTGACGTTCTCTATACCGGAGCGTATCAACCGTATCGCTACTTTCATAGCGGCATACCGCTTGGCCAATCCGGATGTTATGACCCCTGCTATGCAGAAGAAGATTGATGATTTTATTCGCGCCGATGAGCTGGCAAAGTCCATGATGTCCGGAAAAAATACCCAACGGGAAAAGGCTTTCGCCTTTGCAGAATATGCCGTTGTTTCGACACAGTACCGAGTTGGCAAGCTGAACCGTCCGAAGATGGCCAGAGGGTTTGGATCTCTGGTATTCCAGTTCTACTCTTTCGTCATGCAGACATTCGAGCTTATGTATAAGCTGAACAAGACGCATGGTTCCGAGGGCAAGAAAGCTCTGGCGGTTATGATACTGTCTATCGTTGCCGTGGCAGGCCTGAAAGGGCTTCCATTCGAGGATGATATGCAGGATTTGGTAGAGGCTCTGTATAAGCTCGCCACGGGCACAGAAATGGATGTCGATGCCAAGGCCAGAGAGCTTATCGTTGAATATACCGGCTCCCCCCTGATAGCAGAGATGATTATCAAGGGCGTACCGGCAGCAATGATGAATCTCGACCTGTCCGGCAGGCTTGGTTTTGGTAGCATCGCTCCGGACTCCGGCAGTGACTTCCTTGGCATCTGGTGGGATATGCTGTACGAGAGACCCGTTCAGGCCGGAAAGTATGTGAGCGAGGGGCAATACCTAAAAGCTGCCGCAGAGGTCTCCCCAGCCTTCCTGCGCAACCCCTTACAGGCATACATCTGGTCTGAGGACGGTATCCGGACAAGATATGGCAACAAGGTCATAGATGCCGGTGACGTTTCCGAGGCAGACATTGCGCTCAAATTCCTTGGTTTCACCTCCGCCGATATAAGCCGGGAGCGTGAGCGGATATACGCAACAGATCGGGCTTCAAAAGCGGTCAATGTTCTGAGATCGAGATATTACAGCAAGCTGGCCAAGGCCTTTGCCGAAAGGAAAATGCTTTCCAGATCTGGCGATACCGATGGTGCGGCACAGGCCGCAGCAAAGATCAAGTCCATAAAACTGGAAATAAACCGCCACAATCAGGTCGCTCCTCTATATGAGCGTATCGATATAAATGAGGCATCCCTGAAACGTAAGGTGGCGGAAGAACTGTCCGGTGCCGAGGCGAAGCGTATCCGGAAACAGGCGCGTCCAAGAGCCAAAGAGCTGAAAGAAATATACGACATTGACTGATAAACGATGGAGGGCAGGCCATGAAACCAAGTCCAAACAGATGGGTCGTTACAGAGGGCGGGATTGTAGAGGGCTATCCGTTTCGCCAGTTGACAAGGCCAGACCCGCCACCGTCAGGATATGAAACACCTATACTGAGTCACCCCTGCGGTCAGTACAGGGATGGAGCGTGGATCTCAGGATAAGTTTCCATCAACCTTTTTCGTGACGTGCCAGCAGAAGCAGACCGGGCATTTGTAAGTGCGATGGCCATGCTTTCTGGCCTGCTTGTTTGCCTTTTTTTCGGTGTAAAAAGACTTTTTCCGGCCACACATCATCCATTTCTGGAAGGCGTTTTTTGGTTTCAAATCTTGCATAGATCAGAAATACTTTCTGTTTTCTACGTTTATTTCTTTAATTCGTGAAGATGGAAATACCGTTTCATCCCCATAAACGCTGACTACGATGGCGAACTCTCCTTCGTACCGTATAGAAGTCTGATAACTTCCGCCCGGTCTTGTTTCATCGGGAAATTCTCGAACTGTACCGTCAGTGAAATGTATTGTTATTCTGGACATGCTTTTTCCTTTTTATCGATGGAAACAATATCCCCTGACGGTTCAAGCGTACAAACTCCGTCTTTCCTGTGTGTATAGTACCTCTCTCCGCCGTTACCGATCTTGACGAAAAACCTTGCCGTATAGAGGATATTTTCTTCATGGCTGTGGTTTATTCCGTCATAGACCTTCTCGACTATTTGAAACACTTCCCCTACCGCTCCATCCCGATACGTGATTTTGTCACCGATTGAGATGTCGTTGATGTCGATGTCTGCTTTTAGATTCGCATGATCGAGGTTGGAAGATAGGGCTTTTTCTGCGATCACTCCGCACCCGTAAACAATGTTTCGATCTGTTTCGTCTGTCCGAAGGGTTGCCTTTTTTATGTCCTCCAACGCCTTCACCAGCCCATCTACGTTCTTCGGCGCGGTTGCGGCGCGGATTAGGGTTTTCATTGCCTTATCGGCCTTCTCCCAATATTTGTCCGATAGTTCTTCTCTGTTACTTTCTCGGACGATGAACATTTCTTTTACAGACTTTATCGCCTCCCGCACCTCATCATCCGTCTGCGCTTTAGCCATATCAAACAGCTTCACAATCGCCGGATGCGTGAAGTGTCCAAGCCCTTGCTTTTCGCGGATGTACTTAAAGACGTCAACATCATCGGTGTAATCTTCGTGCGCGGTATGTTTTGCTTCGATGCGGTCGAGCGCGGCTTCGAGTGTTTTGAATGAGGTATCTGCTAATTTGATTCCGTATTCCGAAAGTGCGCCGCCCTGCTCTGCATAAAAGATTATTCCCTTCAATGCGTCCAAAGCCTCTCTGATTGTTTTATGGTCGGTCATTTTTTGTCTCCTTCTCAACGTATCTGCCGCGAACCTCATGGTCGCAGTTTTTGCAGCGTTTCCAGTCAGGCCATATATCGTTAGCCGAACTACAAACCTTTTCCATTTCGTGCTGCTCTCCGTTCAGGCAATCGGCTTTTTCTGGCGAATAATGGAAGATTATTGATGTTGTGAAGACAAAGGTCTTTCCACAGTCTCCACAGTCCATTTCATGACGCTTATCTTCTGCATATCCAAAGCCATCGTCATGACAGACCTCTAACTCGGCATCACAGTAAGGGCAGTTTATATCGTGCGACATCACCCCTCCTTCCCGCCGAGCAGGGCGAGGGCTTCTAAAACGCAATTTTCAAGAACAACACTGTTTTCCATTCTTGCTTTTATTCCGCGCTTTAAAAGTTTAACCACCTTTTCCCTCTGATCTACGTAGTATTCAAGACGCTTTCTCCAAATTAATATATCTGCTTCACCGTTAGTTTCGTTATCAACCACATCCCTCAGCACGGCGGGGGATTGAAGGGCGGATTTGAAAGCCTGACTGTTGAAAATATGGTCTGATACGTTTCCGGCCCACTTTCCTGCCGTGAACGATAGCGTACCGTTACCCCCGCGCCAGTCAAAATCACATGGGAAGCATCCAGTATCTCCGCACCAATTGCCCCATTCATGGTTCATGGCTTTCAGAACAATGTCTCTGAATTGGCCTTCATCTAAAGCCGCTTGTCTCGGCGCGTCCGTTGGCTGCGGCTGCGTGGCTACGGTAGCGGCAAGCAGCATCGGCTCTACGGTATTCCAATCGTCAGAATCCAGCAATTCGGCCAGATATTCACCAAGGCGCTTTAGAGGCTCTGGCGCATTGCCTATCGCGGCCTGAATAAAGTCTTCTGCCGTAACTTCTGGAATTTCCCATGCTTTATTAATCAATGTCTGCAAAGTATTTATTTGTTGCTCATAGTTATTACCTGTGGAACCGCTTGATTGAACCATGTCATAAAGAACATCTATCCATGAACGTGCATTTTCAACCGCTTCCCTCACATCATCCGGCAAAACAGGGGATGCGTCCGTTGGCTGCACCAACACAATTTTTTCCTTGATATGGTCTATCTCTTCTTGCGTAATAAGCCCTTCATCAATCAGTTCTTGTTTGAACTCTGATAGTGGTTTTGTTGGCTGCACCGTGGCGGCGTTCCATGCGGCTTGCCATGATGTCCATTGCGCGGATGCGTTTTTATCAAGATAGTTTCCTGCACCTGTCTTATGCTTCCGGTGCGAGTAATTATCATCTTCCGTGATAAATTTCTCAAACTGTTCGCGGCACTTATCGGGTTGGGTGGTCATTTTGTGTTCTCCTTATTTTCTAATTTTCGTTTTCTATATCTTTTGTCAGCATCTAATCTACATACCCTGCATCCCCTATCCCCGTCTGGCCTGATATATAAATTATTGCCAGATAGTTCGTGTCCATGCCTGCAATGTGTTATCATTTTCTTTGCTCTGGAAATGTTCTCCAAGTTTGTTACGGCTTCTAAATGATCTGGATTAACGCAATGCTTCACACGACATATATGGTCTATAGTTAATCCTTCTGGGATTTTCCCAATATAGTGTTCATATGACCATCTATGCGCTTTCATAGACTTAGAATCTGCTGATACCCAAAACTGACAATATCCGTCTTTATCTTTATATGAATTAGATAGCCAACATCCACATTCTGAAACAGTGTAGCTTTTTGAAAACCTCTCAAATATGCTTTGCTTTTTCCGTCCCATATTAGTCCTTAATAATTTTCAATCCGTTGGGGTATTTTAAAGCGAGATAAGAGCCGAAATCGCACTCATAATCGTCGTTGAAACGCCAATTTTTTATATGCTCTGATATATCTGTTGGTGTCACAACCTCCACCGCATCGGCTTTGCTGGCTTCGGGGGTGCGGGTGTTCCAGTACTCAGTCAGGACTTCACGCGCTCGCTGCAATCCTTTTTCGGCATAGCAATAATGGGGTTCCATGATGAAGGAAAAGCCAGAATCGTTGTGCCTTTCTTCATAAGTGAAGTGGTCAGAAGCCTGTATGCTGTATGATATACCGCACTCGGAGCAAATAATCTCTGGCTGCGTCCCGTTCAAATCTAAATCAGCTTCACCCCCACAAAACGGGCACGGCTTTAATTCTGTTGTCATTCCTTGTTCTCCTTAACCTGTTTTGACAGTTCGGCGATCATGGCTTTGAATAGCGTGGACGACTTGTGCGCAGGGTCTTGTATCCATGCCTTAGCACCCGCTGACAACATCCCATCACTCGGCTCCCCCATCGCAGCCTTTTGAAAGCGCAGGGCTTCAAGTATGGTTTTTCTGTTGGCATGAAACCAAAGGTAAATGTTGTCAGAGTTTATACTCCCGACATGCGGCAAACTCTCAATCGCCGCTTCGATGCGTTCAAGGTCGGTCATTTCAGTTTCCTCCGTACGGGTAGTGATACCGAAGTCGCTCACCGCCAAGACGTTTTATAAGCCTGTCGTAAGCCTGTTTCATAGCCCATCGTTCAGGGCAGCTTGGAATAGGAACACCGTGAAATTTAGGAACGTCTTTCACGCAAACAAATTCCGCCTCGCCTGATTGCAAGTCTTCCCCTAATAGGGCGCAGCCGCAGTCACCGTCCATAAATAAAGCCACAGAGTATTTCTTTTTTAGGTTTTCGATATTACTTTCCATCCATCTTCTCCTTATATGCTTGGTAGGCGGTGAGCTGCTTTTGAACAATCTCCCTAATCCTGTTTGCTTCTGACGTGCAAATAACGCTGCGCATTTCTGGCGAATAAGCCCTTTCATCACGCATTGCCAGAATTCCAATATCTGCTAACGATCCAGACATCCCCTCAACCAACCCCCGCAGTTCTGCGATCTCGGCAAGGGCGGCTTGGTGGATGTGGTCGGCGTGGTATTTGTAGGGATAGTGACCGTTTTCTTGCGTTTCGTACCAGTCCATAGTCGGACTTCCTTCAACGTCTTTTGATAAACGGGTGTAAATCACATCAGGCATCCCGCCGCGCTCGGTTTCTGGGGGTGTCATTTTATTTGCTCCTAAATATAATCAACAACAATTTTACCACGGCCTGATAGGCGAACCTGATTACCGTTTCTTACCCTTATCAACTCTCGATGTGGGAATTGAGATATAAGAGGCCATACGGTTTTAGAAACATTTCTCCATCCTTCTCCGACATCAGGGGAGCGAAGAAGAAGCTTTAAGAATGTTATGTCTTTAGGTGATAATTTTCCCATTAGTATTTTCCTGTATTGATTGTTGGTAGGGTGGGGAGGAGTCGAACCTCCGGAACTTCCAGCGCTATCCATGGTCGCCGGTCATAATCCGCTTGCCTACCAGACTACATGCTTCCCGTTGCAACAGGTCGCGTTCATCTTGCGGCCACCCCATAAGTTTATCCTGCTGTGTCTGAGCAGGTGTGGTCAGTAAGATCCTCAATGGATATTACTTCACTGAGAAAATCCACCGCCTTATCGTATGCTGATCGCGCGTTGTTCTCCTCAACGTAAATCCTATGGAACTCATACCAGAAGAAAAGAAACTTTCTTTGAACTTCGTAGTAAGCGATGCCATAAGAGCTTCCTGATACAATCCGGTATTTATTTCTGTATTTATTCTTTGCCATTGTTCAGTCCTTCCAACTTTTCTGGAACCGATACCCATACGCACTTCTGGCTTCTGGGTAGGTGTTTTTCGCATTGTTCCCTTTTGTCTTGATTGACAACATCCAGATCAATGTTCACCGATAAGGCAATAATAAAAGTTATTACCACTATAATGGCGTAAACAATTATCTCTCTGTCATTTAGGTCTTGCATATCTTGAAATCCTTACCTATTTGTTTCCATCATCCTGACGCAGTATTCAAATCTCTCCATGACCACTGAGACAGTGCGAACATTACGCTCCATGTCCGGTTCATCATAAAAACGAACAGGTGGTTGTGAGTCCGCATAGGACTCTTTGAATATTTGCAGGGCAATCGGCTCAAGCTCTTTACCTACCTGTTTTCCGATCTGGTGGGATATTTCCATCACCGCTCTTTGCAATAATCCGGACTTGTTGAGGTAAGCGTTGAAAGCTTCCTGTCTTGATTCACGCGACTTGTTCTTATACATGGCCGCGATTCTTTCCTTCTCCAGAACCTCGCCCTCAAGACGCTTTACCTGCTCTCTGTGCCTGCGCTTCTGGTTTCTTCCGTACCTTTTTGACATTCCTGTAATTCCTTATCTGGCAGCTTGCAGGGCGGCAAGACGTTTCTTATGCTCGTTGTCCACATGATCGTGCGCGGCCTGAGAAGCGGCCTTGATCTCCTCAAGGTCGGTCGCGTACTCCTGCATAAAGAAGTAAAGGTCTTGTTCGTCCTTTGCGCCATGAATACCGCGCACCATATCACCGGCTATGCGTTTTATGCGTTGTTCCTGCGTTTCAGAGCCGGTCTGCGTGTTTGGCGCATCTGTCGTGACGGTTTCCGATTTCGTTGCCTCTACGGGGTCTGTATTGGCTCCTGCGGCAGTTACCACAGGTGTGTTCATTTCCTTGATCTTGCGCCCGACTTCTTCTGAAAGCTGGCCTGCGTTGATAATGAACTTTTTCAGCGTTCCATCAGCATCGTTGATACGCTTCATGTCGTTTGACCAATCAGGCCTTCCCTCGCTACCAGATGGCAGAAAAGCGGTCACTTCCATCTCATACCGGTATTCATCGCCACCAATCATATCCCACTCTTTGATAGGCTCCATTTTGCCCTGAGCATTACGCACTGGCTTGGTTACTTCCTTGGCGCGGAAGCAGAGGATGATATTTACCGGCAGGCGCTGGATTTTATTGACGATCAGCCTGTTACGCTCGCGTTTCGGCAAAATCCATGCCGCAAACTTCATGTTTTCGCGCTTTTTCCAATCATCACCTGCCTTTGCTCTCAGGAAATCTTCGTGCATTTCAAGCACCCCGCCTTCTCCTTCATGCTCATGGCTCATGCTGTCAATGATGATCGTTTCTGCCCCAGCTTTGATTGCGGCCTCGATAGCATCTCCATAGCTGTCTGGGTTGAATGGCGGCTGGAAGTCGATAATGTGGAAGTCAAAACGCTTCGCATATTTCTCGCTTCTCCTGTTTTCGGTATCGATTACAACAATCTTCCCGCCAATGCCCGTTGCCAGACGTAAGGCAGAAAAGGTTTTCCCAGACCCAGCGGAACCGACAAGGGCAATTCTTACATAAGTGTTGCCCGGCTCTGCTTTTTTTGTTTCAAATGTTCTTGTCATGGTTTTTCTCCTTAACCGGCCATAATGTATTCAGGTTCTTGTGTAGGCTGTGCCATACTGGCCTCATCCTTCTCACGCTGAACGGTTTCATCGTGAATGGCTTTATCCAGTTCCCATTTCGACAGAATCCACGGCGGCGGGCATGAGTGTGTCGTGTACGGGGATTCACCGCGCCAAACACCGGTTTTGATGCAGTTGATAAAGCGGGCGCGGCCACGCATGTAGCGTTCTGCGACATCTTCCTCGTAGCTGCGGTCAATCTCGTATATACGCATCAGGTAAGGCTCTTTCACCTGCTGGACAACATAGATAAACCGAGCCGGTGCGGAGTCTGGGTGACGTATCATGTCAAGAACTCGCTTGTAGTGGTGTTCCTGATAAAACTTTGTTTTCCACAGCTCGTTCTTTTCCCAATTCGCAAAATCGATGCCGGTTGTTTTGTAGTCAACGATCAGGTTTTCGTACTTCGATGTATGATCGAGCCAGTCAAAGCGGGCGCGGTTCCAAATCGTGCCATCGAAGGCAAAGCCGGATTGTTCCGCCATGCCTTTTTGCATGATCTCCGAATATTCTTTATGTTCAGCGATCTGCTCATGCAGGGCTGTTTTCATTTTGTTGACATCTTCAAGGATGCTCTGCGTTGACAGGTTCAGGGGGATTTTCCCACGGCTGATGATGTCTGCTTTCAGTTCCTTGGCCTCTTTTGAGCGCCATGCGTCAACGGCGGCAACTTCAAATTTGCTCTCGCCGCCCAGAAGGATAAAGTCATGGGCTATGTTACCCAGATTGGAAGCGTCTGTTTGCTCTCTTTCCTTTTTTGGGTTTAGTTTGTTGATGCCCATGCGAGCCTCGATCTCGGTCATTTCAACGAGATCAGATAGCGTTGAAGAAGAAAGGGACGTGCAGTCCTTGAATCCTTCAAGTTCTGGTGTTGGGTCGCCATGATAGACATCTTCTGGCATACCGTTGATGATACAGTTCTGGGTGATTTGCATTTTTATCTCCTTGGTTAAAAAGTTGCTGTCTCTCCAGCTGTCAAGCACTTTAAACGCCATAGCTTGGGCGAACCACCGACATATCTGGGCCTTATTCGGCGGCTTACTTATACTCGCAGTTCCCGTGTCATAGGGTGACGGAGCCAAGCCCAGAGTAACTTCGGGGAGGTGAACTCAATCTTTGGACGCTCCCCACGCCCTCGACACTTCATGTCGGCTATCCTGATATTCCTACCAGTCTCTACCAGTTGTTAAATCACGTCCTCGGTATCAGCTGACGTTTCCCTTTCGGGAACTTGGTGGTCGCAGAGGGATTTGAACCCCCGACCAGACCGTTATGAGCGGCCAGCTCTAACCAACTGAGCTATACGACCTGTAATTACCAATTTAGGTCATTGACGATTAAAAGTCAATACTTAATCGAAACGTGTGGAAGCTTGCCCTGAGCAATAGCGGTAACAATAGCTTTTGCCAGCTCTGGGGTCAGCGCAGGGTTGTTAAGGTCTGTCAGACCTTTCAGCACTGCGTTGTGAACCTTGGACTTGTTTGCCTGATCGGCGGCACGGGAAGCTTCGGCCTCAAGCTCTTTCTTTTTCTCTGCCGCAGCTCGGTCACGCTCCGCCTGTGCCGCACGGTCGGCGGCTTCTTTATCTGCCTTAGCTTTTGCTTCTTCCTCTGCCTTAACGATAAGTGCATGGGTATCGATCAGAGATTTTTCGAGATCGCTAAAAGCCTTATTGGCCTTCTTGTCGAACTCCTGCCATTCACGGTGATGGATAGCCCTGAGTGTGTCGATGCGTGACTGGACAAGCTGAGAGCTGATCTGTCCGTCAGGAATCTTGGCAATCTCGGCCATTTTTTCCAAGGCGTGATAATGCCCATGCAATCTATCATCTTCTGCCTTCTTAGCTGCGGCCTCCGCCTGCTCTTTTTCAGCACGTAAACGATCTTGTTCTTCCTTGGCCTTGCGATCTGCTTCGGCCTTTTCCTTTGCAGCCTTTTCTTCCGCCTCTTTGCGGGCTCGGTCGGCGGCTTCCTTGGCAATGGCTTCGTCACGCTCTTTTTGTTCACGCTCCGACTGCTTCTTGCGAAGTTCCTCAAGCTCGGCTTGCTCTTTTTCTGATTTCTCGCGCTCGGCCAGCAATGCTTTCAGGTTTTCGTTTGTTTTTTCAAAGACCTGATCTGCAATTTTGGAAAACTCCTGCCATTGGCGATCATTATACAGGCTCTTGATTTTATCAAGGCGCTCAAGAACATCAGCGGATGATGGCGTTTTCGCGAAATCAAAGAGCATTTCCGACTCCATGTCGGCCAGTGCTTTTTTGTGGCCATCGACACGGTTCTTCTCAATTTCATTGTACTGTTTTCGTGGAGCCAGAACTTCATTTCGGATAGCATCCATCTCTTTTTCCATGCGGGTGGTTTCGGATGTAACGGCCTTTGTTTTCTTGCGCCAGTCCTCCGTCAACCCTTGAGCGATTTTCTTTACCTCGGATTTTGCCGAGCCGATCTGGCGGGCAACGGAGCCTATACGCCGCCGACCCTCCTCCGTGGTCACATCGAAAAGCTCTGACTTTGCCAGTTTGCGAACTTTATCAATAAATGGGTCAAGGCCATTTTCCTTGAAAAGAGCGGGTTCGATCTCTTTCGCCGTAATCTCGATGATGGATACGGCTGTGCCGGTTGCCTCATCTGATTCTTCTTGATCGTTTACTTGTGATTCTTTTACCTGCGCCGCTACCGTAACGGTCTCTTTCTCGTCTTTCGGTTCGGGCTTATAGTCCATGGTTTGTTGTGCAGTCATGCTATGTCTCCTTGGTTTGCATTTTTGACAGTTATTACTTTTATTGTATTGCTTTATATAAGTCAATGCAAATTGTTTTTTAATGGTCAATACAAGGCCATTGACTTTCGGGGCGTTTTGAAAATATCATGGAGGTAGGGTGGTCGGCGTGAATCGCACCAACAGCGTGAACACACGCGAAACGACACTCCGTTGAAAAAACAAGGTGATGAAATCAGGACGCTGAAAGTAAAACCCTTGCACCACCCCAACTAAAATAAGGATTTTAAAAATGAGCAAAGACCCAGAAACACGCTTCGAGGACATCCAGAATCGGCTTTCTATAGCTGATACTTGGTCAGGTCGAATTGAAAAGCTTGTGAACAAGCGTCTGAAAAAAGACCCTTCATACAGTGAGGCAAAATTCTGTGAGAAGTATAAATTTGACAAAGGTTTCTTCAACAGAGTTAAGAACGTGAAAGTTATCCCGACCCAAAAAACCGTTAATAAAATAGAAGCAGCTCTAAAAAAAGAGCGGGTTTAAAAAACCCTTGACCGTTCAATATATAAAACGGTATAAGTTTGTTATATTGAACGCAGGGGGATAAATTGTCTCAGAATAAAGACCCAGAAAAGACAGCGGAAACGTTGCAACTGACAGAGATCATCAGGACTTGGCCGGATAGGATGAGCCGCGCAGGAAAGACGTTATCTCAGGCCGCTAACGAATCTGGCCTGAAAAAAGGCCAACTTTCCCAATACATAAATTTCAAGAACAGCCCCACAATCAAGCCCTTTGAGGCATTTGAAAACTATCTTCGCGGATTGGGGGTATAATCATGGCACTTCAATGGTTTAGGTATCATGCAGAGGTTTTGGACAATAAACGCGTCCAGCGCCTGCCCGCCGATCTTTTCAAGGTCTGGGTAAACTGCCAGTGTATCTTGACACAGGAGAATGTCGGTTCATCCGGCAAGCTCCCCCCCATGGATGAGTGCGCTTTCAGGCTTCGGAAATCGGTCGAGGAGACCGTTATCGCCTTTGATGCGCTGGTCGATGCAGGCCTGTTTCTGAAACGCAATGAAACGGTAAGTGAAACAAAATCGACCGTTTCATGTAACAAAAATGAAACGCTTTTCTCTGAACAAAAAACTGACTATTTCGTAAAAGGATGGGGAAATAAACAATATAAGTCAGACACTTCCACAGATAGAGTGAAACGTTTCAGGGAACGTTCCAAAACCGTTACTGAAACGCCCCCAGATACAGATACAGACTCAGAAGTATTATTACCTACCGGTAATAATACAGCGCGAGGTCGCGCCAACATTTCTTGCCCGCCTGATGTGGATGAGAAGGTGTGGGCAGATTTCATGCTTATCAGGAAGAAGAAAAAAGCCCCAATGACCGATACCGCTCTGGAAGGCTTGCAGAGGGAAGCCTCGAAGGCGGGAATATTCCTGAATGATGCGCTGCGGGAGTGCTGCGCCCGTGGCTGGCAGGGATTCAAGGCTGAATGGATGAAAAACGACAATGCACAAGGAGACAGAAATGCAAAAAACGGAAATGGCAAATCGCAACGTGCCAGAGAAGCTGCCCTTAGAGGCGCAGGAATTGACCCTATCTGAGAGCAGTAAGGCGCGGGGGCAGATGGCGCTTATGGTTTCTCAGTGCTTTGACGCGCTGCGTCAATACGGAAAAGAACCTGAGCAGGTCGAGGGGGTGGTGCGCCTGTTCAGCCTTGTTCTGGCTCCATATTCCATGAAACAGATCAGTCAGGCCTTCTCCGTTTACCTGTCCAGATATTCCGAAATGCCAACGCCTGCCGATATTGCCCAGATCATCCGGCGCGGCGGCAAGCCACCCTTTGAGAAATCCGTGTACGTAGCCCTGTGCCAGAAGCGGGAGAGAACATCTTTTGTGGATGCCGGTTATCACGGAAACGGCCTGTCAACCGAGGAGGAAGATTACATAAAAGAATACGAGCGTGATGCTCTTGGCAAGGACGGATAGAAAACAAAGACGTAAACGCCGGAAATTTGGACTGTGGGAGGGTTGAAAGGGGTATATCAGCGGCACGACTACCTGAGATAGGCCAAAACGCCTCTAACCCCCCTTAAAATCGTTTTTTGACAAAATCAGAGAAAGGGAACTATAAAATGCACGATATGAAAAACACAGCCCCCTATGCGCGGGGCAACGAAGCATCGCGTCTGGCCGCACATGGCATCGAACACAGACTTACCGGAATAAGATCGGATGTCTTTGATTTCATTGTTTCACGGGAAACATACGGCGCAACAAATTCAGAAATAGCCGAAGGCCTGTCAATGATGCGGGATAATACCCAGCCGCGCACTTCCGAGCTGCGGGAAGCCGGATACATCGAGAGCAAAGGGAAAATGAGGCTCAACGGCAATGGCCGGAACGAAACGGTATGGGTGGCCTGCCAGTCCGTTCCTGCCGGTGAATGGCAGGCGGTCAAGAAAAAGGCCGCTCCGGTCAAAGAGCAGGCCGAACAGGCGCAATCCGGTCTTTGGGTGTTTGATGATGTCCTGCGCCGCAACCCCCATCTCAGAAACACGTTTCGGATGTCTGAAATCAGTATCATCCGGGCAGACCTTGCTAAGGCCGAAGGGGTATAGGGATATGCCTGATTTTTATTACCAGATAAAAGCGAAAACAGGACGTAATGACGAGTTCATGCGCTGGAGCTGGCCTCCGGTATTTTCTGGAATGGTGAGCGCCGCCGACAAGAAGCAGGCTCGCGCACTGGTTGACGATGAGTATGGACAAAAATTCCCGATGCGTGTTCTGCAAAAGGACATTGATAGTGCCGAGTTCTTGCTTAATATTTTCGAGGTGCGTCCGGAAGATGATCGAACCCGTGGCCTGTTCGAGATCCGTTCATGCAAGCAATGCGGCGGCGGGTTCCGTGTCATAGATCATTACAACAACTGGATACAAAGATATTCAGGGCGTGATTTTTGTTCGGATGATTGCAAGGAAAGCTATGTCAAAGAACATGACAGTGCATTGTTCAGCAATGCGTCCAACAGTACACATCCCCCTGTGATTTACCGCATAACCCACCAAGATACAGGAATGTCTTATGTCGGGCAGACCACGCAGGCTTTCACGCTTCGCTGGTGGCAGCATTTCTTTCATGGCACCGATACCAAGTTCCATCGAGCTATCGAGGAAAGCTCCATGACGGATTGGGTGTTTCAGGTAATCGAGGTCATAGATCGTAAAGCGGTACCGGATGGAATGATTCTTTCTGACCATATCAGGGAACGAGAGCAACACTGGATAAACCATCTGGATACGATTGCCAGAGGGTACAACACGGCAACATCGCGCCGCCGTGAAGAAGAACTTCAAATGATGGAATTTATTGAACAAGAAAGGGCTTAAAATTGACCAAGTATTATCACGGTGGCCGCAGAGGCCTCACCCACCTTCTTCCGCCCAGCAAAACGGAACAACCCTGTGCCAATGATTACGTTGGCCGTGTAAATCCTATGCTGGCGCGTAAAGACCGCGTTTACATCACAACTGACATGGACTGTGCCTTGCTGTTTGCAGCCTTCGACCCCAGCGGAAAGGGAGTGGTGTACGAGGTAGAGCCGGTCGGGGAGGTTGAGATCGATCCCGATTATCTTGGGGAAGATAAAATTTCCTTCCAATGCGGCGAGGCAAAAGTAATCCGTGTGGCGAAAAAACCATCCGGCCACGTTCTGAAAAAAATCCGCAAAGAAATGATGAAACCGTAAAGGAAAGCCAAAAAATGCAAAAATCAAGACCGGTACTATTCAGCCGTGAAATGTCTCTGGCGGTTCTCGATGGCAGAAAAAACCAGACCCGCAGAGCCGACAAGGATACGCATAGCCCAGAGTTTACATGGAACGGGCGTATGTTCACCCACCCAAGGGGGTTTGTGCTGTCAAAAAAATGTCCCTACGGTTCAGTTGGTGATTATCTCTGGGTTCGGGAAGAACATTATCGCTTCGGGCATTGGGAGCCAGTTGAAGGTGTTCTGACCAAAGGTGGCAAACAGAAGTGGAAGTTCGTTGCAGACCATGAAACCGTTTGCTTCGATCCACCCGCCCTTCACCGAAAAAGCATGAACAAGAAAACACCTGAACTTCCGTCATGGTACAAACGCATTGCCCGGTTCATGCCGAAGTCACTGAGCCGGACAACGCTGGAGATCACAGGAGTCCGGTATGAACGCCTGCACGAGATAAGCGAGGAAGATGCCCGTGATGAAGGGTGCGAAATGGTTGGTGTAGAGACCGGAGAGATCGGTTATACCGGACATCCGATTGAGGTTGGCAGCTATTCGGCCTGTTTCTATGAACTCTGGGAATCTATCAACGGCGCGGGCTCATGGGACGCAAACCCGTTTGTCTGGGTTATAGACTTCAAGCAGGTGCGGCCATGACAACAAAACATCACAACTCACTCGATGGCGTTTACTCAAGGGCGGCATACTCTGCCTGTGAAACGTATAGGTATTGTCTTGAGCGTAAGTGGGGGGAAGAAAAAAGCCTTTGCTTCATAATGCTCAACCCATCAACAGCAACAGAGCAGCAAAATGACCCCACGGTGGAGAGGTGTGAGCGGCGGGCGCGGGCGGGCGGTTACGGCAGTCTGATCGTGCTGAACATTTTCGCGTACCGAGCCACTGACCCAAGAGACATGAAGGCAGTTTTTGACCCCATTGGCAAAGAAAACAATAAATTTATAGAATTAACCCTCATGCTGAGCAGATCGGAAAGCACGGACATTGTTTGTGGCTGGGGAACGCATGGCTCTTTCATGGACAGAGAGAAGCAGGTTTTTGAAATGTTCAGAAAGTACCGTGTTGTTCCCAAGGCTCTTGACTGGACAAAGCATGGGCATCCCAAGCACCCGCTGTATGTGCCGTACAAAAACCAACCGCACGAGAAGCCATATGCGTAAGGAAGTCATTGGAAACTGTGATCTGTATCTGGGCGACATGCGGGAAATATTGCCCAGCCTTGGAGAGTGCGCCGATCTGGCCTGCTTCGACCCGCCATACCAGCTCGAGTCCGGTGGGAATACCACAGGAGAGATGGGCGGAAAGTTTTCTAAGGACAGATACGACAACAGCGGTTCTATTGTTGATACAGACATAGACTGGCCGGACTTCATGCCGCTGGTGTATCAGAGCCTGCGCGGTGATGCCCATGCTTATGTGATGGCGAATAACCGGCATGTCCAAAACATGCTTTTCAGTGCCGAGGAATCGGGGTTTCGTTTTCACAACCTTTTGGTATGGGATAAAAGCACGGCCACTCCAAACAGGTGGTACATGAAAAACTGCGAGTTCACCGGATTTTTCTTTAAGGGAAAGGCAAAATACGTAAACGATTGCGGTGCCAGACAGCTTATCCATGTCCCACAGGAGTCCTATGGAGACCATCCAACCACAAAGCCAGTTATGCTGATGCGGCATTATGTCGAGCAGTCCACGAAAAGGGGGGAAACAGTTTTAGACCCGTTCATGGGCTCATGTGCAACGGGAGCTGCATGTATTCAGTCTGGCCGAAGGTTCATAGGAATCGAGATCGACCCTGAATACTTTGACCTTTCCTGTAAGAGAATAGAGGCCGAAACGAAACGTATAGAACAGATGTCATTGCTGTAATTTTACTATTGACTAATATAAATCAATGCGTATAAGATGAAGAAGAAGGAAATGCACTATGTCAGATAAGTCAGTCAAAATAACCGTATCTGTTTCAACAGATAACGGAGACATAAAAATTATCGAGCATTGTGTTCCAGAGAACAGTGTCGAGATGTTTCTGATCTCGACAAGAAACGAGGCCGTTGCCAAGGCGCTTGTCGCGCTCGGATGGATGCCGCCAAAGGAGTAAGATATGAAACAGACATTTTTTGGAAAACTATCAGTGATTCACTGCGCCAACTGTGGAATCGCTTTTGGTATCACCACAGACTTTGAAGAACGCCGCCGCGCCGATCACAAAGACTTTATGTGCCCTAATGGCCACTCCAATTTTTACAACGGCGAAAGCGAAGAAGAAAAGCTGCGCCGTGAAAACCAGCGCCTTACTCAGAACAGAGCCTATCTGGAAGATCAAATCCGTAACAGAGAACAACAGGCAGAGTATGAGCGTAACCGCGCAAAGGCTTTCAAGGGTCATTTGACCAGAACGAAAAAGCGCGTTTCTGCCGGTGTGTGCCCGTGCTGTAACCGGACGTTCAAAGACCTTGCCCGGCACATGGAAACGAAGCACCAAGGATATGCTGAAAAGGAATCCTGCAATGGATAGGTATGTTGTTTATGAGTTCAATGCAGGATTTGCCCCCATTCAAGTTGAGAGCTTTCCTTCCGAAATTTCTGCGGCCAAGATGGTAAGCAATAATAAAAAGAAATGGTTCGCAGTTGACTTGGAAACGGGTAAGGGAATAACGCCGTTTAGAACTTGAAAGGGTACTTAGATGTTTATTGTAATTCCGGCAAAAGAAACAACTCAGCAGGTCAGTATAAGGCTACAGATTGAAGCGATAAAGCAGGAGTATGAAAAGCGTATCGAGCATCTTGCGAATCTTTATGCTGATTTACAGTATCCACCTTCATACATGGTTGAGGTAGGTAGGTTATATAATTTTGTAGGTGAAAAAAATGAAAAAAAGTAAGCGCATAAAAAACAGACCGCTCCGCATGCTGGCGTTTTTTATTCTTTCGCCGTACTTCATCTGTCAAACAGTTGATGTTTCGATCTGCTTTGAAGAATTTAAGGAGCTGTTTTGGCGGGCATGGGAAAAGTGACCTGTAAAAGATGGGAAACCCGCCGCAAGAAATACGGCAATGCCGGACACGGCGGCATATACGCCCGCACCGGCTCAGGTCATTTATACGAGCCCATGAGGCGCGTACAGAGGATGGAGAAAGCCCTTTTCGAGCTTCATGTTGACGGTGTGCTTTCAGAGGGGCAGATAGCCGAGATAACGGGATACAAAAGAGTCGAGTGCCGCCGCAGAGCGGATGAAATAATTCAGGAAAGAGAAGCCAATGAAATTAGCAGAAGCATTAGAGATACTGGCAACGGAGAAGATCGACCTGACACCACGCCAGAAGTCGGCGGTTGAGCGCGTTGTAAAATGTTGTAGTAAACAACAATACTCTGCTTGTGATGGATCTTTAACAGATGAACAGATAAATGATTTATTCAGTAAAAATACAGGTGGAAGTATAGTTCAGGTTCGTCAAAGACCACCAATCGTTTTTGATAAAGAAGGCCATGTTGTTCGTCAGGAAAACATAACGGAGGATTCCTTCGATGAGTGGATGTCTGAACGCTGGAACGAATACGCCCGCGCCGGTCTGGACGATGAAAGCTCACCAAACTACGACCCGCACAAAGCAATCGAAGAATTTATCTCTGACTTTCAGGATAGGTTTCCTCATGGTGCCCGTATCATAAAGGGAAAAAAATAATGAAATACTTCTTATATTCACCAGAAGAAACCCTTTGGTTCGACAATGATACAGAGTGGAAAAATGCAGTAGATTCCTATGACTTCCTTGGAAATCATTGTGATGATGGCTGGGATTGTGATGTTGAAGATGTCATGGCTGGTAAGGCTCCAAATGAATTTGTTCTTGACAGAGAACAATGCCACTACGACCAGCTTTTGCCATACGCAACTTTGAAATCAAAGATGTGCGATTTAGCTAAAAGGCCACCAGATAGCGAACTGGATGAAGAAGGGCAAGATTCCGAAGGTCGGTACTGGGGTGAGTATGATTATTACTGCAATTACTTTTTTGTAGATTGTGAAGGACAAGAAAAATGACCACCAAACCAGACCAGTGCCGAGAGGCTTTTGAACAGAGATACCCCTACGCCGCCTTTAGAGATGGCGAAGGCTATCAGGACATACGCATTAACGGACATGTTGTAAAGTACTTGTGGGAAGGCTGGCAATCCGCATGGAACGCCGCCACGGTGCAGCCAACGGACGCGCCGAAACAGGAGGCTTACTATTTCGGTTATGATACAGGTGGCAAAGACATTTCTGCGCTCTGTGTACGTCAAGGGGATAGGGTTGTCGGAATTGTTCACGGGGAGCTTGCCGATGCAATCAAAGCCGCCCTGCAATCCCCCGCCGTGCCGAGTTGGCAGCCGATTGAGACTGCGCCGAATGATGGCACAATCTTACTGACCTATGATTCCATTAGGGAAGAAACGCATATTGCATACCTTAGCTATGGGTGCTGGAATATCGTAGGTGCGGAGGATATAGAATACAGACCCACCTACTGGATGCCACTTCCGCAACCACCAGAAGCCCTCGCCCTGCTCGGCGGGAAGGAGGAGTGATATGGCCTTACGATACGGATTTGACAGATCGACAGAAAAAGAACTGATAACCGCAAAGTCTCATTGGGAGCAGAGAGAAAAAGAGGTTCGCAAAGAGCTATACAGTATTCAAGACACGATACTGCACATAAAAAAAGAACAAGAAAAACGCTTTAGAAAACTGATGGAGCAAGAAAAATGACCGACACAAAAACCGTGCGCGAAGCTTTCGCGCTTATTCGCAGAGACCTCCACTCAAAAGCCGCAAATAAGGTATTTGACGAAGCCCTCGCCGCTCTCGACCGCATCGAAGCGGGGTCGGATGATGAGGTGGCGTGGCTGATTGAAACTGGTGAAGAAACGCACATATTCTATGAGTTTCATAAGGCGCAGAATTTTGTGAAAAGAAATTACGAGGAATGTGGTGCAAAGATAACCCCTTTGTATAAACGCGCCGCAACCGCGCCGAACAAACTATGTAGTCTGGTGGATAAATTAAAATACGCCTACACAATGCCGAATACTTGCTTTGAAAAAGATGGCTACGTTTGCGCTCTTGTTTTTGAAAACTCAGAACAAGCAATCCGCGCTGCCGAAGTAATACGCCAAGCCACTGATATGGAACACAAGCCATGAATTGGTACTGTTACATCATTATCGCCGCACAGATCGCCGCCTTATGCGTTGTTGTGTATATCGTGGCCTCTCTGATCTGCTTCATGTTTGAAGATATGGAGGGCTGACTTGCAACACCTGAAACATATCAAGGACTGTATAAAATATGCCAAGTCCGGCATACCAACAAAGAAAGTTTTCACCAGCGTAGAAGCCCTTGAGTGGGCGGTTAAAGAGATCGAGAAAGGAACAAAGGATAATGAACGAGTGGAATGACCAACACAGACCGGCATATACGGCGGGCAAGCAGCTCAGAGAGTGCGCCTGCGGGATTCAGACATTCAGCGCAAAGGATGATTGCCCTAAGTGCGGCGATCAAATGCAGATCATGCCGGAGAAAAAATCTTCGGTTCAGAGAACAGTAGGGGGTAATAGAAATGGCTGAGAACTCTGGAATTGAGTGGTGCAATCGTGGCTTTTGGTGTTAATCCACGAACAGGGAAGCCCGGGCCATCCCCATCCCCTGCTCGTGATGGGGATAAAAAGCAAGCCCGCCAACGCATAAATGTTGAGGTCAAAACTGGTTATCGTCCACACCCGAACAGTCTGCCCTGCACGGACTGTGGGCATGTATGGTCAGAAGGCGAGCGCCGACATGAATATGACCACTACAAGGGATATTCTGCCAAAAATCATGGAGATGTAGAGGCCGTATGCACGACATGTCATTCAAAGCGTGACAACCCAGAAGCAACCAAAACGCATTGTAAGCATGGACATGAATTTACACCTGAAAATACGTTTATAAAATCAAATGGGTGTAGGTCTTGCCGTACATGCAGGCGCGGGTATGATAGGGGAAGAAGGGATGCGGAGTATTGGCGTGAGTACAGGAAGAAAATGAAAAAGTCGGTGTAATCCATGACGGATACCCTGTCGTAACATAACAAAGGAGATAAAGTCACATGAGTGAAGCTGAAAAAATGATCGAGGCCGAAGAAAACCGCGTTGCCGAAGAAAAGGCGCAAAAGCCAGAGTTGCCGGGCATCGGACATAACGAAGAAACCGGTCAGGTCTCAGGCCAGCGTCTGAAATCTTTCATCGAGCGTGTTGAACGCATGGAGGAAGAAAAAAAGGTTCTGTCCGAGGACATCAAGGATATTTACAGCGAGGCCAAGGCGACCGGCTTCGAGCCGAAGATTATCCGAAAGATCGTGTCGCTGCGTAAAACTAACCTTGAAAAGCGCCGTGAGGAGTCCGAACTTTTGGATCTTTACATGTCTGCCATTGGTATGGCAGAGTAAAATACAATTTACTTTCTGGAAGGGTGTTTTGTGCATTTCGCCCCGTGAAGAAAGAACGGCCAGACGTTGCAGTTCGTCTGGCCGTTTCTATTTTCCTAAGCTGACAGGACGTTTATTGCTTCGGTCTTGCTTTTCGGAAAAACGATATACCCCTTGTTATATTTCATCTGGGATATAATCCGCTGGTACAAGGCTATCTTTTCATCGTCTGATATGAAATCCATCTTACAGATCATTGCCTTGATGTCTTTTCGCGTCATATACTAATCTCCTAAAGGTTTTCGATCATGTTTTTGACGCTTTGTGCCTGATAGACCCGATCAGTGACTTCGGCTGCACCGGTTTTCTTGTTCTTCTCGATCACACGGAACCCGGCTTTTGATAGCTCCTCACCAATTGTCCGGTATGCCATCCCATCGGATCTGAGCTTTTTGGCCAGATCAATGGCCTCCTGCGGCGGCGGGATTCTTCCCTCGGCTCGTTCCCCTTTTTCACGTTTGCGGGCGCGGGCATCGGACATTTTCTTGACCAATGACTTTTTCTCATACATCGAAACGGCGGCAACAATGATACGCAGCATTTCTGCGGTCGGGCTGTCCTCCAAAAAGTGCATAGGGGCATCAACAGGGATAAGGCTCAGACCGGATTCCTTGAGCTGGTCGTGCCCGATGAGCTGAACCAGAACTTCACGGGAGAATCTGTTTGCGGTCTCGACCAGAACGGTATCGATGCCGTGCTTCATACAGAAATTGAAAAGCTTGCTAAATTCAGGCCTGTCCATGACTGGCATGGTGCCGGATACGTTGCCATCATAGAACTCGGCCACAAGCTCTATCTTTTCCAGAAGGCAGAACTTTTTGACCGCTTCTTTTTGGCGCGGCAGTGTATCTTTGTCCTCGCCAACACCGGATGCGGATGAGGTTCTGTAGTAAGCCACGGCGCGTTTTTTTTCCATGTCGTAAATCCCTTGTTTTGAGCCATTTTTCCTGTCAACTATAAAGCACTGGTTGACAAAACACCATCTTAGTTTACATCAATAAATCAATGACTTACTTTTTTGACAAGGTTTTGAAAAGGCTCTGTCAAAGATCGCCCAATAGTTTACAAGACCGTTTTTGAGCCCTTTTTTACGATAAAGACTAATAAAATCAATAGATTAACATAGGTTTTGCCAAAAAAGCATAGGCCACCCCGAAATGGGATGGCCTATGGACGTTTTCAGGGGGTTTTTCTGGCCAGATCAGATCAACATCACTTGTCCTGAACTGGTGTTATCTGGAAATATCCGCTGTTCTCCGACACCGATGCATCGACCGCGCTACCGATCATGCCAAACAGCATGTCCCGCCCCAGAGCGGCACCACGTGGAGATACCATAAATCGGTATGTCTTGCCGCGCTCCGTTTCCACCGTGATGGTGTAACGTCCGAACCCGGTCGGTGTTGATACGGTCAGGATGGTCTGACCGGCAGGGATGTCGGCCACGGCTTCGCCGCCCAGCCCAAGACTGGCGATCTCTTGCCCGTTGATCTCGACATCGGCGGCTGCGGCTGCATACAAAACGGATGAGTTCCGTTCCACGATAATCCGGGCGCTGGCCTTTTCAACCGGCTTGGCCAGATCGGCCTCGGTCAGCTTGCCGGTGGTTCCGCAGCCGGAAAGGGTTGCGGTTAAAGCGATAGCGGCCATAAATACGGTTAATTTTTTAAATGTCTTGTTTTTCATGGTGTTTTATTTTCCTTCTTGGATTTTGTGGATGATTGCAAGGACTTCCCGCGCCTCGTCTGCGGATCTGATCTCGGCGGTGTGGTAAAGCCTCTGCCCGCCCATACGCTCCGAGATAATTCGATAGATTTCCTTCCGGCCATAGTCTCCGTTGCGCCATAGCGGATCCAGAGTGGCATGGATTTTCTTTCTCAGCTCTCTGATCTCCGCTGTCGGTATGCAGCCCAGAGGCTTGGTCGGCTTGCTGGTTTTGTGGTGGCACCCGACAAAGTTGCCACATTTATCATGCTTCCAAAACGGCAGGCCGGATAGATCGGCGCGGTGGGGATATATCTCCCGACCGCTGGTCAGGCGGCAGTCAACTTCCTCGGCACATGCACAGCAATAGATTTTCATGTCTTTTTCCCATCTGGATAAAGCTCTATCCAAAATTGATTGTGTTCTTTGAAATTTTCAAAGTCGTATATATCCACATCGTTAATTATGTGGCAGTTACTTTTGAGAGACTTAGCAAAGTTTTCAGCCTCACCGATACTGTTATAGATGTAATCTTGTTTCATCGTATCGAAAGAACGCCAAGACACCCTAAACATTAGGCGTGTGCCTCTTGTCCATTCAGTCAGATTAACGGAGAAGTTTGATACATACGGATGGTCTGCGTCCAAAATTATCATCATTGGTTTTATTCCTTACGGTTTTACAAAGCCGATTTCGTCCCAGCCGTTGTTCCGGATACGTACCCGCATACCTGTGGTGAGACACTCAAGCAGTGTTGTTGATACGTTTTGATCGAGGAGCTTATAGACAAGCCCTTTTGCGTCTTTGACTGTTACCATTTCTGTTTGTCCTTTCTTTCTTTGTGACTGTTATCGTTTTCTTCCATCTCTTGTATTATTTCATCAAGTACATCCATCCATCGACCTTTTATCAGCTTGCATGGTCTTATCCATGCCTTCACACGGACGCGTGGTTTAGGTATGAATTTGAATATCAGCCATGAAAAAATTTTGCGCATAGGCAGTTTTCCTTTATCAAAACGATCTGGCTGCACCAATACCAGCTAGGTAATCCAACCGACTGGAATCTCCGGTGTATGGTTCGGCCTCCCACGTAAGCCTGACCTTCTCGAATGTCTCCTCATCCGTGATGGGGTCATACGAGCCAAGCACCATGTCACGGTATTGCTTCCCGAACTCTCCGGCCTCCTCTGACCTGTCCTGAAAGTAGCCCTCAGCGGTATCAATCGCATCGGCGCGGGAATATGCATCCGTAATGGTGCGGCCAAACTCTACGCCGCGCAAATGCTGGGCATGTGTTGGCTCCTCGTAGATGGTATAAACCTTTTGTTCATTCCGAGTTGCTGGCATAGCGTTCTCCTTTCTTTTCGGCCTCACGTTGAATGGCCTGATCGATTGAGTGATCGAGGTCTGATAGATGAGCCAACATGCTGGACTGTCCAAGCATGGTAAGCCAATCAAAGGCCTCCATGCGGAACCTGTCCACGTTGGCTTTGAGCTGTTGTAGTCCTTCGGACTTGTCTTGGTTACGTGGCATTATAATTCACCTTTTGCTTTTGCGATGGCTGTTTCAATATTTTTGACTGCACAGGTTGCTTCATATGCGAAACCTTTTCGACCTGCCATGATGTCAATCAAGAGCTGTTTTTGCTTCTCCAAAGCCAATACCAACTCATCCTGCGTATTCACCGCATTGGCGATGATCTCCGCCCACGATGATGATTGGCATTCTGCGATATTTTGGCAGTTTTCTAGCTGGATATATATTCCTGCTGTCTTTACTTTTGTCATTTTAAACGACACCTTTCTCAATTGTGATTTTCAAAACTCTGACCAGATCGGCAACCGTGGAGTCACCGTACACGTTGACCAGATACTGCAAGCACTCCTCTAATGTGCCGCGCTACTGAACCACTCCGTCTTTTTTTACTTGGTACATTTTTGTTCCCTTCCTTAATCGGAATATTTTTCAGCGAAGCTGTTTGCGTTTTTCAGAGCATCTTCCATATTTACTGAGTAATTTGAGATCAGACAGTCAACATTTCCCCAGATCAAGAGAACCCAGCCAACACGTTCACCAGACTTTTTACCGGAAAGCGGGAAATCATCCTTTGAGTTGTAGGCATAAAGGTAATCTTCATCCGTGCTGAAAACGGCATCCATGATCTCTTTCATGCTTGTGCTACGTTCCAGAACGGTTTCCTCTCCGTCATTGACACCAACGGTGAAGCCAGCCTGTAAAAGGCCAATGGCCGCTTTGCGGCAGATTTTCTTTTCGAGTTCAATTTCAAGTTTGCGTGACATTTCGTTTTTCCTTGTGCATTTATTTAACCTATCCTCAGTATAGCACCATTGACTTTTAATCGTCAATGGGTTATTTTTAAAAAAAGGAGAAAAAAGACATGACACAAATCGCAATCCGCGCAAGGCTCACCGAAATCATTACCGAATATAATGAGAAGAAAGAACTGCTATCCGAGGAGCTGCACACCTTCCAGAAGGCAGGCACACAGCTCAAGTCAGCATCCACGGTCTGGGGGCAATGGGGCAGAGAAACTGTCGATGTCGGCAATATCTACATCGAAACCCTTGAACGTGCGTTGCTTTGTTCGGCATGGCTGGCACTGTACGAAAAGCTTGAGCTGAAAACCCTGATGTCGGCAGACGATAAGCGCCTATTTGACCAAGCCATGTCACGCCCGCCAGAATTTACTCTGGACAACATCAAGGCCACCTTTGGGGATTATATCGCTGACCCATGGGGGAATATCCTGCGCGGTCTGGCCGAAGTGTTCTGCGGGCTCGACCAGTCATACAAATCCCATGACAAGGTAAAGATCGGGGTCAGCGGCCTGCCGAAGCGTATCATCATGGGCGGTTTCGGCGGATATTCCAGCTACGGATATGACCGTGTGCGCGACATCATCAACGCTCTGGCCGCCTATCAGGGCAAACCACTGGCCGAATGGGCGGAAATGAACGCCCTGCAAAAGAACGGCGAAGCCCTGATAAAGGGCTGGGTGCATACCGACAATGATGGCAAAGAAAAACCCTATCCGGGGCGAGGCCTCTGGCTCCATAAATTCAAAAACGGAAACGGCCACCTTTTCTTTGATCCCGAAACCCTGAAAGATATAAACCGCGCCTTGGCCGAGTATTACGGCGAAGTGCTGGCTGATTGCCACGAAGAAAAACCGACCGATCGTGCCACGTCAACGGAAGTTTCCAAAGACCTGCAATATTATCCGACCCCAGAGGATACGGTGCGCCGTGTTCTCCGCGATATTTATATCAGGGACAACGACCGAGTGCTGGAGCCATCCTGTGGCTGTGGCCGGTTCCTTGACCAAATCCGCAAAGAAACGCCGAAGGCTAAGCTATGGGGAATCGAGATCGATCCAACACGCGCCGCGCAGGCCAGAGCCAAAGGCCACGATGTCCTTGTCGCCAACTTCCTGCAAACCAAGCCGGAGCCGGTTTACGATGTCGTGATTATGAACCCTCCATTTTACGGCAAGCACTATGCCAAACATGTCGAACACGCCCTGAAATTTCTCAAGCCCGGAGGCATCCTGAAAGCCATCCTGCCGATCACTGCCCGCACCGACCACGGCCTTTTCGATGGGCGCGGCGAGTTCCATGATCTGCCCGTGGGTTCATTCCGCGAAAGCGGAACGAATATAAATACGACCGTTCTGACAATACGTAAAAAGGACTAATTTTTTAACCACTGCCGCCCATTTCATGGTTTCATGGATGGGCGGCGAGCTGACAGCCCCGCTCTTGTCGGCCACGGCGATCTGGGTTTTCTTCCTTTTCCCAAGACAACGCCACACACACCCGCCGCCCCTGCGAGCCGCCTCCCCGTGAGCCTGACCAAGCAATACCCGGGGAGGCGGTGATTCTTTGCTCATGGACAGATATGGATAATTTGCGCTACCCTGTCAAGAACAGGAGGCAAAGTCCAATGTCCACGGAAACAGACAAGAAACCACCGCACAGGCCAACACTCTATACGCCCGAACTCCGCGACAGGATTTGTGCAGAGCTTGCCTCTGGCCGCACCCTGCGCTCCGTATGCCGTGATGAGGACATGCCAGACCGGCAAACCATCTACAACTGGCTTAACCA
>Ga0209066_10000466_pt1 | contig 59495 bp, 48 predicted proteins | sample All_14_2_FD_187198 | JGI IMG/M metagenome (GOLD analysis project Ga0209066, IMG submission 187198) | Freshwater microbial communities in response to fracking from Pennsylvania, USA - Allegheny Zone_MetaG_DW_15 (SPAdes) (version 2) ...
GGAGGTCATGGCGGCGAAACCGGGTGAAGGGGTTGCCGGGCCGGCGACCAGCAAGTCGTGCGGCCGGCCAGGGTTTCACGCACCAGGGAGGCACCCGTGCGGGGGCATCGGCCCCCATCCTTCCACCGGTGGTTGAACAGCCAGGAATCCGGCGGGGTTCCCCAGTTCCGGCCGATGACACGCAAGGCGTCACGGCAGACTTCGACGGTCATGCGGTGCAGGGTGGAGGTTTCGCGGGGCTGGAGGGAGCCGGCACGCCGGGATGGGTGGATGCGTGCGCGCCAGAGGATTTCATCCGCCATCCAATTACCGATTCCGGGGAAGCATTCCTGCCGCAGGAGGACGGCTTTGACCGGGGCCCGGGCATGCCTTGCAAAGTGCTCCCGCATCCAATCCCGGGTGAATGCCCGGTGGGTGGGCTGGGGCGGCAGTTCCTTCCACCATGCGGGCAGTCCCCGTGATTGGCCGGCCCGGATTTCACCGAACATCCGGGGGTCGCGGAACACCAGGTCACGGTCTTTTTGATGCAGCACCAGGTGTTCGTGGGGATGCGGGGGGGGGCCGGGTTCGCGGGCCAGCAATTCACCTGTCATGCCGAGGTGGACGGCGAGCCAGGTCCGGCCGCTGAAGCGGAAAAGGATCTGTTTGCCATGGGTTTCCGCATCCAAAAAAAGCGCACCCGTTAGGAGTTTGGCCAGTTGGTCCGGTTGGGACCGGCGGAAGACCCGTGCCCGGGGATGGAGGCTTACATGCCTGATACGGGCCCCCTTGCCCCGGGCCCATTGGTGGCTAAAATAGAGCACTTCGGCCAGTTCAGGCATAAGGATTGGTAACAACAATACTTGCGGCGACGACATTTGCCATTGTCATTTGCCAGATTCGGACACAAAATAACACAGTACCTGTCGGTTCGTTTGGCATCCTTGATGAAACTATCTGACATCCCCGACCTCGCCGAGTTTGAACGGTATGCCCTTGCCCATGGGCAATGCCAGACGACGCAGGAGACCTACCACGCAGTGCTTTCATTGGTGGAACTGGTCAGCACGGATGCGAACCAACAAAGCGGAACGATCGGTTCGATTTCCATGAGTCCCACGAGTCCGGAATATCTGGAGCGGCTCACACGCAAATGCGCCATTGTGGAGGAGGCGACCCGTTTGATCTGGGCCTGTGCCGCGGCGACCGACCATATCCATCCGAGAATTTGGGAGGAGGCTCCCACCCTGGACCAGGCGCTCGATTATTTCCACAGTTTGGAAGACCTGGACTGGATGGCGCGTACGCACGAGCACCGCATCCGTTGGGGCAATACCGCCGCTGTGGCGCAGTCCCCGCAGATTCCCGTGTGAGCCATCCCCGGTTCTCATGCGCGCACGGACGTTCGAGCCCGGAGGGCACGGGAATGAGAACGGGTTCGTGAACGGGTGGCCGAATAATCAGAAAAGGGCCTAGCGCAGCGAGGCCCCCTGGTAGCCGGCCGGGTCGAATTCCACCGTAAAGAATCCCAGCGCTTCCAATTCCCGCCGGATCCCCGGGGCGCAGGCATCATCCAGCAGGCGGGCGGTTTCCCCGGGAGAAACCTGGACCAGGGCTTTCCCGCCCAGATGGCGCACGCGCACGATGCGGAATCCGGCCCGCTGCAGCACGGCTTCGGCCAATTCGATCTGCCGCATTTTTTCCGGAGTCACTTCCAGGCCGGTGGGAATGCGTGAAGCCAGACAGGGCTGGGCGGGTTTGTCCGCGACTTCCAATCCGGCTTGCCCGGCCAGCGCTCGGATGTCCGCCTTGGTCAGGCCGGCTTCGCGCAGGGGGGCCAGTACGGCAAATTCCTTCGCCGCCTTCTGTCCGGGCCGGAAATCGCCTGCATCGTCCGCATTTTCGCCATAGGCCACGGCGGCGTAGCCTTCCCGCTTGGCGAGGTCATGCAGGCGGTCGAATAGTTCGTATTTGCAGTAAAAACAACGGTCGACCGGGTTGGCCTGGTAGCGGGGGTCTTCGGTTTCCTCCGTCCGGATCACCCGCAGGGGAAGGCCGTGGCTGCGGGCGAAGTCGAGTGCTTCTTCCAGCTCCGAGCGCTTCAGGCTGGGGGAGTCGGCAATCGCCCCCATGGCGGAGGATCCCATGACCCGGAAAGCCCTCCAGAGCAGGACCGCGCTGTCCACCCCGCCCGAATAGGCAACAAGCAGCGGGACATGCCTTTGGAGGATGTCGTCGAGGTGTTCCAGTTTCTTTTCCATGCCGGTCACGAGGATTGTTATAGCAGATTTGCGGGAATTTGATACTTTTCCGCCTCCTTGTCCTGATTTTATGGCCACGATTGTCCAGAAATATGGCGGCACCTCGGTGGGCAACCCCGAGCGAATCCGCAATGTCGCCCGCCGCGTCGCCCGCGACCACCAAGCGGGCCACCACGTCGTGGTGGTCGTTTCCGCCATGTCCGGAGTGACCGATTCCCTGATCAAGCTGGCCCGCGAGGTCGTTCCCGAACCCAGCGACCGCGAGATGGACATGCTCTTGTCCACGGGTGAACAGACCACCATCGCGCTGACCGCCATGGCCCTGCACGGCCTCGGCATCCCCGCGGTTTCACTCACCGGGGCCCAGGCAGGGATTGTCACCGACGGCAAACACACCCGGGCGAAAATTTCCAACATCACCCCCGCCGCCGTGCGCAAGCACCTCCAGGAGGGAAGCGTGGTCATCGTGGCCGGATTCCAGGGCCAGACCCACGAGGGCCACATCACCACCCTGGGCCGCGGCGGTTCCGACCTCACCGCCATCGCCCTGGCCGCCGCCATCAAGGCCGACCTCTGCCAGATTTACACCGACGTCGACGGCGTCTACACTGCCGACCCGAGGGTCGTGCCCGATGCCACCAAGATTGATGTCGTTTCCTACGATGAGATGCTGGAAATGGCCAGTTCGGGATCCAAGGTCATGCAGTCCCGTTCGGTTGAATTCGCGAGCAAATTCGGAGTCGTTTTCGAGGTGCGCTCCAGCTTCAATGATCAACCGGGAACCATTGTGAAACAAGAGCAACCAGATATGGAACACGTCGTCGTCCGTGGAGTGAGTGTGGAAAAAAACCAGGCCAAGGTCACCGTGGCCGCGCTGCCGGACCAGCCCGGTGTGGCCGCCCGCCTGTTCAACGCCATCGCCGAGAGCGGGGCCAACATCGACATGATCGTGCAGAACGTTTCCAGCACCGAGTCCGGCGGGGGCAAGGGCAAGACCGATATCACCTTCACCCTGCCGAAGGACGATGTCCGCCGCATTCTTCCGGTGATGGATGCCTTCAAGAAGGAATCCCTGGCCGGCGAAGTCCAGGTCCAGGAGGGGATTGCCAAAGTTTCCGTGGTGGGGATCGGCATGCGCAGCCACAGCGGCGTGGCGGCAAACCTGTTCACCGCCCTGGCCGGGGCCGGGATCAACATCCAGATGATTTCCACCAGCGAGATCAAGATTTCCGTCGTGGTGGACGAGGCCCAGGCGAATGACGCCGCCAAGGCCGCGCACGCCAAGTTCGGGCTCAACACCCCGGCGAAGAAATAATCCCCGTCCTGCGGGGAGCCGGACTGTCCCTGTCGGGATTGTGTTTTGGGCACGCCGCCGCCAGACTGGCGACATGGACCTCTTCGATATCTACCAGCAGGGCCAGATCCGCCAGGCCCAGGGCACGGCCGAACGGGCCGCCGACAAGACCGCCCAAGTCCAATCCCACATCCAGGATTTGGAGCGCCGCCTCGACCGCCTGACCCTGGCTTCCCAGGCCATGTGGGAATTGTTGCGGTCGATGGGCCATATCACCGACAGCCATCTCATGGCCAAGATGGAAGAGGTGGACTTGCGCGACGGGCGGCAGGACGGGAAGATTACCCCGGTGGTCAAAGTGTGTCCGAAGTGCCACCGCAATTCCCACAGCCGGCGACTGCATTGTGTGTACTGCGAAACCGCTTTGCCCTCGCCCAATCTCTTCGAGGCCCGCTGACCGTCCATGATCTACCTCGACAACCTGGCGACCACACCCCCGCTGCCGGAGGTGGGGGAGGCCATGCGGCCCTATCTCGGGGAGCGTTTCGGCAATCCGACGCACCTGCACCAACTGGGGCTTGCCGCAGCGGAGGGGATTCGGCTGGCGAGGGAAGATGCCGCCAACCTTCTGTCCTGCACGCCGGATGCCATCACTTTCGTGTCCAGTGGAACGGAGGCTGCCAACAACGCGGTCAAGGGGCTGGCCTGGAAGAAGCGGGCCGGGCATATCGTGCTCTCCGGAGCGGAACATCCCGCCCTGCACGATTCGGCCCTCTTCCTCCAAAAATCGGGTTTTTCGGTGTCGTTCCTCCCGGTGGATGGGGAGGGGATGCTGGATCCGGAAGAAGTGCGGAAGGCCCTCCGGCCTGACACCTTGCTCATCGCCACCCATGCGGCCAACCACGATTCCGGCGCCCGCCAGAACCTGGCGGCCATCGGCCGCATCGCCCGCGAGGCCCCGGTCCCTTTCCTGGTCGATGCCACCCTCGCGGGGGGCTGGGACGATTTGAAGCCGGATTTGATTCCCTGCGATTTGATGACCTTGTCGCCGCACCGGTTCCATGGCCCCAAGGGGGCGGGGATCCTTTACCAACGGCCGGGACTTTCCCTGGAGCCGCTGATCCATGGGGGCAGGCAGGAATCGGGACGGCGGGCCGGGACGGAATCCGTGGCGGCCATTGCCGGGGTGGGAGCGGCCTGCCGTGCGGCCCTGCGCGAACGTGAAACCCGGGTGGCGGAGGTGGCATCCCTGCGTGCGGTGCTTTGGGATGCAATGGTCCCGCTCATCCCGGACCTGCACCTCAACGGCCCGGCCTTCGGTCCGCGGCGTGATGCGCGCCATTTGAGTGTGAGCTTTTCCGGAGTCGAAGCCGAGTCCCTCATGCTTCTGCTCGACCTGCGGGGGGTGGCGGTGACGGCGGCTTCGGGATGCCTGGGGCCGGGGGAAAAATATTCCCGGGTATTGCGCTCCATGGGTTTGTCCGAGGCCCGCATCCGTTCGGCCATCCTCATGGCCCCCGGATTGGGACAGACCGCGGCTGAGATGGAATCGGCCGCAGGCATCATCGCGCAGGCGGTGGAGAAAATCAGGAAATTGTGACCGCGGTTCCATGCGATGGCATGGCATTCCGGGGACGGCAGCAAAGAGGCTTGCCTTTCGCGGTTCGGAACGCACCTTGATGGACCCATGATCACGGAAAATGAAGTCCGCCTCGCCCTCGCCCAAGTGAAGTATCCCGGTTTCAGCCGCGACATTGCGTCGTTCGGGCTGGTTAAAGGGGTGGTGGTCGAAGGTGCGAAGGTCGGGGTGCTCATCGAAGTCACCACTTCCGATGTCAATGTGCCCAAGCAGTTGGAAGCGTCCATCCGCGGGGTCGTCGGGGCGTTGTCCGGAGTCCAGGCCGTGGAGGTCGAGATGAAAGTGACCAGCCCCCTGAAGGCCGTCTCGGAAAGCGTCCAGCAGGGCATTCCCGGTGTACGCCATATCGTCGCCGTGGCCAGCGGCAAGGGCGGCGTGGGCAAGTCCACCGTGGCCTCGAACCTTGCGGTGGCCTTGCAGATGGAGGGGCTCAAGGTCGGCCTGCTCGACTGCGATCTCTATGGTCCGAGCATGGGCCTGATGTTCGGCACGGACCGGCGTCCCACCGTGAGCGATGACGAGCGCATGAATCCCATCGAGCAGTACGGACTCAAACTCATGGGCATGAGTTTTCTCATCGAGGACGAGGCCCCCGTGATTCTGCGCGGTCCGATGGTCACGCGTTACACCCAGCAATTCCTCCGCCAGGTCAATTGGGGCGATCTCGATGTGCTCGTGCTCGACCTGCCCCCCGGTACCGGAGACATCCAGTTGACCATTGTGCAGACGGTGGCACTGGCCGGTGCGGTGATCGTGACCACGCCGCAGGAAGTCGCGCTGATCGATGCGCGCAAGGCGGTGAAGATGTTCGAGAAGGTGAACGTCAAGGTGCTCGGTCTGGTGGAGAACATGAGCTATTTCCTCTGCCCCGGCGACGGGAAGAAATATTTCCTCTTCGGCGAGGAGGGCGGGAAAAAGGAAGCCTCGCGTCTGGGGGTGCCGTTGCTCGGGGAAATACCGATCGACATCGATACGCGCAAGGGCGGCGACAGCGGCCGGCCGATTGTGTTGACGGGGGACAAATCCCTGGTGGCGCAGGCGTTCCGGAACACTGCCCGGCAGTTGGCCGCGCTTTTGCCGCGGTGATTCCCTCCCGGGCTTCCTGAAGGCCGTCCGCGGGCCGGTGGAATATAATGTCTTTTACCGTGCGAAGGGGCGATTTTGGTATATACTGTTTGGGAGGATGTTGGAATCAGGCTCAAATCATAAGTTCTAATCCTATTGACAGAACCCGTCCCCGTCCCTGTAAATTAACACATTTCTCACACAACATGAGTGGAGCAAGCCCAGATACGGAGAGTTTTTTCAAGAATTCTGCATTGTATCGCGAATTTTTGGCCGAGCGTGAAGAGATCCTGAAGCACAAGTGGATCGAGAGCGAAAAGCTTGGCCAGGATATCGGATTTGAAAAGGCCCTGTTGGATTGGATCGTGAAACACCGGGCTGGATGGCGCCTGCAGCGCCAGTCGGCAAACCGCAACTTTCCGGTGCAGCAAAACTAGAATAACTGAACGCGCATACGCGCCTTTAAATCGGCCCTGCGAGGCCGGAAAGGTGGAGATGAACAAGACCCAAGTGATCTGGGATCCGGCCGACATGGGCCGGTCTTTGAACCGGCTGGCCCACGAGGTGCTGGAACGCAACAAGCCGTCCCAGCCATTGGCTCTGGTGGGAATCCAAACCCGCGGTGTATCCCTCGCTGTCCGGCTTACCGCCCTCATGCGGCAATTCGATCCCTCGCGCAATCTGCCCTCCCCGGGCCGCCTGGACATTTCTTTCCACCGCGACGACCTTGCCATGCCCGTGCCCAAGGAAACGGACATCCCATTCGACCTGAATGGCGTGACGGTGGTTCTGGTGGATGATGTGCTTTACACGGGGCGGACCATCCGCGCGGCCCTCAATGCCCTGACCGACCTCGGCCGGCCCAACGCCATCCAGTTGGCCGTGCTGGTGGACCGCGGCCACCGCGAACTGCCCATCCGGGCCGACTACGTGGGCAAGAATCTTCCAACCTCCCCCGGCCAGGAAGTGGTCGTCCGCATGCAGGAAGTGGACGGCTGTGACGAAATCATCCTCCAAGACAAGGAGAGCGCATGAACTGGACCCACAAGGACCTGATTGAAATCCGCAGCTTGGAAGCACAGGAAATCACCCTCCTGCTCGATACCGCGGCCGCGTTCAAGAACATCCTCGCCCGCCCGATCAAGAAGGTGCCCTCGCTCCGCGGACGCACCGTGGTCAATCTCTTCATCGAGCCCAGCACACGAACCCGCGCCTCGTTCGAGCTTGCCGCCCAGCGACTCAGCGCCGATGTCATCAGTATTTCGAAGGAGGGGAGCAGCATCCGCAAGGGGGAGACGCTCAAGGACACCGCCCTCAACCTCCAGGCGCTCAACGCCGACTTCATCATCCTCCGCCACAGTGCGGCCGGGGCCGCCCGTTTCCTTTCCGACCGGCTCAAGGCCTCGGTCATCAACGCCGGCGACGGGGCCCACGAACATCCCACCCAGGCCCTGCTCGATGTCTTCACCATCCGTGAAAAACTCGGCACCCTCAAGGACCGCCATGTCCTCATCCTCGGCGACATCCTCTTCAGCCGTGTGGCGAGGTCGAATATTTTCGCCCTGCTCAAACTCGGGGCCAAGGTCACCCTGGTCGGGCCTTCCACGCTTGTCCCGCCGATCTTCCGCGAGATGGGGGTCAACGTGGAGCACGACCTCGACAAGGTCCTGCCCGAAGTCGACGTCATCAATCTCCTCCGCATCCAGCACGAACGACAGCGCAAGACCATGTTTCCCTCGCTGGGCGAATACACCGCGCTTTTCGGCCTGACCTCGGAACGCTTTGCCCGCTGCCGCAAGGATGTGATCATCATGCACCCCGGCCCGATCAACCGCGGGGTGGAAATCGCCAGCGAAATCGCCGACGGCCCGAACTCGGTCATCCTCGAGCAGGTGACCAACGGCCTCGCGGTCCGCATGGCCGTTCTTTATTTGCTCAGCGGCGGAGGTCCCATGGACCAGGGAGGTGCTTCGTGAAGGGTGCTCTGATTCTCAAAGGCGGGAGGGTCATCGACCCGTCCCGGTCCATCGATGAAAAACGCGACCTGGTGGTGGTAGACGGCAGGATCGCCGAATCACTCCCCGCCGGGATGAAAGCGGAAACGGTCGATGTATCGAAATACGTCGTCTGCCCCGGGCTGATCGACATCCACGTCCACCTCCGGGAGCCGGGCCAGTCGGCCAAGGAAACCATCGCCACCGGCACACGGGCTGCCGCCGCGGGCGGGTTCACCACGGTGGTGGCCATGCCCAACACCAGCCCGGTGGCCGATGCCCCCAACACCATCGCCTGGATCCAGGCCCGCGCGGCGGAACAGGCCGTGGTCCATGTCCTTCCCACCGGCTGTATTTCCCAGGGCATGCAGGGCGAAATGCTCGCCCCCATCGGCTCGCTCAAGCGCGCCGGCGTGGTGGCCATCACCGACGACGGACGCTGCATCCAGAACAACGAACTCATGCGCCGGGCTCTGGAGTATGCCCGGATGTTCGACCTCACCGTCATGGACCACTGCCAGGATTACACCCTGACCGCCGACGGGGTGATGAACGAGGGCTATTGGTCCACTGTTCTCGGCCTTCGGGGCTGGCCGGCCATCGCCGAGGAGATCATCATCGCCCGCAACGCCCTCCTCTCCGAGCTCACCGGGGCCCGGGTCCACTGCCAGCATGTCACCACCGCAGGCGGTGTGCGCATCATCCGCGAGGCCAAGGAGCGCGGCGTTCTCATCTCGGGCGAGGTCTGCCCGCACCACATCACCCTGACCGATGAGTCGCTCCAAGGCTATGATACCGACTTCAAGATGAATCCGCCGCTGCGCACACCGCGGGACATCCAGGCGCTCATCGAGGGGATCCGGGACGGCACGATCGAAATCCTGTCCAGCGACCATGCCCCGCACTGCGCCTTTGAGAAGGAAGTGGAATTCGACGATGCCCCCTTCGGCATAGTCGGGCTCGAGACCGAGCTGGGCCTTTTCCTGAACACCTTGGTCCATGGCAAGGTCATTCCGCTATCGGACATGATCTCCCGCATGACCCACCGGCCCGCGAAACTGCTGGGCCTGGACAAGGGAACCCTGGCCCCGGGGGCCATGGCTGACATCACCGTGATCGACCCCGATCTGGCCTGGACGGTGGATAAAACAAAATTTGAATCCCGTTCGAAGAACACCCCCTTCCACGGCATGAACCTGAAGGGCCGGGCGGTCCGGACGATCGTGGCCGGGGAGACGGTCTGGACCCTGGAGGGGGGGATCAAAAAATAGATTTCCCTCTGTTTCTTTCGGAACGGACGGGCATATTGGATGCGCTCATGAAGGCAATTTTGGCACTGGAGGATGGCACGGTCTACGAAGGGATATCCTTCGGGGCGGCCGGTACGGTTGTGGGGGAAATCTGTTTCAACACCTCCATGACAGGCTATCAGGAAATCCTGACCGATCCCTCCTACAAGGGACAGATCGTTACCCTGACGTATCCCGAAATCGGAAACTATGGGACCACTCCCGAGGACATCGAATCCTACCGGCTCCACGCCTCCGGCCTGGTGGTGCGCGAACTCTCCCCGGTGGCGAGCAATTTCCGCAGCCGGAAAACCCTGGCCGACTACCTTTTGGAAAACAAAGTCCCCGGCATCAAGCACGTGGACACGAGGGCTCTGACCAAGAAGCTCCGGGTCCAGGGGGCGATGAAGAGTGTGCTCACCACCGAATTGACCGCGGCCGAGGCGGTGGACCGCGCACGGGCCTGGCATGGACTGATCGGGGTGGATTACGTCAAGGAAGTCACCTGCGGGAAAACGTTCGTCTGGGACGAGGAAGGCATCGATTCGCCGACGTGGTTCGACGACAACCAGAAGGCCCTCCAGCCCGGGATCGACCGGCTGCCCCCGGTGGAATACCGGATCGTGGCCTACGATTTCGGCATCAAATACAACATCCTGCGCCGCCTCCGCGAGCAGGGTTTCGGCATCACCATCGTCCCGGCCACGACCCCGGCGGCGGATGTGCTCAAATTGAACCCGGACGGGGTGTTCCTTTCGAACGGCCCCGGCGACCCGGCTGCCGTGACCTATGCCCACGAGGCGGTGCGCGGGTTGCTGGGCAAAAAGCCGCTCTTTGGCATCTGTCTCGGGCACCAGATCCTCGGACACGCGGTCGGGGCGGGGACCTTCAAGCTGAAGTTCGGCCACCGGGGCGGCAACCAGCCGGTCAAGGACCTGACCACCGGACAGGTCAAGATCACCTCCCAGAACCATGGTTTTGCCGTCGATTCCGACAAACTCGATCCGAAAGAAATCGAGCTGACCCACATCAACCTGAACGACGGCACCTGCGAGGGGATGCGCCACAAGGGGGCGTCCGCCTTCTCCGTGCAATACCATCCCGAGGCCTCCCCGGGGCCCCACGATGCATCCTATTTTTTCGACCAGTTTCGCAAAGAAGTTGAACGTGCGAAACAAACGAAGTAATATAACTCGCTCTTATGCCAAAGCTGATTGTCAAGTCGCCGGAATTTGCCGGGGTGGTTTTCAAATTGGACCAACCCTCCGTGACCATTGGTCGTGGTGAAGAAGACAATACCTACCAACTGGCCCATCCCAGTGTTTCGACCCGCCATGCCGAATTCCGGCTCGAGGGCGGGGATTACCGCCTGATCGACCTGGGTTCGACCAACGGCACCCGGGTGAATGACGAACGGATTTCCGAGACGGTCCTGCGGAACCAGGATGTGGTCATGCTCGGGAACATGCTCCTGAGCTACGAGTCCGAAGTGTCCGCCGCTGCGGCCCCGATGCCGGTGGCCGAGACCAAGGTGAGCCTGCCGATTGGCGGTGCGACCGGACGCCCGGGCGACTTCAAGAATTTGGCCCCTTTCCCCAAACCCAAGAACGGCGGCGGCGGGTTCCCCGTGCTTGTCCTCTTGGGAGTGGTCGTTGCTCTCGGTGGCGCCGGGTATCTGGTCTTCAAGTTCCTCGAACTTTGAAATGGGATTGGCCCCCGGCGGGCCGGGTTCTGTCCCGCGCGGATCCCAAGGGTTAGGCTTGCGTTAGGCAAGGATAGCCGTAGAAAGGACTATCCAAGGAGCCTTTGCCATGATCCCCCGTTATCGCCGGTTGGTTGCATGCCTTTGTGTGGGCTGGGCCTTTTTACCCCGGCAATCCGAGGCGAAAGATCTGCTCGCCTGGGGCCGGGATGATTGGGGATTTTCGGAGATTCCCATTTTCCAGGAGGATCTCAAACGGGAGTCGCGGGATCCCGACATGATCCGGGATGCCACGGGCAAAACACCCCTTCATTGGGCGGCCGCCAGCCAGCATTGCCACTGCATCACCCTCCTTCTCATGCGCGGTGCCGATCCGAATGCGCGGGACCATGAGGGCAAGACTCCCCTCATGGAAGCCGCCGCGAAGGGACGGATCTCTGCGGCCCGGTTGTTATTATTGAAAGGGGCCAACCCCAATCTGGCCGATTTCCAGGGGGGCACCCCATTGGCGGTGGCGGCGGCGTCCGGGAATTTGGCCATGGTCGAACTCCTGCTCTGGGTGGGGGCCGAGCCCAAGGAGGTGGTGATTGGCAAAGGAAACAACCAACCGGCCATTGCCGCATTGCTGCAGGCCTACCAATCCCCACTGGCCCCATCCACCCTGGCCCAGCCCAGGAAAATACCCGCCTTTGTCGAGCAGTCGCTCCAGAATGCCGCCAAGCGGGGGGATTTTGAATCCCTCCAGCGCCTGCTTGATTCCGGTGCCGACATCAATGCCAGGGATGCATTGGGCAAGACGGCCTTGCACCGGGCCATCGGCAGTGCCCAGGACGAAGTGATTTTTTTCCTCCTCATGACCGGGGCCAGTCCCAATGTCAAAGACAACAAAGGCTATACACCGCTCATGTGGTGCATGGGCTGGCAGGGGTGGACCTTTGACCGCTACCTGGACATGCTCGTGCTGGCCGGGGCGGATATCCACGCGAGGGCCAACAATGGAGTCACGGAATTGGCCGAGGCCGCCCGCCGTGGCAGCGGCTACGGCACGGTCCAGCTTATCGGACTCGGCGCCGATCCCCGTGAAAAGTCGGGCATAGGAACGCCGCTCGAGCTGGCTTTCGAGGAAGGCCAGCAGCCGGTCATCGACCTGCTCAGGATTTACGGGGTGAATGATCCACTGCCATTCAAGGCGGATCCGGTTTGGAATTTCCACAACGCCATCAAGCGGGGGGATATGGACCGGGTGAAACAATCCCTGGTCGAGGGAATCAAAGTGGATGTCCCCGATGCGAAGGGCCACAGTGGTTTGATCAATGCCATTTATTCCAAGAGGGTGGATGTGGCCCGTTTCCTGATCGAACATGGTGCGGACCGCAACTACCGGAATCCAAATGACAGCACCACGCCCATCTGGGCCACGGTGGTTTGGGATTTTTCCGAGATGACCGAATTCCGCAAGGAACTCCTGGAATCGGGCGTGGATCCCAATGTGCCCGTCAAAAACGGACAAACCCCGCTGATCCGCGCCCTTTGGCACAAGCCCACCACGCCGATCATGCAATTAGTCCAATACGGTGCCGATATCAACAAGCCGGACAGCAAGGGACGGACCCCGCTGCGCATCGCACGCGACGACGGAAAAACCGCGACGGCCGAATGGCTCGTGGGTCTGGGCGCCAAGGAATAATACCCCGGATTTTCAGCCCGGCCGCTTCAGCGTCGGTACATCCACCTTGCGCACATCCTTGATCGCGTGATCGGCGGGAAGGGATTCGCCCGACCAGAGTTTTTGCGAAGTCCACCGCTCCGCCGGGGCGCTCCAGAAAGGATCCGAGGGGGGCAGGCCCAGGGGAAGCAAGCCCGCCGAGCACAGATAGACACTGCCTGTGGTAATGTATACTTCGCCCTGTTCCAATTGGTGGCCGCAGAGGCCGATCCGCAACCAACCGCCCTCATCGAAGGTTCCGGGGGCATCCATCGTCCGCCGGATGGTCGCGGTCAGTGCGCAACGGACCTGGGCGGGCTTCACCGCCTCCGGAAGTCCGTGTTGCCAGGCCATGAGAGCCAGGGTCTGGAAGGCACCCATGCGGTAGGTCAGTGAGCGGCCGACGGGAGGGAAGGTTCCATCCGGGGCGATGAACCGTTCCTGGATTTCCGCATAACGCGCGGCCCGCTGCATAACAATGTCGTGGGCCCCGGAAAACCGCCCGTCGTGTTTCACCAGGGTGGCCAGCACATCCACCAGCATCGGGTGGATGACAAAGCTGTTGTAGTAGTCGAAATGGAAGAATTCCCCGTCGCCGTAAACCCCGTCGCCGCAATACCAGCCGAGCATGTCGCGCACATAGGTTTCCAGCCGCTCCTCAAGGGTGGGCTCGCCGAATTCCAAAAGGGCGGACTCGACCGTCGCGGCGAACATCACCCAGTTGCACGGGTGGGGCTTTAGCTGCCGCGTAAGCTTGAATGCGGTGATGACCTGTTTTTTCACTCGGGGTTCCAAGGGGTCCCACAAGATGGCCGGGGCGCGCAAAATCCCCTGGGCGAGGAAGGCCGTATCCACCAGGGGTTGCCCGAGGACGGAGAAATTCATGTAGTCGGGCGATTCCGGATGGGTGGCATGGTCCAGTGCCGTGCGGGCGAGTTGCTGGAAGTGTTTCTGCAATTCCAACTCGGGGCCGGTGAGTCCCTTTGCCGCGAGCCACGGGGCGATCCCGTAGAGCAAACGTCCGAAAGCTTCCAGATGGCACACCCTTTCGCGCGTCGATCCGGCTTGCTGCTCCACCGGCATGTTTTTCCTAAGGGTGCGGTTGGCCAGGTTTTCCAGGACGGGGCGGGAAATTTTGTCCACGATGGATACCCAGTAATGACGGTCTTCGGTGCCCGTGTGCGGGCCTTTTCCCGGGGATGGGGCTCCCTCAAGAGGCGTTCCGGCCAGTCCCAGGGTACCGGCTGCCGCGGCGGATTTGATGAAGGTTCTTTTCATGATCATAAAGGATGGGGCGTGGATTTATCCCGGGGCGCTGTTCAGCAGCCGGGAATAAAGAGCCGGAATGGATGCAATGGTTGCAAACGCAAACTGCCTGCTCAAGCAAATCCGCCAGCCATTCCGTCCTGCCATCGGGGGCAATCCGGGTCAGGGCACAAAAAAGAAATAAATGATCCCGCAGGCGAGGGTGCAGGCACCCACGCATACCAGACCAAGGCGCCGCCACTTGGCTATCAGCAGCCACAGGGTGAGACCGGTGAGGGAGACGAGCATGAGCACGACCGCGGTGACATCGATCACCAGGCTCCAGACCGGCCCTGCATCCTCGCCGCGGTGGAGTTCGGTGATGCGCTTGGATAATCCGTGCGATTCGCTGGTCAGTTCCATGCGGCCGTCCGGCCGGTGGATGACCGCCTCAAACCGGCGCCCGGGGGATTTGAACACGGCCCGGACTTCGTCGTCCTGGATTTCAAAGGAGTTGAGGGCGCCGGTGGCCCCCCAATTTTTCCGGAGGCTGCCGACGATGGCGGCCTCGCTGGGGTTCCTGATCAGGTCCGCGGGAAGGGATGCATTGAGTTTTCGGATAATGGGCTCTTCAGGGGTGAACCAATCCAGGTGGTTGAGCATGAAGCCGGTGGCGGAAAAAAACAGGATGGCCTGCAGACCGAACATCGAGATGTAGATGTGGAGATTGCGGCTCCACGAACGGACAAGCAGACGGAGGTGGTGTTGGGTATCGGGATTCATGAGTTAGGAAGAAGGGATGGCGGGTCCGTAGGTGATCCGGGTTTCATCGGCTTCCGATGAGGCCGGAATGGTGGCCTGCGCGGGGTTCTTTCCGCAAACCAATTGCACACTCTGGGTCTCGTGGTCCCCGTACTCCCGGTTGACCTCGAAGAAAATCGTATAGGTCCCCTGGGGGAGCGGGGCCTGTTTGTCGTCGAGGCCATCCCAATCAATCCGGTACTGGCCGGGTGCCCGGGTGGCCTTGGCGATGCTCAGGGCCCATGCGGACTTTTGTTTGGCTTCCTTCCACCATTCGGAAAGTTCGGGGATGTGCTTGGGTTCCTTGCCCCAGGCTGTGATGGTGCGGACACGTTCGTTGTTGGCATTGGTGACCCACAAAGCGATGAAGGGCCTTCTGTTCGGATCTTTGACCTTCGGACCGACATTTTTGAATTTGGTGGGCGTCAGGAGTGTGATCGATATGGAGGCCTTGTAGTTGTCCGGCCACTTCGAGGGATCATCGGCCGTGGTTTTGGTGGAGGCAGCGGCAGGAGCAGCAGGTGAGCCGGCAGGAGGGTTGACTTCAAAAGTGGAAAACTTGTCGCTGCGGAACTGGCGTCCGTCCGGGGTGACAATCAGGCACTCGGTGTCGGGCGTCTGTTTGACCAGGGCGAGGCCTTCCTGGGGATCGAGCACACAAAGGGTCGTGGCCAGTGCGTTGGAATTCGCGGGGTTGCTGGAGATCACCGTGGCACCGGCCACGCCTTGGGCAGGCTGTCCGGTCAGGGGATTCAGGATGTGGGAATATTGTTTCCCGGCCACGGTGTAGCCGCGCTGGTAGCCGCCGCTGGTGGAGATCGCCCGGTTGCTGAGTTTCAACTCGGTGAGCGGCGGGGCGTTATCCGCGCTCTGTGCCGGGTTGGCCACGCCGACTTTCCAGGGATTTCCCGGCGACTGGACGCCGATGGTTTGGATGTCGCCGCCGATGTTGAGGAAGATGCCCTGAACCGACGGGAATTTCAATTTCGCGGCGTTTAGGGCCTTGTCGATGATGACGCCCTTGCCGAGGGAATCGACGTTCAGCAGTTGCTTGCCGAGCCGGGTGACCGTTTTCGATGCCGTATCCAGCTTCCAGCCGGGCTGGGAAAGTTGCTGGATGACCGGCTGCAATGCCGCCGCGTCCGGAGGGGTGCCTGTTTTTTCCGCTTCCTTCCATAGGAGGGCCAGATCGCCGATGTGTCCGCTGTAGGCCCCCTTGGATTTTGCGGCCCATGATTCGTAGAGCGAGAGCACCTCGATCAGTTCCGGCGAACAGGTGACCGGGCTTTCACTCGCGTTGACCTTGCTGATGTCGCTGGTCTCGTCGTAGGTGCTGAGGATTTTGCGCAGGCGTTCAATTTCAGCGAGGATGACCGCCTCCACCTCCTGGGCCTCGGTTTCCCCCGCGGCGAAAACCTGCAGGTCCATGGATGTGCCGAGGATGTTGTCGTGGTGGAAGCGGTAGACGCCCGGTTTCATCGCGGCAAGTTTCTTGGCCGCTGCAGCGGCTTCCGCGCGCTGGGCTTCGACCTGTCTCCGGTAGGCCGCGACTTTCTCCGCGTCGAAGTATTGGTCCTGGAGTTCTTTCGGCAGTTTTTCGTAAGGGATCCGGGCGAGGCCGACCGCGTGGGTGATCTTCAATCCGTCCGGCTCCACCTTGGAAATGGCACAGCCCTGGTAGGTCACGCCGTCGGTGGTCGTGATATCGAGGGCGAAACAGAGGCCTGGTGCCACCAGGGCTGCGATATAGGCGATGCGTGAGGGGTGCATGTCGGGTCGGAAGCTAAATGAATTACGGGGTGACGTCGACAGCGCGGTAGAACCGGCGGTAGTTGTTGACGGGCAGGGTTACGGTGGCGGTGCCATCATCGGTCCACTGGATCTGGTTGTTCCGGGCCGAGATGGACCCTGTCACCGGCTGCCAACTTTGCAAGGCTGTGCTGTATTCCACTTGATAGCGGCGGCCGGGAACCGCGCTGAATTGCACCGTGGCCGTGCCAGTGGGGCTGAAGACCGGGGTGAGGAGGGCCAGGGTGGGTTTGGGGTCGGCCGGAGGGGCGGAGGCCGGTGGAGCGATGACGGAAGCTGTGGGGGTGAACGTGCCGGGATCCCCTGTCGAACTGTATTGCACGATCCGGTTGGTGCCCGGCCCGGTTCCCAGGATGGATGAGCTGGAGATGGTCCAGGTGTTGGTTCCGGAGTCGTAGGTTCCCCCGGCCACGCCGACCCCGGCGGGGACACCGGCCAGGCGGAGTTGGAACCCGCCCGCGGCAAGGGGGCCGATGTTGGTCACAGTGAATGTTTGTTCATAATAACCGGAGCCGGCATTGAACGATGCGGTGGGGGCGGATGAAACCTGCAGGGGATCGTCTGCGGTCGTGGTGAAGGTTCCGGTCGTGCCGAAGAGGGTCGAGTTGGCCACGGTCCGGAAATAATAGGGGGTGGAGGGGGTTAGACCCGAGAGTGGTACCGGGGTGAGATTGACAGAAGTTCCTCCGTTGCCGATGTCCTGGGTGGCCGTGGTTGTGGCACCGGTGAATGAGGCGTTGGTGGCGTACTGGAATGCTGCGAGCGTGGCCGAGCCGTTGGGATTGACCGAGCCGCTGAGCGTGGCGCCAGTGGGGGTGATGTTCGAGGCCGTGGAAGCGCCCGGTGACGGGGTTCCGGCATTGACGGTGAGTGAGACGTCCTTGGTGATCGCCTTGGACCGGTCGATGGCGGTCAAGGTGAAGGTGTAGAGCCCGGGGACGAGCAGTCCACTGACGGTGGTGTCCTTGGAGCCCGGATTGGAGAAAACGGGGACCGCGCCCGCAGGAGCGGTTTTGGTCGTCCACCAGTGCGTCAGCACGTCGCCGCCAGCCCTCCATGGAGTCATGTTGGCGGCATCCGAATCGTTGGTGTTGGCGGTGAGCGAACTGGAAGAAATGGGAAGGGTCATGGTGGAAGGCGATGCCGTGCCGCCGGAAATGGTGGGGGATGCGTTGGCCGGGTAAACCGGGATGGTCATTTGCGTCTGGGTGGTGTTTCCGAAGCTGTCCTTGACCGCCACCTTGAGGACATAATCGCCCGCGACCGTGAGGCCTCCCAGGGTGTAACTGGATTGGCCCGAGCCGGGAGTGGATGCGTTGGTGCTGGCCTGGGAATCGGCGATCTGGGTCAGGGTGGCCGCGGCCCCACTGGGCTGGCTGATGATTTCCCACTTGTAGAGGACGCTGGGGTTTCCGTCCCAGCTTTGGAGGGGATCCCCTTCGATGTCCCACGCATTGGCCCGTATTTCCGTACTGGCGGTGGCGGAGGCGAGCACGGTGACCGGGTTCCGGTTTTCGGTGGAGTTGATGATCGGCGGTTGATTGGTGGCGAAGACCGGAACTTCAACGGTCTTGGTGGATGTTTTCCCGGCTGCGTCCGTGACGGTGAGGGAGAAGACATAGTCGCCGGCGACGCTGAGATTATTGGCCGTGCAGTTTGCCGCGGACGGGGATGTGAGGGAGGTTGAGGCCCCGGTCGGCTGGCTGGACACCGACCAGGCATAGGCCAGGGCACCTGCCAGTTCGGGATCCTGGGCAGAGGCCGAGAGCGCGGTGCTGCTGGCGGGCTGGGTGAGAAAGGGAGGGGTTGCCCGCCAGTCGGTGATCATGGGGGGCTGGTTGGTGGCGGGTGCGGGGTAAAGGGTCACCACGGAGGCGGAGGGCACGGCCACACCGGCAAGGGTGCCCGAGGCAGAACTGGTGAAGAGTCCCATTTCCGCATACACCCCGCTTACTGTCCGGCTGATGCCGTAGGAGGTCGAAGGGGTCAGTCCGGAAACATCGGCGGTTTTGGCGGTATTTCCAGAAGAGGTGTTGAGGATTACGACCGTGACCTTGCCGTTGTGCTTGAAGGCCAGGGGACGGAGGGCGGTCCCGGATCCCGCGGTGGTTGCCGCCACCCGGATGGCACCGGGGCGGACATAACGGAGAATCTGGCGGGTGTTCCAGAATTGCGAACCCCGGCTGAACCAGGTGCGTGAAAGATTGGTCGTCAGGCAGTTGGCCCAATAGTACGAATTGCCGTACCACTCCCATACGGAGACGCCCAAGTTCGTAAGGTCGGTGTAAAGGGTTTCAATAGTGGGGGTGAGGTATTCCGTCTGGGCGGTGGGAAGGTTCTTGGACAGGGCGAAATCACGGACGCTGATCCGGAGGGCATCCGTGGTGGTGGGATACAAGTGGGAGGAAATCAGGCCGATGTATGGCCAGATATCGGGATCGTTCTGGACCGCCTGGAGGTAGGCCAGGGTGTCGTCCATGCCGGTGCATTCGGGATACTGGAATTTGGTGGGCAATCCCGCCGCCGCCATCCGGGGGCCGGCTTCCTTGATCACGCTCGCGCAGATGTCGGCCGAGTAGGAATTGTTGTACCCCGCCTCGTTGATCACCACGCAGTAATCGGGGGTGATGCCATGAACATCCCGCATCCGCAGCAGCCGGGTCAGGAGCGTTTCCGTGTGTTCGCCGGGACTCTTCAACAGCCATTGGGGGGCGGTTCCGGTGCTTCCGGTGCCAAAGTAGGAAAAACTTGAATAGATCGTGAAGGTGTCGCCGTTGGCCTCGACCAACTGTTTCATGGGCAGCCAGAGCGCGGCGGCCTTGGCGTCCAGGGCGGCATTGCTGAACTGGGTTGAATCTGTGTTGGTCGGATTGCCGTTGTCGTTGATTTTTTCCCACGGACCTTCGATTTCCGCGCGGATCCGGGTCAATCCCAGGCCGTTGACAAATTCGTCTAGCATGTGGGGCCGGAGCGAGGGCTTCTGGACGTCGGCAAGGGTTTCTCCCGCCACACCCCAGGCCATAATGGTCTGGTACTCCGTGGCCGTGTCCACGCTGATGGTATCGGCAGCCCGCAGGCCGGGGGGCAGGGCCGCACACAAAAGCAGGGTGGCCAACCGGAAAGTGTTATGGTTCGTCATTTTTTCGGTGCTTGGATTTTTGTCGTGGACCGCTCCCGATGGATGGGCGCGGACGGGGCCGAACGGGGGATGGGGAGTGACAGCTTTTCCTGTGCTGCCCCCCGCTGCTGGATGTCATGCAGCCGCTGGAGATCGAATTTGGGAGTCCGGTCGAAACGGAATAAGCCGTTCTGCTCCTGGAAAACATCGGTCAGCTGGGTGTAGCAGTATCCGAACATCCCAGGGTGGTTGAGTTGGACGTGGCAGAGCCCCTCAAAAATCCGGTAGAATTCTTCGAGGGTCTTCGGGTCATTGCCGTAGCCCCATGAGGCGGTGCCTTTTTCAGCCGTGGGATTCCACCGCATGCCGCCGAACTCACTGACAAAATAGGGCTGTCCCCGGTAGGGAAGGGAGCCGATCTCGGTGCTTTCATTCTGCCAGGCCGTGGTCCCGCAGAGCTTTTCGTGGTTCCTGGCAAAGGTGTCCGGGTCGGTGCAGTAGTCGTGGGCATCGTAGATGTCGGCTTCGGCCATGCGGTGGCTGTAGCCCGAGACATCGAGCACGGGCCGGGTGGAGTCGTGGAGCTTGGTGGCGAGGAACATGGCCCGCATCACGTCGTCGTGTGGGGTGATCCGCTCGCTGATCCGTTCCTTCGTTTCATTGAGCGGGCACCAGCCCACGATGCAGGGGTGGTTGTAGTCGCGCTGGAGGGCTTCGATCCACTGGGTGACATAGGTGGCCGGCAGAACCGAGGCACAAATGTGGTTGCCGCTTCGCACAATTTGTCCGTCGGCATTGTTGTGCCATCCCCGGTGGCCGTCATGTCCGTTGAGGCCCCAGTCGCTGAATTCCCCCCAGACCAGATAACCCAGCCGGTCGGCATGGTAGAGGAACCGTTCCTCGAATACTTTTTGGTGGAGTCGGGCCCCGTTGAATCCGGCGGCCTGCGAAAGTTTGATGTCCTGTTCCAAAGCGGCATCCGAGGGGGCGGTCATGATGCCGTCGGGATAATAGCCCTGATCGAGCACGAGCCTCTGGAAGACCGGACGCCCGTTGAGTTTCACCGCAGGGCCGTCGATACAGATGCTGCGAAGTCCCGCATAGCTGGAGGCCCGGTCGACCACCTGGCCGTCTGTGTCGACGAGTTCCAAATCGATCGGATACAGATAGGGGGCCTCGGGCGACCAGAGGCAGACCCGCTCAGGGGGGATGGAAAGTTCGAGGCGGGGTTGGAAATTTTCCCCGCAGAGGGTTTCCGCTTCCGAGACCATCCCGTTGCTGTCGTGCAGCCTGGCGCGGTAACGGAAACCGGCCTGCGCGCCTGTGATGGGTTGCTCAATGAGGAATCGCCGGTTGGTGGTGTCGGGGGTGATCTTGGGACGTCCCAGCGAGGCGCGGAGGGGAACGGGTTCCATCCAGACGGTCTGCCAGATGCCGGTGGTGCGGGTGTAGTGGCAGCCACTGTTGTCGTAGGCCCAGGACTGTTTCCCCGAGGGCATGGAGTCGCGCGCATTGTCCCGTGCCCGGACCACGAGGGTTACCTCCCGCCCGGGATGGGCGATGCCGGTCAGATCACAGGTGAACGGGGTCATGCCGCCGCGGTGTCTCCCGACTTCCCGGCCATCGGCCCAGACAAAGGTGTCGTAGTCCGAGGCCTGGAAATGGAGGAGGATGCGGCGTCCCGCCCAGGCTTCGGGGATGGCCACCGCGCGGCGGTACCAGACGGCGTTGAGGTAATCGGTGTTGGCGATACCGGATAGTTGGGATTCCGGGCAGAAAGGGACGAGGATGCGGTCGTTGAGCGGCCGGTCCAGGAGCCCGCGGTGGAGGCCGCTGTCGCCCTGGTCGGTTTCGAATTCCCAGATCCCGTTCAGGCACAGCCAATCGCGGCGGACGAATTGGGGGCGGGGATATTCCGACCGGGGGATGCGATTCGAACCTTTGCTGTTGCAGGCGTCCATATCCATTGCAGAATACACATACGGTTTGTCCGTTGGCATGGCTGACATCCAAAAACCCATTTGTGAAATCCACTCCATCGGGCGCGATACCCGGGAACGGATTATCGGGAACAAGCGGATTCCCATCCTGGCTGAATTTGGGATCCGGTTGGCGGGGGTATCGGAAGCGAAGTTGGGATTCACCTGGAGCCGTCTGGATCCGGAGGACTCCCAGATCCTGGCGACGGTGGGCGGGGAAGGGGAGGTTTGGGTGGATGGCAAATGGAGCCGGCTTTTCCCGGATTTCGCCTATGTGACTCCGGCGGGGATTCCGCATGCCTACCGTGCGGTATCAAGCCGCACCTGGACTGTATGCTGGGTGACGTATCTCGGGAAAATACGGGATCCCGCCGCGGTGCTTCCGCTGGTTCCCGAGGTGATTCCCTGTGCCTCCCGGCAGTTGTGGTACGCCACCGAGGGGGCCTTCGATGCACTGACCCGTGAGGGGATGGAGGCGCACCGGGAACTTTGGGTGAGGTTGATGCACCTGACGGTGGTCCGTATCCTGGGGGAGGCTCTCAGCACGGGACACCGTCTCGAGCCGCTCTGGGCCGCGGTCAACGCGGATCTGGCCCGCCGGTGGAATTTGGGAGAATTCGCAAAGCTCGCCGGGATGAGCAAAGAAAACGTGCGCCGGGTCTGCCTGCATGACCTTGGGGTCAGCCCGATGAGGCAACTGGTCCGGCTGCGGATGTCGCGTGCGGCGGAATTGCTGGCTTTCACGACGGACAAGCTGGCATTGATTGCCGAGCGTGTCGGCTACGGCGATCCCTTTTCCTTCAGTGTGGCTTTCAAGCGTGAAACCGGGATGACACCGTCGGCCTGCCGGCGGGGCGGCATCAAGGGTTGAATTTCCCCAATCCGGCATCCACCCAGATGCTGATTTTCACACCCGGGGCGACCGGGCGGGTGCTTTTCCAGATTGTGAAGGCAGCCCAACCTCCAAAGAGGTGGGAATGGGCGAATCCGGGCCGGGGCCTGACTTCTTCAACCGCGACGGTTCCCGGGGCTTCCCCACGGATTTCCAGAACCGACCACATGCGGGTGCTTTGGAGGAGAATCCGGCCGGAGGCTGTTTCGATCCGGGGTTGTTCCCCGTGCGGAATCTGTACGGCATAACCGCCGAGGGCGAGAAACCGGGGCCCATCCGACTCGTGCCAAAACGTGTGCAACTCTCCGTCGTCGAGAAGCAGGGATTCGGTGAAGACCCTTCCGGTCAGGGATTCATTTCCCACCCAGGCCTCCCATGCGCTCACGGCGCGGTCTTCCCGGAGTTCAAGAACCCGCGGCCAGGTGCGGTAGGCCCAGTTTTTCCCATCGGTGGAAATCCCGGTGCGCCCGGCGGGGAGTTCGGGGCCGCGGTCGCCGGCGAGGGCGAGACCGATTTGTGAGGAATAGGTGTGTTGGAAATATTTGGATCCGCATTGCCAGACTTTGCGGTGGAGAATGTCCTCGCCCGCATTGAGCCATCGGGCCTCGCCCCGGCGGCCGTCCGCCTTCAGGACGGCCCGGGCACCGTGGACCGGGCGGCGCTTGATGCCCGGGTTGTCGGCAACGGATGGTTTTTCAGGAGCGGTCCAGAATGGATGGTCCTCCGGCAGGGCCAATGCGGCCAGGCCGGTGCCCGCCCAGTAAGGCCCTCCATAGTCGTTGTAATCCTCGCCGACGGCGGAATTGCCGCCGTGGTAGCCCACGCCGAGCAGGCCCCGTTCATCCCGGGCGTTCCTTTCCCAGAAGTATTTGAGATTGGCGGAGGAGATGCGGCGGGCCAGACCCGGATCCATGGCGGAGTATCCGGACAACTGGGCCGCGCCGATTCCGGAGATGGCGGCAAAACGGTAACAGAGCGACCGCCCCTTGGGGATCATGCCTCCTTCACGGTCAAAGAGATAAGGAAGGGTCTCCTCGTGGGCCCGGGTGATTTCCCGGACGCGGTCCCCGAAGCGGGCCCGCCACTTCGGGTCGTAGTGCACCAGATGGTTGAGATAAAAGATGAAAGCCCAGATGTTGTAATAATCGATGCTGCGGTTCCATCCATCGCCGAACCATCCGTCGCCACGGTACATGCCGAGGATCATGTCGAAGTAACCGTCCAGCATATCGCGGTTGTAGGCGGCCCCGATCCGCTCCATGGGGATGGACGGCATCATGGAAAAGAGGAGCCAGTTGGTGTCTTTCTGCTTCCGGTTGATCAGGGGGGTGAGTTGGTCCGCGAGGTTTTTCCGGGCCCGGGCATCCAGGGGATCCAACAGCAGGGACGGGGCCCAGCTCATGGAAATCGACGCGCCCATGCCGAATTCGTGGGTTGGGCGCACGGGGAAGCGTGCGGCGTTCTTGGGGTCGGTCAGGCTGGCGACTCCCCGGAGGTACGATTCCGCCAGGTCGCCGGAAAATCCGGGGACGGTGGTTTTTCCGGTGGCGGCGATATAGGCCGCGGTGAAAAGATGGGTCCGTTCGAAGGCTTCCCGCGCGCCACCCGGATTGACCAATTGTTGGTGGTGGGCGGTTTCGGTGGAATCGCCGGTGAGCGACGGAACGCCGGTCTCGGGGTCGACGAAGCGCATGAAGCCGGCGATGATTTTTTCCGCGATTTCGATCCAGTGCCTCCGTGTGTAGCCGGTGAAGGGCGACAGGTTGTGGTCGGAGGGGGTGGTCAACCGGTTGGCGGGGAGGAGGACGGAGCCGCAGTCACGTGGGGGGTTCACGGGTTTCCAGCGTAGGGGTTCTGGACAGAATACAACCAGGTAAAACGGGATCCGTTGCGTGGGCTACCGGTAGGAGGGGATGGCAAAGGCTTCGGCCCGGTCCACCTTTTCGGTGGGTCCGAGGGGCGGGGTCAGCGGGACGGCCTTTGCGCCTTCCTCGAAGCAACCGATGTCCGCGTGGCTGTCCCTGGCGAAGCCGGTGAGATCGGTGGAGGGAGAAGCGTCCGGTTTGGCCCGGTCCACGGCCCGGCTTCCTGGTTTCAGCCGGAAATCCTTTTCGGCAAAATTGACAAAGAGATCGGTGAAAGCTTGTTGGCCGGTTTCCGCCGAATGCAGAAATAGGCTTCCCGGATAGCCCTCGTAACTGGTGAAGGATTTTCGCGGCTCGCGGCTCAACACCCAAAAGAGGATGTTGTTCGAAGCTTTCAGGGTGGGAATATCGCCGGCTTTCATGACGGTAATGCCGGTGAAGATGTTGTTTTCAACCGTGACGCCCGACAGGTCTTTCCCCTCGGCGGCATAGAGTTGGATATCCCCGTGGGGCAGGGTGTTGTGGCGGATCACGATGTTATCCCCGAGGCCGTCGAGCACCATATGCCGGGTGAGCGGATCGAAGATCAGGTTGTTCTCCAGAACGATATCGTGATAGCTGAGCCCTTTCTTTTTGTCGGGATAGAGGGTGACTGCCGCGGTTGATCCAAAGTTATGGATCACATTGTTGCGGGCGATCAGGTCGGAGCTGCGGATGGAAAGGCCCGAACCGTGGGACAGGTCACTCGGAATGACTTTGGTGAGGGAATCGACGCCATCGCCTCCGTCGGCCAGGCGGACCGGTTTTCCGAGGGCAAAGAGAATCTTGATGGTACTCTCGGGGGTCACCTCGATTTTGTCCTTGGATACCGTGTAAACTTCCCCCTTGGCCCCGGTTTCATCTTGGACGACCTTGCTTCCTTTTTTGAGGGAACCTTTCACCTCGCCATAGAGGAACAGGCGCACAATGCGGGGGCTTTGGTGGTGGATGTAGTTTCCTTCCAGGAGGACTTGGCTGCTGCCTTCGCCGATTTTGAGCGCGCTTGAAGCAATATCATGAATGTGGCAGTTCCGGATGGTCAGGTTTTTCCCGCCCACCGAGAGGGCCGCAGTGACATGGGAAACTTCACAGTTCTCGAACGTGAGGTCCTCCGCCCCGCCCCCGACACCATCCGGCCATTCCGTTCCGTCGTCCTCGGCAAAGATTTTGCATTTGGAAAAATGGACCTTGGCGACACTTCTCAAATAGACAGCCCAGGGGCGGTGGGGTGGCTTGGAGCGGACGGTGATGCCTTCGAAGCGCAGCCAGGCGTTTTTGTTGCCATAGAGCTGAATAAAATCGAAAACCGGCGGTTGGGAGGGATCTGCCGCCTCCAGTTTCAACCACTCGGTTCGCAGGGGGAGCGCGCGTTGGAATGGGGCGGCTGCCGTGTCATTCGGGGCCACACCTTCGATGTAGTTGCCGTATTCCCCCGGGGCGATTCGCACCACGTCGCCACTTCCCCCGCCCGGTTTCCCAGCAAGGGTGGTTTGCATCTGTTCCAGGGTTGTCCAAGGGTGGGACTGGCTGCCGTCAGGATCCGTGGCCGTGCTTTTCAGGTCGAGGTAATAAGTTTCCGCTCGAAGGGCCTGGGTCAGTAACAGAAACAGGATCAAAGGTAGCGTGGTTCTCATAAAGGGGGTTCTAATTTAATCATTCGATTGATGTCTGACGGATGCAAGTTGGATATTTCGGATTGGGGATGGATAAATCAGGCCGCGTCCAGATAACGGGGCGGGGTGTTGACAGCGTCCTGGATGGCCTCGCGCAGCGCATCGGGGAAGCGTTGTTCCAGGGCGAAAAAGAGTTCGCGGCTGATCCAGGCGTCGGTGGCGGCGTATTGGATCTGGGCGGGGGTGAGTTCGGCGGCGGCCCAGTTGGTGACCTGGGCCTGCTTGGAGATGCGGTAGCCCAGGAGCAGTCCCGCCAGGTTGCGCAGCCCGGTTTTGGCGATTTTCTGTTTCGCGGCCAGCCTTCCGAGATCGAGGATGCTGCGTTCGGCGAAGGGGAAGCGTTCCTTGAGTTTGACCAGGTCCTGGTCGAGGGCGATGCCGGTCTTGAGGATGTCCGGGCTGGAAAGGATGACGTTGATCAGCCCGACGGATTCGATGCGGGCGAGTTGGATGAGGTAGGCCGCGTCGGCGGTGGCCATCTGGATGACGGTGGGGAGGTAGGACTGGCCCTTGCGGAACGAGGGGCGGGTTTCGGTGTCGAAGCCGACCACCTTCTCGCGGCGCAGGTCGGGGATGTGCCGGACGAGGTCCTCATCCGAGCGGATGAGGTGGATGGGGCCTTCGTAGCGGAAGAGGGGCAGGGAAGCGAGTTCCTCCTTGGTGATGACGTTTTGGGGCTCGGGGTGGGTCATTTCTTCGTGCGTTCTCCTTCACAATCGGCAAGCTCGCGGCGATGTCCATCCTGAAAGCAACTGTTGTGATATTGTTACTCGGTTTATCCGGGGCCCGGGCGGGGGAATTGGTCGACCTGAAGGAGGTCATTCCCGGGATTCTGGTCGATTTGCGCTATGCCGGCCCGAAAAACATCACCGGAAAGCCGATTTACCGGGAAAACCGGGCCCGGTTGCGGTCCCAAGCGGCGGCGAAGCTGAAAATCGTCCAGGAAAAGCTCCGGCGGAGCGGCCTGCAACTGGTCGTCTGGGACGCCTACCGTCCCCCATGGGCGCAGGAGGAATTGTGGAAGGCCTTCCCGAATGCAAATTTTGTGGCCCCACCGAAGCAGGGATCCCGGCACAGCCGGGGGACCAGCGTGGACGTCAGCCTGGCCGACCTGGCCGGAAAGCCGGTGGCGGTGCCGACGGATCACGATGTGTTTTCGCCGCTGGCCGACCACAATTTCAGCGACCTGCCGAAAGCGGCGGCCGGGAATGCCGAGAAACTGCGCCGGGCCATGTTCGAGAGCGGGTGGAGCGGGGTGCCCTCCGAGTGGTGGCACTACGACCTGCGAAATTGGAAGGATTATCCTTTCATTGAGGAGAAGAAAAACTGACCTGCCGTTCCGGGACGGGTTTCCTCATTGCCCTGGGAACTGATTGGGATAGTGTGTGGGGGATGAATACACGCACGCACCTTTGGATTGCGCCGTGGGCCCTGGCCGCCCTCTTGGTGTCGTTTCCCGGGACGGGATCGGCCGATGAACCTGCGGCTGCACCGGCCCCTGCGGAAACTTCCAAGCCGGCGGTTGCAACCCTTCAGGGGGAGAGCGCTTATGTGGTCGATTTTCTGGACTACCGCCTGGAGATCCAGCTCAAGATCGAGAAAATCTGGGGGAATTACCTCGCCAAATTCGGGTCGCAACTCAAGCGCGGACGGGCGGTTTTTGCCTATCATGTCAATCCCGATGGAAAAATCACGCTGGTCGAACCTGCGGGCAAAACGGTGGACAAGGATCTGGCCGTGCTGGCGCACCGTTCCATCGTGGAAGCAAACAAGGTGATGGTGCCATTCCCCCCGAGCGTGAAGGCCAAACATCCCTCGGGCTACTTCAACCAGATCGCCTTCACAGTGAAGTGAGGGTTGCTGCCCGGTGGGTATGGGTGAAGCGCAACGCATCACCCTGGATCGGGGTGTATTCCCGCATCAGGCCCGATTGATCCTCAGTACTTCCATGCCACCGCCAGGCTGACGCGCGTGCGGTCGAACTCACGCGCGGGCGTGTTGGGGACATCGCTTTCCGCCCAACTGTATTCGTAGGCCGCCCGCAGGTTCCAAGGATGCTTCCAGATGGTTTTCCACTCCAGGCGGGGGGTGAAAATCCGGTCGCGCCGGTCGAAGGGGAAGAAATCGTCCTCATGTACCTTGAAGCCGGCGATGCAGGCGAGCCAGGGGCCTCCCAGCGATTCGGAGACGAGATCGTGCCGGTATTCTGCGTCCCACATGCCTTCCCGCATCATGCAAATGCCGGATGAGGAGGGGAAGAGGTACTGTTTGCCCGAGAGGGTGAGATTGTCCTGTGGTCCGAGACGGAAACCGACACTGCCGCGGTAATACACCTCGGTGCGCCCGGTCATTTCACCCGCGGGAAGTGTGCTGTAGAAATCGCGGAAATCGGGGCCGGCTTCTGCATCCACTTTCAGCCAGGGAAAGATATTGCCCTGCACGCCCCCGAGGACCCGGAGGTAGCGGTTGTCGTATTGGACCGGATTCCCGCGCAGGAGGGCCTGGTCCTCCTCGCCGACGCGGATGCCGGCGAAAACATCCCAGTCTTTCTGCACCGCCCGGCCGAAATCGAGCCCGAGGCTGAAGTCGGAGCGGTCGACAAAGTTCTGGCAGCTTTTGACGCTGGAATAATCGGTCATGAAATCATGCAGTTGGCCCCGGTAGACAGCCCGGGTCCACCATGGCCCCGGGCGCCAGGTGACCTGGGCGGTGTGTTCGAGCATGAAATTGCGGCGGCGGTTGCGGGCCTCCGGGGCTCCGGCTGCGGGGAGGCCGCCCGGGCCGTTCCAGATGGGCGATTCTGTGGCGCCGTCGGTATAGATCTGCTGCAAATCACCCTGCCAGGACCAGTCCCCGTTCTTTCCGGCAAATTCCAGGCGGGCGGTGTGTTTCTGGTGCGATTCCTCTTCGGCTTGGTGGTACTCGTTACCTTCCCATGTGTAGCTCGGGGTCCAAGTCCCGGCCTCACCGGCATCGGCTTTCACGCCCAGATGAACCAGGCCCTGGGAGATCCATGAAGTTCTGTTGCCCAAGGGGCCGAATTCGTAGGTGTACACATTGTCGTCGTAAGTCTCTTTGGCCGAGGCATCAACGATCAGCAGGAAAGGTTGGTGGATCTTGTCCGGGGCCGTGGGAACGGGGTCAGAGGCGGCCGCATAAGAGGCAATAAAAGGAGCAAACAGGGCAATGGGCAGTAGACGCACTGAAGAAATCTAGGAGAAACACTTATGATAATAAAGAAATATTATTAGTATAACTTATTCTAAAGACCTGATCAGTCCAAGTTGATGAAGGCAGGAAAATGATATCAAATTCGACTGATTAAGCATCAAAAGGCAAGCGCGACAGGAGTTCGCGTTCCACCTCTGCCTTAAGGTGGAGCGGGCTCTCCGAGCACGCGGGGCATCGTGTTCTCGACGTGCCCGGTCACGAGGGTTTGGTGTGATCTGCGGGATCCTGCTTGACCTCCGCAGCGTGGCAGATAGCAACGATGTCCATTGTCCAGAGGCTCTGGCATGAATCGACCTCGATGACTTCCCCTTCTCCCGCAGACCGCAAAGAGAGTTTGCTCCGTTTTCTGGGCCCCCAACTGCGCCCCGACTGGAAACTGCTGGTCCTGGCGGTGACCCTGAATGCCACCCACGGCGTGGCCATTACCTTCCAGAATCTGGCGCCCAAATATCTCATTGATAATATCGTGGCCCCGGTTCTGTCCGATGGGGAACGGGGGCTCAGGCTGGCCAAACTCATGGCTCTCTACCTGGTGGTTTCGCTGGTTTTCCGGATGGGCTTCTGGCACGTGAGCTTCCGGATGTTCACCGGGGTGAGGGAGAAAATCCTTCTCCGCCTGCGGGCGAGGTTTTACCGCCATATCAATTCCCTCTGTCTGCGCTTCCACGGCCGGCACAATTCCGGGGAATTGTTCAGCTACCTCTTCGGTTCGCCATTGGCCCAGATGCAGCAATTCATGCAACAGACGGCACTGAACGGGCCGGGGATGGTGGCGGTGCTGGTCTCGAGCCTTGCGGCACTCCTGATGTGGGATTTTGTCATGACGGCGGTGGTGGCGCTCTCGGTGTTCACCAGCGTCTGGCTCATGAACCAGGCCCGCCACAAGATCCACGGTTACCACAGCGAATTCCAGAGCACGGAGAGCCAGGTCAGTGGCCGGGTGGCCGACCTGATCCGCGGCACCCGCGAGATCAAACTCTACGCCGCCGAGGGGACGGTCGGCCGCGATTTCAAGGAACAGGCCACCACCATCAGCCGCAAAAGTGTCTGGCGCGACGTGAAATCGCACATCGAATGGATGAAGCAGGAGGGCGCGGGTTATGTGTTCTTTGTCCTGGTTTGCTCGGTCGGGGCGTGGCGCTGCCACAGCGGCCACATCACCCAGGGCGAACTGGTGGGTTATCTGCTTTCCTACGCCGGCCTCCAGAGTCCCCTGCAACAACTCTATCAAATCGTGACCCTCTACGGAAGCGCCGAGGCCTCGTTCGGCCGCATGAATGCCGTATTGCAAACGCCCAGTTCCACGCCGGAGCCCGCGGCTGGCACCGCCCTGGAGGTGCCGCGCTCGGGGGAACTGGTGTTCGACGACGTCCATTTCCGTTATGCGACCAAGGAAATCCTCAAGGGAATTTCCTTCCGCATTCCCTACGGGCAGAAGGTGGCCTTCGTTGGCCCCTCGGGAGCCGGGAAAACCACCATCTCCCAGTTGATGCTGCGGCTTTACGATCCCAGCGCGGGCCAAATCACGGTGGGCGGGGTCGAACTTTCCCGTTGCCGGGGTTCGGATGTGCGCAAGCGCTTCGGGGTGGTGCCGCAGGCCCCGTATTTTTTCCAGACCAGCCTGCGGGAGAACCTGCAACTGGTCCGCCCCGATGCCGATGAGGGCATGATCCGCCGGGCCTGCGAGATGGCGAACGCCTGGGAATTCATCCAGCAACTTCCCGAGGGATTGGATACCCGGATTGGCGAGGGGGGATCGAACCTGAGCGGGGGGCAGCGCCAGCGGCTCGCCATCGCCCGGGTGTTGCTGGTCGATCCGCCCTTCCTGATCTTCGACGAGGCCACCAGCGCGCTCGACACGGTGAGCGAGCGACTGATCCAGGAATCCCTGGAGAAAAACCTCAGCGGCAAGACCGCGGTGTTCATCGCCCACCGCCTGGCCACCATCCAGTCGTGCGACCGCATCCTCGTGCTGGACCAGGGCCGGCTGGTCCAAGATGGGACCTATGCCGGGTTGGCTGAACAGCCGGGCCTCTTCCGCAACATGGTCGAGGCCGACCGGTTTGCGGGGTAAGCCGGAACGAGGCGGTTAGGTCTTTCGTAGAGGAACACGGAACGTGTTTCTTGGTAGACCGGGCAGAGGGCACGAAACTTGTTCCAAGTTCCGCTACAAGCAGAGCACGATCTGCCGACCGTATGGTGATCCGCAGAGTAGCACAGGCTCCTCTCGTTTCTCATACTCGCCCTCGTGCTCGTTCTCTCGATCCCAGAGAGCACGAGAATGAGAGCGAGTATGAGAATGAACGGCTGATCAAAGAGAATAGGCTCTAAGGAGCGGGGGATCCCACTTCATACGCTCCCGCATCCGGCAGATCCGGGGCGGCACTTCCCCGGGGGAAGCCCTTGATATCATCGGAGGGCAAGGGCACTGAATTGGGTTTTCCAATATTTTGTGCGGGTGACCCGGCCTTGATTCTCAAATCGCCGGCGCTCGAATCGATGAAGCCGATGGTTTCGTTGAGTTGATCAAGCGTGAGGCGTGTCGTGGAGCGCGAGGGCAGGATGACATCGTGGGCGCCCGGTTGAACCCCGGCCTCTGGAGGTTGTATCCAAAGATTATGATCGGAGGTGGCGATTCCGACCCCCTTCGTATTGGATACGCCGCCCCCGGAAATGATGTTGTTGTAAAAGTAGATCCCCTCAAACCCCGTTCCAAACATATCGACGAACCGCACCCCGGATGCCCCGAAAATCGTATTGTGGAGGAATTTGACGTTCTTTCCCCCGGCGACATTGATGAGGTAGCCCGATGCCGCGTTGTAGTGCGTTGAATAAAAAAGATTGTTTTGGAAAGTCACATCGGTGGGCGGACGGGTAATCTCCTGGATGGGGGATTTTTGGGCGCTCCGCCCTCCTTTGGGGATGTTTTGGATTTTCAGCGCGCCTCCTCCGGGAGTGCTCTTCGACACGTTATTCGTCACATCGACCCGGTTTTTTTCGAAAAGGGTATTCGTCGTCTGGGCCATGATCGAGATGCAGTCGGTATGACAGCAATCACCGGTGGCGGGCGTTACCCCATCCTTGAGCAGGGATTTGAACTGGATGTCCGGATTGGAAGCCAGCTTCCATCCATGGGGGCTGAAATAGGCCGGCGGGCTGTTCTTGTCGCTGGCGAACACGTAAAAACGCGCCCATCCATTGGCATCGATCGGTTTGGAATAGAAAAAGATGCCCTTGCTCCCTGTCACCTCCTGGATCACGGACTCCCACTGGCGGCCCTCAAACGCGGCCGGGTTGCGGCCTTTGGCATCGTAGGCATATCCGGTGTTTATCAATGTGGCGGTAAAAATATTTTGATCGTGAATGTGGTTTCCCCGGATGAGCGAATCGCTTCCCGATCGGCCTCCGCCGAACTGGATGCCGTCCTCGGCCACGTTGCTGATGTCATTGTCCAGAATTTTCCAATGGCGGGACTGCTTGTCAGGATAGGCTTCATTTTCGCCAACGGTGATCCCGCAGCCGCCGTTTTTGATCCGGCAATTCCGGATGGTGACATGGGAGGCATTGCCGGGAGTGCCCGAGCTGATAATGCCGCCGGAGTCGGGCGTGTAGGGGGAGAAACTCACGGCCGGATCGAGCGCTTTTGCCGGAATGCGGGCGATGGCGCCCACCATATCGCAGTTTGTGAAGGTGATGTGCCACGCCCCTGCCAGGTAAACAGCCGAGTTTTCCAGTGATTCGGGGGACTCCACCTCTCCGCGGTCGAAGCGGAAACCCTCGAACGAGAGATGGGTGTCCATCCGGACGCCATCAAAGGCCAGCCGGATCATGTGCGGTTGGCTTTTCCCATTCCATGCTTTGTAGGAAATGGGCTTTTCGGCTGTTCCCGTCTGATAGGGAACCTCTCCCGCCGGACCAGTCGCGGTGGCCATTTTGACGATACCCAGGCTGCCCGCGCAAAAAACCGTGTCGCCGGGTTGGACCGCAGACTGGGCGCGTTGGAAGGTTTTCCAGGGCGATTGCCCGGAACCGGGCGCGCTATCCGAACCGCTGTCGCCATCCAGGTAGTAGTGTTTCCCCTGGGTGGCTGCCGGCCCGGCGGCTTGGGTCGTGGGCAAGGGGGTGAACAAACAGGCGAGCAAAACACAGACAGAAACGATGGAACGGGAATGGAAGTGGGAAAGCAGGATCATGATTTTCGACTGGGGGTGGGGGCAGTATGGGTTGGTTCGTGCCGGGTTCCGGATGAGGGCTTCGCGCTCCCGGAAACCGCCGTTGTGCTTGGGTAGGGAAATGACCCTGCGACCGGGGAGGTATTTTACAACAGCATTTTGACTTTAATCGTTAAGTGGATGGGGTCCACCCGCAGGAGAGCATTATCTGTTTCATATAAACACAGCTTCCTCTCGTTTCTCATACCCGTACTCCCGATCCCTGAGAGCACGAGAATGAGTACGAGTGGCAGTTGAACAGCATACGCTCATACCCGTGGCGGTAGGGTGCGTCCCTCAACCCAGGCAGAGTTGAGGGACACCTTTTTGGGGAACGGAGGCACTCCGGTTTCATTCCGGTGGATCTGGGCAACCACGATGTCCACCGCTCCGGAACCGATGTGTTTGGCCTGGTCGAAGACCTGGGTCCATCCCGGTACGGAGTCAAAAATGATCGCACCAGCTTCTTCCGGAATGCGGACCAGTTTGTGAACTGTTTCACGGAGCATCCAGGGCAGACCGACCAGTACATCTGGCTGATATCGGCGGAACCACCGTAGAAATACCCGGGTACTTTTCTCCATATGGTCGTCCGGAACTTTTGGGAAAATCAGAGGCGGGATACGGGTGACGTCCGAATGCAGGGCCTGTTGGGCCATGAAAGCGCCAAGCATAGCGAAATGGGTTCTTTCCTGGTGCATTAGAGTGTGGATGAACCCGGGACGCCGATAACCCCTCTGGAGCAATTTCGACCATGCGAGGCGGACTGCCTGTCCGTAATCGGAGCCGATGCGGTGGATGTCCGGTTTGTGCAGGGAATACCCCAAGGCACAGGACGCCAAGCCATCGAGTGGAAGCGTGGTGGTCCCACCCTTGCGGAAAACCGGGGCCAAAACAACCCCACGGATGCCCCGGGTGTGCAGGATACGGTGCAGTCGCTGGCCTCCGGCGATTCCCGGCTCTAGACAAAAATCCTCCAATACATATCCAAGTGAGTGCGCACGGTCACGAGCCCCTTGGAGGAGATTCTTGAAATAGATGACCCGCTCGAAATACGCACCCAACTCGGATTCACGCACGAAGGCCAGTACGGGATTTTCGGATGCCGGACGCCGCAAATGGATCCGTGCCATGAGGGTGGAGACCAGGGCATTGGGCCGGTAGTTCATTTGCCGGGCTATTTTCTTGATGCGGGCCCGGGTTTTCACCGGAATGCTGGGATGATCACGCAGGGACAGGGAAACGGTCACCACGGAAACGCCCGCTTCGGCGGCCACCATCCTCATGGTGACCGGACGGACCGGGCCCGGGTTCGTTGGCTTTTTGTTCACTTAACGATTAAAGTATTACAACCGTTGCAACAATCGAGATGAAAATGTATTTTGCCCGAAATAGTCCACCTCTAAAGGTCATAGGCCGTGCAAATCTCCAGCAGTATCCCCAACCCAACCAATCCCATGAAACATTTCAATACTTCCTCCAAATTCCATAGCCATCTTACCGCCATTGCCCTCGTTGCCGCGGCCGCTTGGTTCTCTTCCCAGTCCGCTTTCGCTGCGAGCAATACGTGGGACGGTGGAGCTGCCCCCGACGGCTCCTGGGCGACGGCAGTCAATTGGGCGGGTAACACGATCGTCCCTGGAGCTACGAGTGGCACGACAAACGGCGACCTCGCAACCTTTAATAACAACGTGAACACCTCAATCACGATCGATTCCGGTCGCAATCTCGGGGGCATCAGATTCGATCTCGCAGCGGCTGGCGCTTTCACATTTACCGGCGCTACGCTGGGGCTTAACTCAAGCGGGAACTCCATCACGATCAATTCCGCCGTTACGAACACGCAGACGTTCAATAACGATCTTCTGGGCCCGGCCGGCACTACCTCCACATTTAACTACGCCTTTACGAACAACAGCGCGACCGTCGGCGCCAATCTCATCATTAACGGAGCTGTGACAGGCCGGATGACGGTTGCGGGGAATACATTCGCTTTGAATGGCACGAACAACGGCGAGGTCAATGGAATCATCAGCAACGGAACCGCGGGCGGTTTCGTGTCGGTGTTGAAGAACGGCACGGGCACGTGGACGCTATCCGGCGCCAACAGCTACACCGGTTCCACGACAGTCAATGACGGCACGTTGAAAATTGGCGCGAACAATGCAATCCCGACGGCTAGTGCGGTAACAATCAATGAAAATATCGCAAATAGCACGGCTACCCTGGACCTCAACGGTTTCAATCAGACCCTCACGGGCGTGACTTTTGGGAGCCCCTCCGCGTCCTTCCCCGGCACCTCCACCAGCACGAGCAGAATTACCGGCGTCGGCAGCACTCTGACGCTCAACAGCGTAAACTATTCTACAAATGTTAATAACCATCAGCTTGGCGCGACGATCTCGGTGACGACGCTTGATCTTAATGGTGGAGTGCGGACCTTCTCGGTTGCTGACAGCACCAATGCCGTCACTGAGCTGACCGTTTCCTCCACCATCCAGAATGGCGGTCTCACGAAGACCGGGGCTGGAGTTCTGGCGCTCACCGGTTCGAACACCTACGCCAGCGCAACAAGTGTCTCGGCCGGCACGTTGCTTATTAATGGCACACATGCCATCACCTCGGGGGCGGCCTCAGCCACAGCCTACAATATTACAGGAACCGGCACTTTGGGCGGCACGGGTCTGATTGATCTATCGGCCGTCAACTCCGGAGTGACTATTGCCACTGGAGCCAAGCTGGTGCCGGGAGCATCCGTGGAAAGCCTGACTTTCAGTTTGGGAACCGGGGTTTTGAATACCTCTGGCGCGGTGGGCGGAGCCAATACGGGAGCGTTTGTCTTCGAACTTGGTTCCAATGCAACGCCAGGAGCTACCTACGACCAAGTTGTCTTGACTACCGGTGTTCTGAACATAGGAACGCTTTCCCTTGAGGACGCCGACTTTAACTTCACTGAACTTGCGGGCTTTGGGAGTGGCGTTTACACCCTCTTTGATACCAACAACCCAATCAGTGGATCGTTCGGGGCCGACGTAACCGTTGCGTTCAGTGGCGGCAGGACCGGCACACTCAGCTTTGCGAACGGAACGAATGATATAATTCTCACCGTCATTCCCGAGCCGTCCACTTGGGCTTTGTTGGCAGCGGGCTTGGGTATCCTTCTGTTGCTGTGCCGGTGGGAAAAGCGCGTTTGAGCCCCAGGGCTGGGAACCGGGGACCGGCCTACTTTTGAAGCTCCAATCCTTTCGGATCCTTTTGCTTCACCCAGGCCAGCACTTCAGTCGGCAGATTCTTGAGTTTGTTGTCGCCAATGGTCACGCTCTTGATTTTGGGGAGCTTCGTGATTTCGACGGGCAGGGTCTCGAGGTCGTTCTGGGCCAACTGCAGGTCCTCGAGGTTGCTGCAAAGACCGATCTCCGGGGCGATTTTTTTCAGCAGGGGATAGGACTGCTTGCGGTCGCCGAACAGCCACAACATGCGGAGGGCATCCAGTTTCCCGATTTCTGCCGTCAACTCGGTGATCCCGCATTCCTGCAAATAAAGCCCGACGATGCGGCCCCCCTCAATGACGGAAACTCCCTCGACGGTTTTCTGGGCGAGCCCGTTGGCGTCCAGGATTGCCCGCACCGCTTTGGCGTCGGGATGGCCGGCGGGAAGGGCCTCCGATTTCGCCGCTGCCGATGCGTCCTGGATTTTCGGAAGCGGCGAGGCGTTGTCCGGGGCCTGCGATCGGAATGCGTCGCGCAGGACAAGCAGGAAGCCCTTGGCCAGCATGGCCTCGCCGGCGGGCAGGTTGGGATGCACATCGGCCGGGTCCGCACTGTATTCGGGGCAGTAGACATGCCCGGCCCGGAAATCATCGCTGAGGATCTTGCCCATGTCGAAGAGCGGGACTTTACCCATGTAGCGCTCCCGGACTTTTTCGCTGAACTGGTGGCCGAGTTCGTTCTCCTTGGCTTTCGACGGACCGCAGAATCCGGAGGTGGAAAAAATGAATTTCACCCCGGGAAAATCGGCCCGGAGAGCATCCATCTTGGCGGCGTAGTGATCGAAGAGTTCGGGCTGGGTCATGTTGTCGAAGTAGAGGAAGGCCACATCCACCTTTTTGCCGAAGACATGGGGTTCGTTGCGGAGCACCGCGTCCATCTCGTCGATGCGCTTGGAGAATGGATAGTGTGTCGCCATCTGGTGAACCAGGCTGACCTTGGTGAAAATGTCGGCGGGGATGACTCCCAGGTCCCCGCCAGCCTTGAAAACATCGAACCGCTGGAACGAGGAGAGGAGGGTGTATTTGGGATCCTCCTTGGCGAGTGCGGTCAGGCCCTTGAAGGTATTGAGTCCGAAGGAGCGGCTGACGAAGAGGATTTTTTTGCTCCGCAGCAGGTCCATGTCTTCGGCGGTGATGGTGGAGAAGCGTTCCTTGATCGCTTTGGAATCCACATAGAGGGGGATTTCCGCGGTGCCCTCCGCGGAGCTCCGGCAGGCCGGGCCGGCGAGCAGGGCGAGGGTCAAAAAGACAAGGCGGGCCGGGGAAATGGGAAGGCGGTTCGACATGGGATTAGACGTATCCCGCTTTGACTTGGCGCACAATGCTATTACGGGAGGTTCATTTTCGCCAGGTCTGGACGGCCCCGATGGTGAAGCAGATGAGGGCGGGCCAGAAGGTCACGAAGAAGAGGAGTCCGGGTCCGATGGGATTGGGGTTGGGATCGGGCCAGAGCCCGATGGCCGCGAGCAGGATGATGGCCCAGAGCGGGGTCCAGCCCAGCAGGACCAATCCGAGTCCGATCCTTGTCCAGAGATTGCCGAAGAATGACTTTTTCATCCTGGGAATAGTATATCCATTTTTCCCAGCGAATGACAGCCAAGATCCGGTAGGGGCCGAGGGAAGATCTCCCCCTTTGGGATTTGGTCCGCCTGGGGCGGATGGGATTTGCCCGCCCGGGCGGGTGGTTTGTTATGACCTGTAGGTGCCGAACTCGTGCGCAGCCTCGTACATGGCCACCACATTTTCGGTGGGCGAATTGTCCTGCAGGCAGTGGGTGGGGGACATGCAGTAGCCACCGCCGGGCATCATGATTTCCAGGGTCTCCCGCATGTTGCGGCGGACATCTTCGACGCTGCCACAGGCCACCGGCCCGGCCGTCGAGATGCAACCATGAAAGGTCAGGCGATCGCCCCAATGGGATTTCAAGTAAGCGGGGGACATATTGGCCGCTTCCGGCTGCAGGGTATCCACAATGGTGATGCCCATGCCGGCCAACTCGTCGAAAACCCAGCTGCTCGACCCGCAGGAATGCATCATGACCGGGATGTTCCAGGCCTTGGCCAGTTCGACAAACTTCCGGTGGCGGGGGGCGAGGAACCGCCGGTAGGTATCCATGCTGACGATCGGACCGCGCTGGGTTCCCAGGTCTTCGCCGATCCAGAGAAAGTCGATCCTTCCCCGGGCGGCATTGAGAATCCGTTCCAGCCAGCCCAGTTGGACGGCCATCCGGCGGTCGACGAAGCGTTGCAGGGGGGAGTCCGGGTCGATGATGTCCATCATGGCCTGCTCGACTCCCATGAGCATTCCCGAGGAATTCATGATGTCGGCAATGCCGGGATGCCCGATGTGGAGCGCGCGGTCATGATAACGGCGACAGGTTTCCCCGATGCTGGAATAATCATAGTCGTCCGGCGAAGGCATGGGCCAGTGGTCGAAGGTTTCTTCCGGCGCATCTTTCAGGGGATAGTCGCAAAAATCCCAATACCCGCCCGATTCATGGCCAATCCATCTGGTCCGCAATCCCCATTCCGGGTCCACTCGCCGGTCGGGTATTTCCGGGTGCAGGCGGGGCCCCGTGTATTCCGGTGCGACTCCGCGGAAATCCGTACCCAACCGGCGGAGCAACCCCTCGTCATCCGCGGGGTCCAGGCCGAAATGCTCCTTCATCCGGGCACGCAGACCCGGGTTGTCCAGATACTGGATGGGTACCCGGTCGGGCTCCACATGGTGGAAGGTTTTCAGGACACGTTCACGCGAGGTCATGGATTTCATTTAATTGGGAAGTTCCCGCGGTCAGCAGATGCGGCGTGCGGGCTGCAGGTAGTCCGCATTCCAGGGAATGAGTTGGAGCGGAAGTTTGCGCCAGTAATATTTCAGGTCGTCGCGTTCCCACCCGGAATAGATTTCCTCCCACGAAAGCTCGCCATGCGGCATCAGGGATTTTTCTTCCACCGGTTCATCCACGGATTGGTAGCGGACATCGAGCGAGAGCCGGATGAGTTCCTTGTCGCGGCAGGGGAGGGCCTTGTGGATGGTGTAGCTGGGGAAAGTGATGATGTCCCCCGCCCCATAGTCGCCCTGCGCCCATTGCGTTTCCCCTGGGCACAGGGGTACGGCAATGCCCCCCGCCCCTTTGGCCGGCTGGATGGGCAGGTACCCCTGCCGGTGCGAGCCCTTGAGCATGGACAACCCGCCCAGCGTGCGGGGGCAATCGCCGAGGGGAAACCAGCACGTCCATGTGGCCGGCGTGCCCTGGATGAGGGGGAAATCCTGGTGCGGGGGCGTGGGGGAAACCGCCCTGTGTCCGGTGATCATCCGGGCGATGTGCCGGGGATGGACCAACACTTCGGAGGAGAACAGTTCCTTGAAGAAGCCGAGTAATTTCGGGTGGTGGGGGAGCCGGCGGAACAGCTCCAGTTTTTGCACATCGTGGTAGGCCCGGGTGCTGACGCCGATATCCGTCCGCATTTCCTCCCCGGGCACCCGGTTGAGGGCGGTGAGATTGATCCGTCCGCCCAGCGGATCCTGGCCCGGCTGCCGCCATCCGTGTCGCTCGACCACACCGAGCATCTTCTCCCGCAGCGCCAGCACATCCGCGCGGGGAAGAAAGTGTTTGAAATACAGGAAGCCGTCCTCCCGGGCCCGGTTGCGCAGGGCCGCCGGATCGCCCAGCAAGGGGGTGGAATCGACAAAGAGGATTCCCTCTCCGGAGGAATTTTCCGTCGGATTTGACATTCAACCATGGGAGCACAACTTGGGATAACCCGACATGGCGAAACAGCCCAAACATGGATAAAACGGTCAAAAGAAAATCCCCGCGGAATCCGCGGGGCAAGCCGGTGGTTGTTTTGGCCAATTGGTTCCAATTCGGGTCTTCCGAGATCGCGGTCAGACCCTGCGTGGAAAGCCGCATGTTTCTTTGGTGTGTTTCCGGGAAGGGGAAGATCCGGGCCAATGGAACAGGGTCGGATTTCCAGCCAGATGACTGGGTCCTGCTGCCCTGGCGGCATGAAATCATTTATGAGGCCTGTGGGCAGGCGCCCTTTTTTGTGGGGGGGATCCATATCATTCCGTGTCACTCGGAACGGGGTCCCGTGGTATTCGATGTGGCCCACAACCGGACGCATGCGCTTGCCGGGCACCCCGGGCGCCGTGACGCGTTTTGGCCGGGCATGGATAAAACGGTCCATGGCCGTTTCAGCGCGGCGGATGACCGCCTGGCATTGCTCGCCGCCTACATCGTCGGGCGCTACGTGCAGGTCCCGCCCGCGAGGGGATTGATGACCCAATTGGCCGCCCTGCTGGTGGATGAAATTTCCGTCTCGGTGCATTCGCGGCCGCAGCCATCAAGACCGATTCCGGGGAGTCTCCGGCAGATGCAGGATTTTGTGCGCACCCATCTCGACCGGGAATTGAGCGTGGAGGATCTGGCCCGCGTGGCGCGCTGCAGTCCTTCCGGCGTCCACAGGCAATTCCTGGCCGCTGAATCGGTGTCCCCCGGGAAGTGGATCGCGCGGGCGCGGGCCCAGCGTGCGGCTTTCCTGCTGCGCACAACCAGTCTTCCGGTGCGGGAGGTGGGTGAGCAAGTGGGAATGAGCGACCCGTTCCATTTTTCCCGTTTCTTCAAAAGAACCATGGGGCTCTCCCCCCGTCTCTACCGACAAGACGGGAATTATTTGTAGACTTGGAGCAATAACGGTTGATCGGGAAATGGTCTGCTGCATGGGGTGGTCAAAGGCAAGCGCGCCCGGAGGTCGCGCTTCACCTGTCGAGCGGTTTATTCAATGGGCCGTATCAAATTGTAGGGGAACCGCTCCTCGGTTCCCATTCTACCCGGAAAAGTCCGCCTGATGCAGAGGAATGGATGGGGCGGAAAGGTTCCCTCATGGATTCCCTTTGGGATTTGTTTGTTGGGATTTACCCGCCAGGCGGGTCGGGATTTTCCGCAGCCCGGGCTGCGGAATCAGCTCCACCTGATGCGGTGCGATACCGCCCCGGTCTGCCAGGGGGCGAGCGGCGGCAGTTCGGGAGGCAGGGGCGGCGGTGAGAGTTCCATCCAGCGTCCCGCCTGTTCGCGGATTAGCAACCACCGCGGAATATCCCACGCGGGCGCGGCCAGGATTTGGCGGAGCAGGCTTCGCCATTCGATCAACAACCGGTCGATGTCGCCCACCCCGGCATGTTCGCCCGCAAGCTGGGACTTTCTTTGCGCGCGGTTCAGCAGATCCCTCAACACCTGGCACGCGCCAAATCCGTACGCCGGTGGCACGCCGCCCTCGAGGTAGCCATCGATTTGGAAATTGCCGTAGATCTTCTGGCACGACCGTGCCAGCCGCCCGGCCCAGCGCGGTTCCTCGCCGGCAAAGCGGTCGCCGGCGAATAAATTGATCAAATCGAGGATGGCTTCGGCGGGATCGTATTCCGCGTCTTCCACAATGGCGGCCAGCGCCAGTCCCTCGGGTCCGAGGAAGGACCGGACGATTTCGCCGCGTGGGGTGAGGCGCAGGCGTTTGTCGAGCACTCCGATACGGGTCCAGTGCCAGAGCAGGCTGGGACCGGGCGGGAGCTTGAGGCAGGCGGGTTTGTGGAGACAGTCGCGGCAGCCCTTGAACGGACGCTTGGTCCTTTTCACCAGACGGGCGCGGGCGGTGTCGGTGGCCAGACCGCAGGGCAACGACGCGGGATCATCGCGGTGGGTTTCCTCGCAGCCCAGCCGGATGGGCTCGCGGGCAAAAAAACGGGCGCCCCAGCGGAGGGCTTCTTCGCGGGGTTGGTCGGAGGTTCCGATGGCCCCGAGCAGGGAGGCCCAGGGTAGGGCGGGGGCGCGTTTGAGGGGCATGGCGCGTCCCTGGCCGAGCCGGGGCGAATCCCGGGAAGCGATGTAAAAGCCCACCTCATCCATGCCCCGGCGCCCGGCGCGGCCGCACATCTGCAGGATGTCCTGCGGGGGGATCTGGCGCTGGATGCCGTCCTGGTGGAAGGTGCCCTGGGTGATGAGGACGGAGCGCAGCGAAAAATTGATCCCGGACCCCAACCCCAGGGTGGAGACAACGACGCGGAGCTGGCCGGCCTTGGCCAGGGGTTCGACGAGGGCCGCCCGCTGGGCGTAGGTCATGCCGCTGTGGTGCCAGGTCACCCGCTGGGCCAGGACCTTGGCCAGGTCGCTCCCGGCCAGGGCGGCCTGGTCGGGGGTGAGGTTCAGGGCATCACACGGGGGCAGATCGCGGGCCAGGCCCTTGGCAATTTTCTCCGCGTCCTTGCGGTGGGGGGCAAAAACCAGGATGGGTCCGAGGTCGTCCCGCAGGGCGCCGGTCAGGCAGCGGGCCCAGAAGCCCTCGATGTTGCTCGGAACCCGGCGGGCGAGGGCGTCGCCATCGACTTCTTCCAGGGGGACGGGGCGTTCGCGGTGGCTGACGGTTTCGGCGGGACGTCCGAGGCGCCGGAGCCAGTGGGTGACTTCGGCGGGATTGGCGACCGAGCCGCTGAGCAGGAGCAGACGGACGGGAACGGGCAGGGCCATGACCAGGCCCTCGTAGTGGTTGCCGCGATCGGTGTGGCCCAGCCATTGGTATTCGTCGAGGACGAGCAGGTCGGGTGGGCGCTCAAGGGCGCGGCGCTGGACGGCCTCGAGAGTGCCCACGAGGACGGGGCTGTCGGGGTCCTGGGTGAGGTCGCCGGTGCTGATGCCGACGCGCCAGCCCTTGCGTTTCCATTCGGCGTATTTGTCATTGGCCAGCGCCCGGGTGGGGGCGGTGTAGATGACCTGGCGGGAATAGGTGCCGGCGTCGACGAGCTTTTCAACCACGAAGGTTTTGCCAGCGCCGGTGGGGGCGTCGAGGACGACGTCCCGGCCGTTGCGGGCATGCTGGATGGCTTCGGCCTGCCAGGCATCGGGCAGGACCAGCCGGTTGAGGATTTCGAACACCCACTTGGGATAACGCGAATCCACGGGAAGGCGAGCGCGGAGGTGGGGAGGGGGGTGGTTGATGACACAATTCGGCGGGACGGGGCGCCCATTTCCACTTGAAGCAGACGGGGCTTGGGCTACCTTCGACCCTCTCCCAGAGCCAATCACAAGGAACCGCATGAGCCATCTGAACCGCATCGCCCAAGCCGCCGCCGCGCAGGAATTTTCCAACGAGGAAATCAAGCGCTACAGCCGCCACCTGATCATGCCCGAAGTCACCCTCGAGGGCCAAAAGCGTCTCAAGGCCGCCCGGGTGCTGGTCGTCGGAACCGGCGGGCTCGGTTCCCCCCTGCTGGCCTACCTCGCCGCCGCCGGCGTGGGCAAGATCGGCCTGGTCGATTTCGACCGCGTCGACACCTCGAACCTCCAGCGCCAGATCATCCACACCACGTCCAGCATTGGCAAGTTGAAGACCGAATCGGCCGCAGCGGCCATGAAGGAAATCAATCCCCACATCGAGATCCAGCGCTACGACGTGCCCCTGACGTCGGAAAACGCCATGGGGATCATCCAGGATTACGACATCGTGGCCGACGGGACGGACAACTTTGCCACCCGCTACCTGGTCAACGACGCCTGCGTCCTCCAGAACAAGCCGAACGTTTACGGATCCATCTTCCAATTCGACGGCCAGTCCACCGTGTTCTGGGCCGAGCGCGGGCCGTGCTACCGCTGCCTCTACCCCGAGCCCCCCGATCCGGGTCTGGTTCCGAGCTGCGCCGAAGGCGGCGTGTTGGGGGTGCTCCCCGGCATCATCGGCGTGGTCCAGGCCATCGAAGTGGTCAAGCTCATCATCGGGAAGGGCGACCTATTGGTCGGGCGCCTGTTGTTATTTGATGCGCTCAAGATGAAATTCCGCGAAATGAAATTGCGGAAGGACCCGACCTGTCCGATCTGCGGGCCGAATGCCACGATCAAGGAACTGATTGATTACGACCAATTCTGCGGCACACCTGCGGTCGATGCGCCCGCGAGAAAACTCCTGGCCCTGCCCGAGATCAGCCCGTTTGATTTGAAGCAGAAGCTCGAAGCGAAAGAGGATTTCGTACTGTTGGACGTGCGCGAGCCGCACGAGACCCAGATCTGCGTGATCCCCGGGGCGACCGTGGTGCCGATTGGGGAGCTGCCCAAGCGGTTGCATGAGTTTGATACGGCGAAAGAGATCGTGATCTACTGCAAAGGCGAGATCCGCACCGGTCAGGCCTTCCGGCTGTTGCAACAGGCCGGGTTTGGAAAGCTCAAGGCCCTAGAAGGCGGCATCGAGGGATGGGCCGAAGACGTAGATCCATCCATGCCGACCTATTAAGGAACCGTAGGCGGTAGGCCGTGGACAGAAGGCGGCAAGACAGCCTTGGCCAGCACCTGAAAGCCATTTCCACAGAAATGGTCGCGAAGGGCCGTGAAGTTTCGAATGGATGACTTGGCGCGTTGAACCATGGGGGCGAAGCGCCCATAGGCCTTGCACCCCCATGATGATGGTGTCAGACTGAGCTGGATTGAGCGATCCAGACACGACTAGCAAAATGCAGTCCCAGTTGCGCGCATTGGCGGACCACCTGGAGGAGCAGCGCAATTCCATCTTAAGCCGTTGGCGAACAGCGACTGTAAATGTCCCGGAATTGACCATCGCGTCCTCTTTGACCCGCCTGCAGTTCTATGACCACATTCCGGGTGTCTTGGATGCGTACGCCCACAAGCTGAGGGCCTGGCCCCATGAAGAAAGTGCCCAGGCCCGGAAGGAAGAAAAAAAACAGGTCAAAGATCACGGCCTGCAGCGTTGGCAGCAGGGTTATCAGTTGCGGGAATTGACCCGGGAGTGGGGCCACTTGCAAATGTGTATGATGACCGAGCTGGAAGATTATGCCCAGGCCCATCCCGGCGTGGAGTCCCAGGTCATGTCGACGGCACGGCAGGAATGGGCCCGTTTGTGCTGGGACGGCATCAGTGAGAGCACCACGCAATACTGGAGGTTGCACCAGGCCGAGGCGACCGGACACGTGCGTGAATTGGAGGAAGTCCTGACCACCTTGAACGAACTGGAGCAAGCCCGGGCCGGGGCTTGGCGGGAGGCGGCCCATGATTTGCAGGGAAGCCTGAGTGTGGTGAGGAATGCGACCTCGGTGCTGGACCGTGAAAATATTCCGGAATCCACGCGCATGGAATTTTCCGATTTACTCCAGCGCGGGGTCTCATCCCTGCAGGAAATGCTCAATGATCTGATGAGGCTGGCGCGTTTGGATGCCGGCCTGGAGCAACGCCATATCGCTCCTTTTGATGCGGGCGCTTTGCTGGCAGATATTTGCCAGGCGACCCTGCCCCTGGCGCAACAGCGCGGCCTGTCCTTGAAGATGGAGGGGCCGGATTCGCTTATGGTCGAAGGGGACGCGGCCAAAATCCAGCGCATCCTGCAAAACCTGCTGCTGAACGCCCTGAAATACACCCAGTATGGCGGGGTAAGGGTCATCTGGGGAATGGGGACGGACCGTAACTCCAAGGGATGGATGTTCTGCGTGCAGGATACCGGCCCCGGACTGGATGTCGGGCCTGGTGCCCCCCTGGCGCGCCAGATCCATAAAGCCACCATGTCCGCCCACGCGGTGAACCCTGTTCAACAAAAGGACAACGTGACGAGCGACGTGGCCAATGCCCCCACCTTACCGGCCCAATCCCAAACCCTCCCGAAAAGCCAGCTTCCCGGCGAGGGAGTGGGGCTTTCCATCGTCAAGAGGCTGTGCGAGTTGCTGGATGCCAGTCTCGAGCTGGAAACCAGCCCCGGAGAAGGCACGACGTTCCGCGTGATTTTACCGTGTCGCTATGACGATACGGTGAAATAGTCATTGGCGGGGGGTGAAAACGAGTGCCTTTTCCCCCAGATGATTATTGCTTGAACACGCGAGTGACTGCCGGGCTCTTGGTTAGGCTGACGGGTGTAATCATGGGCCTTTCCATGGGAAGTTGTCCGCCTTCCATACTCCGGATAAACGGCTCACTGGGTTTCCAATTCAACGAGCCGAGTTTTTCCCATTCGCCGATTTCAATGCCGAAGGTTCAATGAACAGAAGGTAACAAAGGAAACAAAGCAAGTCAGTGGGCTTATATGAGAGAGCTTTATCAAGACATGGGGTGGGAATGCTCGGTGTCGCTTCCGGATGGTTTTGTTCGACGCAGGCGCACCCGGAAATAGACACCCAGAACCAACAAGGCGCCGAGGGCGAGCAGGCCGAAGTAGAGGGCAACCCGCTATGGCGGGTAAATCCCATCCGCCTGAGGCGGACCCAATCTGTCAGGCGGTGCCGGTTTGGGATGCCAGTCGCTGCATCTGGGCGCCGAGATCCCGGCGGTTGAGGACCAAATATTCGAAGGTCCCGACCACCCGGGCGATGAGGTGGTATTGGTGGAAGCCGAGGGCATCGAGGAAGACGGCGAGGATCAGTTTGCCGAGGTTGCGCCAGTCGGCCGCCGGGAACCGGCCCGTCTCGGACATGAGGACCGCCGAAAGGGTGAGGAATATGTTCAGGATGTAGGCGAAGTAAAGGATGAGGAAGATTTCCCAAATGCCCGTCTTGCCCAAGGCCAGGGCGGCCACGATCGAAATGTAACCGGCTGTTTCCACGAGCGCGGAGATGCCCTCGAAAAATGCAAAGAAGGGCATGCCGAACAGGCCGGTCAACCCATAGCGCGGGTTGAGGAACATGCGTCGGTTCCACCACAGGGCATCCAAGGTGCCGCGGGTCCACCGGTTCCGCTGGGAGGCGTATTGCGCAAAAGTCTCCGGAACCTCGGTGTAGCTGACGGCGTCCGGCAAATACACGACTTTCGCGCGCAGGCCCTTTTTGCGGTCGAAGATATGGGCGTGCAGGCGGATGGTGAATTCGATGTCATCGGTGATGCAGGTGGCGGAGGAACCCCCCAGTTCCAGAAAGACGCTTTTCTTCACCAACATGAGGGCGCCGGAAATGCAGAGCATGCTGTCCAATTGGCAAAGGCCGAGTCTCGCCCACTGGAAGCTCCGGGCGTACTCCGCCTCCTGGTTCATCCCGAGAAGGGTTTTGGGATAGCCGCGATGGATGATTTTTCCGTCAACCACCGTCAGGCCGTTGGAGGGTCGCACGACTCCCGCCGCGGCGACCACTTCGGGATCGTGCAGGAAAGGACGCACCATGCGCAGCAGGGTGTCGGGCTCGAAGACGCAATCGGCGTCGGTGACGCAGATGAGGGGATGGGAGGCGAAATTCGCGGCGGCATTGATGGCATCCGGTCTCTGTCCCTTTTGCTTGTCCACCACCACGAGTTTCGGGTGCTCCGGCGATTGGTAAACGCCCAGTACCTCCCGGGTTTTGATGGGCTGGGGGTCGCAGCGTTCCACCCGCTTGAGCTTGAACGTCTCAATGAGCACCTGGAGGGTTTTGTCGGAAGAACCATCGTTGGCGACGATCACCTCGTAGTTGGGGTAATCCAGTGCCAGCATATTCCGCAACATGGGAACGATGATGGTTTCCTCATTGTGGGCGGGAATGAGAATGGAGACGGGGGTGGTCAGGGGGGATTGGGCGATCCGGCGGAATTCGCCCGGGGTGAGGCTTTTGTGGTGTTTGCGCACGGCCCGGGCGCTGAGCCAGAGACAAAGGAAATACGAGGCCTCCAGCGCAACGAAGAACGACAGGTTCAGCCAGATCAGGATTTGGACGGTCGTCATAGGGGGACCGTCCCGGTGGGCAGGTCATGGCCGTGGGTTTGCAATACTTGCCGGCTGATTCGCCGGGCGTGGGAATCCGTTTGTTGGATTGCGGCATCCCCGAGCGCTTTCCTGCCTTCACTTCCCATTTGGTAAAGCGCCCGGCCCGCGGACAGGCGGATTTCCCACGTGGGATCGGCCAGGGCCTTTACAACCAGGGGAATGTGACCGGTCGCGTGCAGGATTCCCAGGGACGACATCACGCTGCTTCGAACCCCGTGGTCCGGGTCTTCCGCGAGCCGGGAAATGGGGGTGATCGCGGAGGGGTCGCCGATGGAGGCGAGAGCATCAAGGGCTTTGCGGCGGATTTCCGGGGTCTTGTGCTGGAGAGCTTCCACCAACATGGGAACAGCCTGTTTGGCGTGCAGCATTCCGCAGGCCTGCACCGCAATCGCGAGTGTGCGTTCCGGGATTTGCGGGCCGGTCAGAACTGCCAACAGGGGATCGATGGCACAGTCCCCGAATTGGACCAATACCTCGACCACCCGATCCCCGGACATATTGCCGGCAAAATCCGGGTTGAGCAGGATGGGTTTGACTGCGCCGGCGTACCCGAGCCGGGCGAGGGAATGGGCGGCGGCCAGACGCACGGCCGGCGCTTCGTCATCCAGGGCGTCCATCAGGCCGGGGATGGTGGATTCATCCCCGAGGTAGCCGAGGCTCCGGGCATTCAGCGAGCGGATATCGCGGTCGTTTTCTTTCAGTCCCGCGAGCATGGGCTCCTTGTAGGGAAGGTTTCCCCAAAGAGCCCGCAGGCGCGGCGTCTTTTCGTGCCCAAGGACCACCGCGCGATCGAGCAACAGGGAGAGGGCTGCGGGAAGATCTTTTTTGAGGGCCGCAACGGCTTCCTCGAGGCCGGCCGATCCGGCCAGGTAGCGGTCCACAACAGGGGCTGTGGCATTCCGGAAGCCGGCTTCGTGGCGGCGTCGCCATTCCCCCCTGTAATGCACGCCCAGAACCAAGATGAGCAGCAGGAAGCCGAGTGCCGTGAAGCCGGTCGAGAGGGCGGGGACTACACTGAAAAGATCCATGCCTAGAATGACCACGCCAGACCGACTGTCGGGGTGAATCTTTGGTAAAGCTCGTCGTCGTTTTGATCCATCCGGTAGACATATTCAAACCCGGTGTAGAGGTTCACATCCGAGCCCAGGGGCTGCCGGAAAAAGATGGTGGCGGTGTAGGCGGGACTGAGGGTGGGACGGGCGCTGCCGCCCAGGCCGACCTCCAGGTTGGGATCTGTTCCATAGTCAAAGGCCAGGGTCAGGCGGCGGCCTTCCGGTAATTCGTAATTCAACATGGCGCAGTAGAAGTTGTATTCGAATTCCGAGAAGGCCCATCCGTGGGCATACCGCAGATTCAGCGATAATTTGTCGGTGAGCCCGATCAGCAAGCCGGGCTGGGCCTGGTGGATCAGTTCATTGCTGAAATTCCAACCCCGGTAATCCAGGAGGAGTGCGAGCCGGGGCATGAACTGGTACTGCAGTCCGCCCGAGTAGGACTGGTCCGCCGAGAAATCGGCGTCGGCGCAGGCCATGAGTTTGGCGTGGAGTTCGAGCTTGTCGGTGGGGGAATAGGAAACGAAGCCGCCAAAGGAGGTGTCCGTGCCGGTGGGAGGGCGGTCCCGGAGATCGACTTCCAGCCCGAACGACCACTGTCGGTTGTATTGGTAATACAGTTGGACATTCGCATCCTGCCAGCCTTCCTGGCCGTTGTTGAAAAAGCTGTAACTGTAGCTGGGGGAAACGGTCCACTGTTTGAGTTTCCGGGACGCTTCTTCCTCCGGTGTGATCACTTTCTCTTCGGCGATTGATTTCTCTCCGGCTGCGGGTTTCGGGGACGCTTTGGCGTCGATGTCGGTGCCGGCCCGCAGTACAAGCGGCGAAGCGGTGAAAGCGGCCAGTAGCCAGATCAAGGATGTCGGTTTCATAGGGTGGCGGTTACGGTGTGGGTTTGGGGGGTTTCGCATTCCAGAAGATGATCGATGGTGCTTTCGAGCGTCCACGAGGGTTCGAAGGATGTCAGGCGCTGCAGCTTGTCCAGCACCGGCCGACGGCGGATGATGTGTTCGAATGGTTTCCCGTAGCCTTGTTCGTAGGGCACGAATTTTATGGGTGAGGAACTTCCGGAGCGTTCGATCACCATTTTGGCCAGGTCCAGAATGGTGATTTCGCGCGAGTTCCCGACATTCACCGGCTGGCCCCAGCTTGCGGGGTTTCCGGCCATGAGGTCCAGGGCGACGACCGTGTCGCGGACGTCGCAAAAAGAGCGGGTTTGCGAGCCGTCGCTGAACACCGTGAGGGGTTCGCCGGAAAGGGCCTGCTGGATGAAGCGGGGCAGGACGAATCCGTAATTGCCGGACTGGCGAGGTCCCACGGCATTGAAGAGGCGGGGGATGGCGACAGAAAGCCCATGGGACTGCGCGTAGGCTGCGGCCTGGATTTCATTGGTCAGTTTGCTGAGCGAATATCCGGAGAGGGCGCCGCCCTTTGAGGGGAAGACGATTTCAATATCCTCGCTGAGTTGCGTGTCGAGCGAGAATCCATAGACCGAGGAACTCGATGCCACCACGACCATCGGGCGGTTTTTGGAGCGGGCGACGGCATCCAACAGGCGGTCGGTTCCCTGGACATTGACCCGGGTGACTTCCACCGGCTGTTGCAATACCCGGAACATCCCCACCACCGCGGCCATGTGGTAAATGCGATCCGCTGCCCCGACCGCATCTTCCAGGCCATCCCAATTGAGGATGTCCCCTTTTTCAAAACGGCAGCGGGGATCGGCCATGAATGGCCTGATGTTCAGGCTGTTGCCGGTGGTGAGATCATCGAGTACCAGAACCTGGTCGCCTCTTTCCATGTGGTATTCCACCAGATGGGATCCGATGAATCCGGCACCCCCGGTGATGAAGATATTCATAGATGGCGAGATGATGGGCCGTGGTTAGTGCACGGATAGTGCTCCCTATTTTGATTATTTAACCATTCCCGTCCAGAAAAATGGGCGGGGATAAACGGCCCTGGCCATTCCGGTGGGCAGCATTTGAGACTGTAAGTTCCACCGTGGGAAGGCTGTTCATTTCAATCAAAGAAGAAATGCTCTAAGCCGCCCAATGGGGGAGTTTGAACCCCGAATCCCAACCGGCAGGGCGGGTAAATCCCATCGCCTTGGGCGGACCAAATCCCAAGGTTTTAATACTTAATTCTGCCGTCCCAATTGTGACGGGTTTATGGAGTTGCCAAAGGGGGGGTAAATTGATTATTTAGCAGAGTGCATGCGGCGGAACGACCCTCCGGGCACACGGCCTCAACCAGGGACAAGGGTTTATGAATCGCATGCATATCGGAGTTTCCCGGGCACTGTCCGCCTTGGGCTTTTGTCTGTTTATTAACTTGGGACATTTACAGGCCCAGACGCTTACCGTGAGTAATACGGGCCCGGTCAGTGGCGAGTCGGATTTCGGTATTTCCCTTTTTTCCACCTACGGCGGTGGGGTGGCATTGACGGTTCCTCAGGACGCGTATTCACTCCAAAGCGTTGCCTTCCAGGTCCGGCAAAAAAACAGCGGGGAGATTTCACTGGTGCAAGCTTATGCGGTGGATGCCTACGGTACTTCAGGACCCCCTTGGAACACCGTAACCGCGGCAACTTCCCCGGCCCTGTCGATCAGCAACACGAGTTTCGCCCTGACTTCTTTCAGCTTTGATCTCAAGGTCTACGCCAACGAAACCCTGATCCTCTATACCCTGGTAGCCGCCTATGACGGGAATGTGGCTTCTCCCAATGCTTTGATTGCGTTCACCAGCAATACCCAGCCCGGCCAGCAGGGCGGATTTGCCGTTGGCAGCACCACTACTTTGGATGCTTTTTTTGTGGGGTTTGACGGGATCATTTTTGAGGCAGTGTTCAATGTGAAGCTTCCCTCGGCCGGGTTGAACGACAACCAGCGGTCGATCCTGGACCCGATCAATACCGCGTTGGTTGCGGGTGGGGGCAGCCCTGCAATGGACGACCTGATCACGGCCCTGTTCAACCAGGGCTCCAATCTTGGTTCTGCCCTCGACCAGCTTTCGCCGCAGAAACTCCAGATCTGGGACCGCATCGCCTTCGACAACTTCGGATTCGCCGTTTCCCAACTCGACAACCACCTGGCTTCTGTCCGTGGCGGCCAGGGCGGGATCGACACCTCGGGCCTTCAGGTCATGGACCCCTCGATGCTCCGGGATCTTTCGCAGATCAGGCATTCGCTGCTGGCCTGGAATCCGCCGGGAAAATCCGACAGCCAGAGTGATTCGATCACCCCTTTATTCAGCGACAAGTACCGTGAAAACGAACCCTCCAGCCGCAGCAGCCTGTTTGTCAGCGGTCAGGCGGTGTTGGCGGATGCCGGGCATGACGACAACCTGGCCCATGCCGATTACACCAGTTCCGGGATCACCATCGGGGGCGACTACCGCCTCGACCGCAACTGGACGGTGGGCGGTCTCTTTTCCTTCAACCACACCGACGCGACCCTGGACCACGACGGCAGCACGAGCCGGGTCGACAGTTATTCGCCGGGCGTTTACGCCAGTTATGTGAACAGCGGCTGGTTTGCCAATGCGTTGGCGGCCTACGGACGCAACGAGTACTCGTCCGACCGCAAGATCGCCTTCCTCGGCAGCACGGCCAGCGGGACCACCGAAGGCGACCAGATTGGCGCGAACTTGGACGGGGGTTACGAATTCCGCCATGGGCGGCTGACCTTCGGCCCGACCGCGGGCGTGCAGTATGTCCACTGGGAGGCGGATGGCTTCGAGGAGGGCGGGGCGGGCATCGCCAATCTGACCATCGGGGACCAGAGTTCGGAATCGCTGCGCAGCCGGCTGGGCGGGCGGGTGAGTTACCGGGCGTCGTGGTATGACGGCAAAGTCACGGCCACGCCCCACTTTGGGGCCTCCTGGCAGCATGAATATCTGGATGACAGCCGCGGCATCACCAGCCAGTTTGCTGGGTCCTCATTCACGGTGGCCACCTCCGTTCCGCAGCGCGATTCCGCCCTGTTGGATTTCGGTTTGGAGACCCAGTGGAATGAGACCTTCAACCTGTTCATCGGCTACCAGGCGCAGGTGGGCCAGGAGGATTATTTTGCCCAATCCGCCCAGGGCGGGATGAAGTTCAGTTTTTAACTTGAACGGAAATGGCAACTTTTTAACCGCTGATGACGATGATGGGCGCTGATAAGGGGACAAGGAAAATTCAGCGGTGTGGCCGCGATCGTTTTTCGCGGAGGGGCGTAATTCCGACCCGCTATTGCGGGTAAATTCCAGAAAAAATCCCAAATCCCCAATCCCGGAATCGAGGATGGGTTCCGGTCTGCATCCGGATTGCAACTTCGTGGAAATACTCCACCATGGCACCGTGAAATTTCGGCCTTGGTTCGTTTCCGGTTTGCTTGGATTTTTGTTTGTTTCCCCGGCCTCAGCCGGGGAGTCGGCTGCACCGGCGCCCAAGGGGGTGGAGCACGTGTTCATCGTCAGTTTCGACGGGGGTGGCGGACTGCCTGCGGTGGTTTCCGGGCGCAATAACATGCCGGTGTTCAAGCAGATGGCGGAGGAAGGGGCGGTCAGTTGGTCGGCGCAGACAATTTTTCCCAGCATCACCCTCCCTTCGCACACCTCGATGCTGACCGGGGTGGGGCCGGAGAAGCACCAGATATCATGGAATGACTGGATCCCGGAGAAAGGGCTGGTGAAGGTGCCGACGGTTTTCTCCCTGGCCAAGGCCCAAGGGTTGAAAACGGGGATGTTTGTCGGCAAATCCAAGTTCCACCACCTGGAATTGCCGGGGACGGTTGACGTGTTTGTCTGGCCGGAGCCGAAGGCCGGTGCCCGTGAAGTCGCCGCCGCCTTTGTCGCGAAGGTGGGCACGCTGAAACCCGGCGTGTGTTTCATCCACTTCGCCGACCCCGACACAACAGGCCACAAGTTCGGCTGGGGTTCGCCGGAACAAACCGCGGCGTTGACAGATTGCGACCAGGCCTTGAAATCGGTCTGCCAGGCGGTCACCGATGCGGGCTTGCTGGATTCGAGTGTGATCCTGTTGACGGCCGACCACGGGGGACATGAAAAGACGCACGGGTCGGACATGCCCGAGGACATGACGATTCCCTGGGTCGCGTGGGGCAGGGGGGTGAAGAAACATTTTGCGCTGACCCAGCCGGTCCATACCGTTGATACAGCGGCCACAGCCCTCTGGCTCCTGGGCATACCGCTTCCCCCGGAGATGGATGGCAAGCCGGTGATGGAAGCATTCGGACCCTGAAGTGGAGAAACTTATGATGCACATGATGAACCGCAGGGATGTCCTCCGTTCGCTCGGGGTGCTGTTTTTGCCCTTTATACCGGCGCGGTGGACGCGGGCAGAATCCGCAGCGGAAGACTTCCGCTTTGTGGCCATCAATGATCTGCATTACCAGGACGAGGCCTGTACCCCGTGGTTTGCCGCCGTGGTGGAGTCGGTGAAAAAACTCAGCCCCGCCCCTGACTTCTGTCTGCTGTGCGGGGATCTGACCGAACTCGCCACGCCGGAGGAAATGGCCGGGATCCGCGATGTCTTCGGCAAGCTGGGCATTCCGGTTTACGCGGTACCGGGGAACCACGACAACGATTTCAAAGGCGGTCGGACGGTTTACGACAAATTTTTCCCGGGCCAGACCAACCAGTACTTCAAGCACAAGGGTTGGCAGATCATCGGACTCGATACCACCGAGGCCCGGAAATGGAATGAGACGACCATTGCACAGTCGACCCTCGACTGGCTGGACGGGGCGCTGAAGGAATTGGATGCGGGCAAACCGACCATTGTGTTCACCCATTTCCCCCTGGGGGAGGGGGTCAAGCACCGGCCGTTGAATGCGGATTCCCTGCTGGGCCGTTTCAAGACATGGAATTTGCAGGCGGCCTTTTCCGGCCATTGGCACGGATACAGCGAACGGGTATCGGGTGCGGCGACGCTGACGACCGGCCGCTGCTGTGCGCGTTTGCGCGCAAATCACGATGGTTCGAAGCAAAAAGGATGGTTTCTCTGCGAAGCAACCGGGGGCCGGGTGACCCGGACCTTCGTGGAAACGAACGGCTGATTCGTAAATTCGAAATTGGGAATTTGGAATGGAGAAGGCCGCGGACAGGCTCTTCCCGCAAGGAGTGGTGATTTTCCAACCGCCGTGTCTTCCCTCTCCGGAAACACGCTCTCTTTAACGCGCACCCGGTTTGAACTTCAGGCCTGCGGGTGTGGCGGCGAGTCCGCCTTCGGCGGTTTCCTTGTACATCCGGGGCATTTTGTGTCCGACTTCGCGCATGGCGCCCACGACCTGGTCGAAGGGCACGATGCTTTCCACCCCGCTCATTGACACCGCGGCGGCTCCGAAGGCGTGCAGTCCGAACAATCCATTGCGCATCATGCAGGGGGCTTCGACGTAGCCGCCGATGGGGTCGCAAATCAGGCCGAGTGTATTTTGCAATGCGAGTGCGGCGGCGTTCACGGCCTGGGCGGGGGTTCCCCCGTCAAGTTCGCAGAGGGCGGCGGCGGCCATGGCGCTGGCACTGCCGACCTCGGCCTGGCACCCTCCCTGTGCGCCCGAGAAGCAGGCCCCGTAGCCGATGATCCTTCCGATGCCCGCGGCGGTGAAGAGCGCGTGGCTGGCGGTTTCGTCATCCGCCCCGCGCTCTTCCTGCCAGGTCAGGAGGCAGGCCGGGCAGATGCCGGCGCTTCCCGCGGTGGGTGTGGCGACGATCCGGCCGAAGGAGGCATTGGTCTCCAGCACCGCCAGGGCATAGGCGATGGTTCTTTCAAAGACCGGTCCGAGCACGCCCACCGACGGTCCTTGGCTGTGGGCCAGCACACGACGGGAATCCCCTCCGGAAAGACCGCTGCGGCTGCGTTCGGTGATCTGCAATCCGCGGTGGACGGATTCCTTCATCCGGCGGTAGTAATCCAGCATCTTGCCGGCAATTTCCTCCCCGGTGCTTGAACTGCTTTCCGCTTCGACCTGCAGGGTGGCCCGGGCGATGGACAGGGAATGTTCCCGGCAGAGACCGAGCAATTCCACCGCGGTGCGGAAGGGAGGGAGCGGGTTCATTTCAGAATCCCGGCAGGATCGGGAGGGTGGTTAGGCGGGAAATGGCCGGCATGCTTTTCAGCAGGGCCAGGACTTCCGCGGGAAAGCGGCCGTCGATTTCGATGACTGTGAGGGCCCCGGCCCCCCGGTCCCTGCGGCTGGTGCGGATGCCGGCCACATTGATTTCCACGCAGGACAGCAGCGCAGTCACGTGGGCGAGAAATCCCGGTGCGTCCCGGTGCCACAGGATCAGCGTGGAGAGGGTGCCGGAAATTTCGACGGGAAAACCGTCCAGTTCCCCGATGCGGACCGATCCTCCGCCGACCGACGAGGCGGTGAGTGATAGTTGCGCGGATGCGCCGGCCAGGTCGATACAGACCGAATTCGGGTGCGCCTGCGGGCCGAGGTCGATGTCGCCGAAGGTGATTTCCATCCCGTTCTGTGGGGCCAGCCCGATGGCGTCTTTCAGTTTTTCGCAGTCCGGTGCGAATCCCAGCAGGCCGGCGGTGAGCGCCTCGCGGGTTCCGTGTCCTTCACCCGTGGCGAGGAAGGAGCCGTGCAGGCGGATGTGGGCGCGAAGCGGGGGTTCCCCCAGAATGGCCCGGGCCGCCCACCCGATGCGGCAGGCGCCGGCGGTATGCGAACTGGAGGGCCCCACCATGGGTGGGCCGATGATTTCGAAAACGGAAAGACCGGCCATGGGTTCAGCCCTCCAACCATCCGCGGAGACGGGCGGCGACAAAGTCGTCATCCCTCAGCCAGGGATAGGCTGCGGAGACCCGGGAGATCTCCTCCGCCTGTCCGGGCGAGAGGACTTCCCCGGGGTTCAGGCAAAGCGTGGTCGGCAGCAATCCTTGACGGCGCAGGACCTCGTGGATCCCGGGCAGGCAGCCATGGAAACCGTTGGCCGCATCGAAGATGGCGGCATTCGCGTCGGTGAGGGCGGTGTTCCTGGCCAACCAGCCGATGTCGGGATGGGTCTGGGTGCGGGCCTTTTTGATGGATTCCAGAAGTTCGACGGCCTTTTGCGTCCAGACGCCGAACTGTCCCAGCAGGCCGCCGACAATGAACCGCTTCCGGCCGGAAAATTCCCAGGGCGTCAGCAGATCCATGATGATGTTGTCGTCATTGCCGGTATAGAGTGCGACGTCCTCGCGGCCGGATTCGAGCACGGCCCGCACGACGTCGATGGTCTGGTAGCGGTTGAACGGGGCCATCTTGATGGCCACCACGTTGGGGATTTCGACGAACTTCCTCCAGAAGGCATGGGGGAGCAGGCATCCGCCCACGGCGGGCTGGAGGTAGAATCCGACGAGGGGAATTTCCGCGGAGACCTCGCGGCAGTGGGCAATGATCGTATCGGTGCTTTCCCCCTTCCAGGCCGCGAGGCTGAGCAAGCCGGCGGCGTATCCCAGTCCGCGTGCTGTGCGGGCTTCATCGAGGGCCTGCGGCGTCCGTCCGCAGATGCCGGAAATGAGCGCAAAGGGGCGGCGGTGTTTCGTGCGCAGGGCGTCCGCCTCTTCCGCGGCCAGTTGGAGGATGGGCTTGAAGAGCGCGTGACGGGGTTCCCGGATCTCGAACTGGGTGGAGTGGACGGCCACAGCGAGTCCCCCCGAACCGGCTTCGAAATAGTACCGCACCAGTGCCCGCTGGTGTTGCCGGCTCCACTGGCGGTTTGCGTCGAGGGCCAGGGGCAAGGCCGGGATGACGCGGCCTTCCAACAGGTGGGAGCGCAGATCAGAAGTTTCCATCGCGTTTCTCGAATCCGGTTGGTTTTCCGTGGGTGGGTTGGCCGCGGCGCAGCCACGCCGCGATCCAGGAAATCATTTCGTCCACGCTTGTTTCCGGGGGGCCGAACAGCTGCCGGGCCAGCGAGGAATCGCTCAGCCAGGCCGTGGGGGCCTCCTTGGACGTGAAGACCGGTTCGCGGCCCAGGATGTCCCCGAAGCGTTTCGCGAGATCGCGCACCCGGAGGATTTCCGAACCGGCGATATTGATGACGAAGGGGGCCGGGCTGGCGTGTTCGTGGGCGAGCAAAGTCTGGGCCACCGCGTCCCGCTGCCAGATGACATTGACGTGCCCGCAACTCACATCCACGGGTTCGCCCTTGAGCACTCTGGTGGCGATGTCCACCAGCACTCCGTAGCGGAATTCGACGGAATAATTGAGGCGGATCAGGGCCAGGCGGGTTTGGAATTCACGGGCTGAACGGGTGAAGGCCTGCTCCCGGCCCAGGCAGGACCTGGCGTAGTCGCCCACCGGGGCGGTTTCCGAGCCCTCGGAGGATCCGGGCGAGTCCACGGGAACAAAGGAATACACACAGCCGGTGGAAAACGCGGTCACGCGGGAATTGCGGAAGTGGTGGGCGACTCTTTCCGGCATTTCCACATTCATGCGCCTGAGCAAATCCGGCTGGCCGGAGGTTCCGAATTTCGCCCCGGCCATGAACACGACATTTTCCGCCGGTGCGAGGGCGGCCAACTCCTCCGGGTTGCAGAGATCACAGGCTTGCGTGACCACACCCCCCCGCTCGAAGAGATCGCGGTCGTGCACGCTGCCGAACCGGGATACGGCGGTCACGCGTCCGCCAACCCCTGCTTTTTGCACGGCTTTTCGGAGCATCAGGCAAAGGTGGAGCC